>Ga0307285_10000169_pt1 | contig 14544 bp, 12 predicted proteins | sample ER_DNA_139_FD_194476 | JGI IMG/M metagenome (GOLD analysis project Ga0307285, IMG submission 194476) | Bulk soil microbial communities from the East River watershed near Crested Butte, Colorado, United States - ER_DNA_139 | ecosystem: Environmental > Terrestrial > Soil > Floodplain | place... | reverse complement strand
CCACTGCAGCGGCGAGGCGCCATTGATCGCCGCCGGATCTACCGAGCCGGCCAGCAGCGGCCCGAAGAGGCCAAGGAAAACCAGGGGCTGCACCAGAGAGAAGATGATCGAAAACGGATCACGGAGCACCAGCGACATCTCCCGCTGGAACACGGCCCGAGTGTCGGCAACCAGGGTGCTCATGCCGCTACCTCACTTTCCTCGCGCAGGCTCCGGCCCGTGAGGCTGAGAAAGACGTCATCCAGTGTCGGCACTCGGACGTCCGCCGCGCGTACCTCGACTCCTGCGTGATCAAGCTCGCGGAGCAGCCAGGGCAGCGTACGGACGCCTTGATCAAATCGTCCGGCGATCGTGACCTCGTGCGATCCGTTGGACGTGGTCAGCTCTTTGCCCCTACCCGCCACGAGGGCCGATGCGGCAGCCGCATTCGCTCCGTCGACCGTGATCATGATCCGGTCCCCGGCCAGTGTGGCCTTGAGATTTGCCGCAGTGTCGTTGGCGATGATCTCCCCATGATCAATAACCAGCACCCGCTCCGCGTACGCGTCGGCCTCTTCCAGATAGTGCGTGGTGAGCACGATGGTCGTCTCCCGTTCATCACGCAGTCGATTGATGTGGTCCCACAGGTTGGCCCGGTTGTGCGGATCCATCCCGGTTGACGGCTCATCGAGGAACAGCAATCCCGGGCTATTCATCAGTCCGAGGGCGATGTCAAGTCGCCGCCGCTGGCCGCCGGAGAGCGTGCTGACCTTCCGCTTCTCGAGCGCGGTCAGATCGAGGCTCTTGGTCAACTCCTGAGCCCGGGACATCGAGTCCGAGGAGTTCATGCCATAGAACCGGCCCTGCATGACCAGCTCGTCCATCACCCGGAAGCTGTGGCCGGCGCCGTCGCCTTGCCCGATGTAGCCGATCCGCGAACGCACCACGGCCGCCTCTGTCGTAATGCTCGCGCCTGCCACCCAGGCCTGGCCGGCGGTCGGAGGAAGCAAGGTGGTCAGCATTCGCAGGGTCGTCGACTTTCCGGCACCGTTCGGCCCAAGGAAGGCCACCAGCTCGCCGGCGGCGATGTCGATATCGACTCCCTTCACCGCTTCAACGGTTTCCTTCTTGCTGACGAAGTGCCTAGTCAGCTGCTCCGTGTGAATCATGTGGTGAATCTTGGGGTGAATCATGGGTTGATCATCCATACCTTCCCGATACCAAATCCGTACGCCGTACTGGATTAAAATAACATACACTGTACGGAGATAACATAACCACGAGACACTGACAGTTTCGGATTCGAGGATGCAAGCGTGACCAGCGACGAGCAGCCCGGTACGCCCGAGGGCCGGCGTGTCGTCGAGCTGCTCTGGGCGCCGATCCAGCAAACCTCCGTACGCGGCCCCAAGCCCCGGACCAGCCTCGCTGAGGTCGTAGCGGCGGGAGTAGCCATCGCTGACGCCGACGGGTTGGCGGCGCTCTCCATGCGGAAGGTTGCGAACCGGCTAGGGATCGGCGCGATGTCGATCTACACCTACGTGCCCGGTCGCTCCGAACTGGTCGAACTCATGATCGACCATGTCTATGCGGAGCACGCCATCCCAGACCCTGCGCTGCCATGGCGGCAACGAGTCGAACAATGGGCCAGAGAAACGTGGCGGATCTATTCGGAGCATCCCTGGCTGCTCGACTACAACATGGCCCGGCTGCCGATCGGCCCGCACGTCTTGGACGTGTCCGAGTCCCTCTACACCGCACTCCTCGCGGCGGGATTCACTGGCTCGGAGAACGTCGCGATCAGCAACCTCATCCAGTGGCAGCTCCTCGGTGCGGCGCGTTCCATGATCAGCGACGCGGATGAGGCGCGGCATACCGGTGTGTCGGCGGAGGCCTACTGGGATTCTCGCGCCAGCTTCTGGGATACCTACTTCGACTGGAACCGGTATCCGACCACGGCGGCAATCTGGGCGGCCGGCGGCTTCGACGATCCGGCCGGGTGGGATTTTGATCGGATGCTGGACCGGCTGCTAACCGGCATCGAGCAGTTGGCGGCCGTCAGCCAGGAGCGTGAAACTTCAGCGGCTCCGACCGGTCGCCGCGACCCATAATGCAGCGGAAGAAGTACTCGTCCGGCTGCTGTGGGCCCAGATAGTAGAGCTCCCAGTCCGAGCGGCGATCTCCGGAACGCAACATCGAGTTCGCGATCGCGTTGGTGCAGATGCGGCGGATTTGCGCGTCGGATTCCAGCTGCGATTGCCTGCGAAGCTCGTAAGTCATTCGCCCAGCAATGAAGGTCTGATAGACGTGAGGCTTGTCACAGTCCTGCGAGACCCCGATCCACGGGACGTCACCGAAGCCGTTCAGTGCGCTCCAGCATTCCGGCCGCAACGCGCAATAGGTGTCTGCTCCGAGTTGCTTGGAGCAGTCGATGAATCCAGCCGGCACTTGAACCGGCGTACTCGTTGGACTGGCGGCAGTTGAGGTCACCGGCGGCGTGGTCACAGCAGCCGGAGTGTCGGGCGAGAAGATGTTCCACAGGGCGATCCCCGACGCGCCCGCGATGATCACTGCGGCGACGGCCACTATCAGCAGTCGGCGATGCTCCCACAGGCGTGGCCGATCGGGCGGACGCTCAGCTTTCGCGACAACCGGCCGCTCCTTACGCGGTGGTGCATCCCTGGTGTTGGGAGGCGCCCACTCCCCCGCCGATTCCCCTGTTGGCTCGGGTGTTGCCGACGGTGCCGGCGCGAGCTGGGTCGACAGGCTGAGCGCGGCTAGTTGATCACGGAACTGGGCGGCCGTGGGTCGGTCTTCGGGCTCCTCAGCCATGGCGTTCAGCAATACATCCATGAACGCCTTGTCGACCCCGGGGATGCGTCTGATCGGCGCCCGCTGCCGCTGGATGATCTCCGGAATACTCGGCATTTCGGTGGTCTCGGACCAACGTGGCGGGTGGCTACTCAAGATCGCGTACAGCGTGGCAGCCAAGGAATAGACATCGGCGTACTCGGTAAGCGGCTTCTTGGCGAAGACCTCGGGCGGCGCGTACGCGGGAGTGATCGCCTCGACCGTCTCGCTGAGCGGCATATCCGGATCGATCAGTGTGGCAAGTCCGAAGTCAGCCAAGCCGGCGTTGTTGTACGCGTCGATCAAGATGTTGGCCGGCTTGACGTCGCGATGCAGTACGCCGAGCAGATGCGCCGCAGCTAGCGCATCCGCAATCCGCACGCCGACCTCCCGAACTCGGCGCTGGCTCGGCCGCGGATCGGCGGTCAGCCACCGCGTCAACGAGCCGCCGGGACAGAGCTCCATGACCAGAAAGGGCCGATCATCGATGAGCAGGCCGGCGTCGTGCACCGTGACGATTCCTGGGTGGCCCGACATTCTGCCCGCTGCACCCGCTTCGCGTAGAAAGCGTCGCTGCTCGACTTCGGTGTCCAGCTTGCGTTCGTCCACCTTGACGGCCACGAGCCGGTTCAACGACTCCTGCCGAGCCTCCCAGACGATCGCGAAGCCGCCCCGGGCAATAGCGCGCCAATCCGCCATACCGGGAATCTCCGGTGGAACGAGGGCGGCCACGCGAACCAAGATAGTTGTGAGAACGGCCCATGGCGGCTTAGGCCACTAGGGGAGTTGGAAGATAACGTCGGATGCGTGAGTCGCAGCGTATACATCGCATCGCCTGAAGGTTTCACTGGAAAGTCAGCTGTAGCGCTCGGTTTGCTCGACGCGCTCACCCGTGAAGTGGGCTCGGTCGGCGTGTTCCGACCGCTCACCACAACCGGCTCCGATAGCGACGACCTCGACCTCATTGTTGATCTTCTGGTCAATCAACCTGGCATCTCCCAGATCTACGACGAAGCTATCGGTGTGACCTACGACGCCGCGCGCGAGAATGCCGACGAGGCATTGCACGTGATCGTCGAGCGTTTTGGTCAGCTCAATGATCGCTTTGATGTGATCTTGGTCATCGGCTCGGACTATACAGACGTGGCGACCGGCACAGAGCTGTCCTTCAATGCCAAGATCGCGGCCAATCTCGGCTCGCCCGTCGTGCTTGTGGTGCACGGCAGAGAGCGGACTCCGGAACAAATTCGGGCTGCCGCCGAGAGTGCGATCGCCGAGTTACGGGCCAATCATGCGCATACCGTCGCCGTGATCGCGAACCGCGTTGATCATGACGCTGCGGAGGTGATTCGTGCCACCCTCAAGGAGTTGCCCGACGTGGTGACGGCCGCCATCCCGGAAAGCCCGCTGCTATCGGCACCAACGTTCCGGGCACTCGCCGAAGCCGCCGAGGCCCAGCTGGTGCTTGGCAGCGAGACCTGGATGGATCGGGAAGTACTCGGCGTGATCGTCGCGGCGATGAGCCTGCCCCATGTCTTGGATCGACTGGTCGCCGATGCCGCGGTGATCGCGCCCAGCGACCGTACTGACCTGATACCTGGTCTCATGCTGGCCCACCAGTCGGGGACATTTCCGCCACTGGCTGGGATTCTGCTGACCGGCGGATATCAGTTCCCCGACAGTATCCGGCGGCTGTCCGAAGGCGTTCAGCAGAGCTTGCCGATCGCGCTAACTGATCTTGGCACCTTCACGACCGCCGAGCGGTTGATGCGGGTCCGAGGGCCGATCACCAAGGACTCGAGTCGCAAGATCGAGAACGCGCATCGGGTGTTTGCTGAACAGGTTGATCAAGCCGCGCTGCTTGCGGCCATTGACGTCTCAGCCTCTGATGTGCGTACGCCGTTGATGTTTGAGTATCAGCTCATGGAACGGGCCCGCGCCGACCGGCAACGGATCGTGCTGCCGGAGAGCGAGGATGATCGGATTCTGGAGGCGGCCGCGATCTTGTTGCGCCGGGGCGTCGCGGATCTGATCTTGCTCGGTGATGAGACCCAGGTGCGTGCCCGGGCGTCGACGCTCGGGCTCGATCTGGACGAAGCATCGATCGTCTCGCCCCTAGATACTGAGCTGGTCGAGAAATTCGCCGCCGCGTACGCGGAAGCTCGGGCGCACAAGGGCATGACGGTGGAGCGGGCTCGGGAGATCGTCACGGACATCTCCTACTTCGGCACGATGATGGTTCACCTCGGACTCGCCGACGGCATGGTGTCAGGTGCGGTGAACACAACTGCGCACACCATTCGGCCGGCATTGGAGTTCGTCAAGACCAAGCCGGGTGTCAGCACCGTCTCGAGCGTCTTCTTGATGTGTCTGGCGGATCGGGTGCTGGTCTACGGCGATTGTGCGGTCATTCCTGAGCCGACGACCGAGCAGCTCGCCGATATCGCGGTGTCCTCATCCGACACCGCGCAGCAATTCGGGATCGAGCCCCGCGTGGCGATGTTGTCCTATTCCACCGGAACATCCGGATCTGGCGCGGATGTGGAAAAAGTGCGGGCCGCGACGGCGCTGGTTGCCGAGCGTGCTCCTCATCTACTGCTCGAAGGTCCGATCCAATATGACGCCGCCGTCGATCCGGACGTGGCGCGTACCAAGCTGCCGAATTCAGCAGTTGCAGGACGGGCGACGGTGTTCATCTTCCCGGACCTGAATACCGGCAATAACACCTACAAGGCAGTGCAGCGCAGCGCACACGCGATTGCTATCGGGCCGGTGCTACAGGGACTTCGCAAGCCGGTCAACGACCTGTCGCGAGGGGCGCTGGTCTCCGACATCGTGAGTACCGTGGCGATCACGGCCGTACAGGCGCAAGCGTTGAATCAGACTGAACCGGCAGGAAGCCCAGCATGAGCAAGATGCCTGTGCTGGTCATGAACGCCGGCTCCTCCTCGTTGAAGTACCAGCTCGTGGTTCCCGAAACGGCGGAAGTGCAGGCCAAGGGCGTCGTCGAGCGGATCGGCGAGCCGGGTAGCCCGATTGCTGATCATGCCGCGGCCATGCAGGCTATGGGAAAAGATCTTGCTGCTGCCGGTGTCGATCTTGACGAGATAGGGCTGCGCGCGGTTGGCCACCGGGTGGTCCATGGCGGGCCGAACTTCTCAGATCCCACCATCATCGATGACGAGGTGCTCAAGGAGATCAAGGATCTGATTCCCCTTGCGCCGCTGCACAATCCGGGTGCAGTCTCGGGCATCGAGGCCGCGCGGGCCGAGTTCGACGTGCCGCATGTTGCGATCTTCGATACCGCCTTCTTCAGCACCTTGCCGGCCGCGGCCGCGACGTACGCAATCCCTCGTGATCTTGCTCAAACCTATCGGATCCGACGCTATGGCTTCCATGGCACGTCGCATCGCTATGTGTCACGGGCGGCTGCCGAGCTGGTAGGGCGGGATCCAGCTGAGCTGAATCAGATCGTGCTGCATCTCGGCAACGGCTGCTCGGCGTCCGCCGTACGTGGCGGCGTGGCGGTCGAGACGTCGATGGGACTGACACCACTGCAGGGCCTGGTGATGGGTACCCGCTCCGGCGACGTTGATCCGGGGCTGCACACCTTCCTGCATAACGAGCTCGGGATGACCATCGCCGGAATCGACACACTGCTGAACAAGCAGTCCGGCCTCAAGGGCATGGCCGGCGTCAACGACTTTCGCGAACTCGAGCAGCGCCGGGCGGCCGACGACGAGGCCGCGCAGCTGGCGTTCGAGGTCTACGTCCATCGGCTCAAGCACTACCTCGGCGCGTACCTGGCACTCCTCGGTCGGCTCGATGTGCTGAGCTTCACCGCCGGCGTTGGCGAGAACAACCCTGCGCTACGGGCGGCGGTGGTGGAGGGACTTGATGCCCTCGGGTTCGGAGTGGATCCGGAGCTGAACGGCGTACGATCCACGGACGCCCGGGTGATCTCACCCGCGAACTCACCGATCACCGTCGCGGTGGTTCCCACCAACGAGGAGCTGGCGATCGCCCGAGAAACCGCCGCTTTGCTTCTATCCCACTCCGATTGACGACAGGTCGCGGCAGCCGGCTACGCATAGGGTGAGCGCATGGCAACTGCGCTGATCACCGGGGGTACGTCGGGCATCGGCGCCGCGTTCGCGCGGGCGCTTGCGGCGCGCGGCGATGATCTTGTGCTGGTGGCGCGAAACGCCGACCGGCTCTCCGACATGGCGACCGGATTGAAGGAGCGGTATGCGGTCAGCGTGGAGCCGATCGCGGCAGACCTGGGCGTACGCAGCGACGTGCTCAGGATCGCCGAGCGGCTGACGAGCACCGAGCGGCCGATCGACATGCTGATCAACAACGCCGGCTTCGGAATCGGTGCGAAGCTCACCGACGCCGACACGGCACCACACGAGCGCGGGATCGATGTCATGATCACGGCAGTATTGCTGCTCTGCGCGGCCGCCGGACGGACCATGCGCGAGCGGGGAGCCGGCACAATCATCAACGTCTCGAGCACCGCGGGCTACGTGGCCATGGGCAGCTACTCGGCGATCAAGACCTGGGTGACCGCGTACACCGAGAGCCTTGCGAACGAGCTGCACGGCACCGGAGTCAAGGTGACGGCGCTATGTCCCGGCTGGGTGCGTACGGAGTTTCATGAGCGCGCCAATATCAACATCAGTTCCATTCCTTCCGCGCTCTGGCTGGACGCCGACAGGTTGGTCGCCGACGCTCTGGAGGATGCCGCCGACGGCAAGGTGATCTCCATCCCGTCCAAGCGCTACAAGGTGCTGATGACAATCTGCGAGCATCTTCCGCACCGCGCGCTGCGAGCGGTATCGCGCAATCTGACCTCCGGCCGCCACTAGGGTCGGCTTTGCGGCTGTGCTGCGAAACGGCCCCACGGACGCGACCAGCGCCGGTCGGCTTAACGCTTGTGCGGCGAAACGTCCCGCGTATGGGTTTGAACAAGAGATGTCACCCTTGACAGGAAACCATTTGGTTTCCTATTCTGGTGGTCATGGAGACAGTGTTCCGAGCGCTTGCCGATCCCACTCGGCGAGCCCTGCTCGACACACTGTTCGAGCGGGATGGCCAAACACTCGTCGCCCTGACCGCAGGCCACGACATGACGCGGATCGCCGTGGCCAAGCACCTCCGACTCCTCGAGGAGGCAGGCCTCGTCGTGAGCCGGCGCCACGGGCGGGAGAAGTTGCACTTCCTCAATGCCGTCCCGATCCGTCTCATCCATGACCGGTGGGTGAGCAAGTACACCGAGCCGTGGGCCGCCGGTCTGGCCAGCCTCAAAACCGAACTGGAGCAGCTCATGGAAAAGATCTTCGAGATCTACATCCGTACGACGCCGGAGCGACTGTGGGAAGCGATCACCGATCCGGCGATCCGGGCCAAGTATCACTTCGGCACCAGCGTCGAATCTGACTGGACGCCAGGCTCGCACTACACGCAGCTCCATCCGGGCAACGACGGTCCCCTTGCCGAGGGCGAGAACATCGTCGTCGACCCGCCACGCCGACTCGTGCAGACCATGCACATTCTGTGGAGCGAGGAAGCCGAGCGCGCCGGCACGTCACGGGTGACCTGGGAGATCGAACCGATTGGAGACTCGTGCCGACTCACCGTCATTCATGATCAGCTGAGCGCCGACGCGCCGCCCGAGCTGTACGGCGGGTGGCCGATGATCCTCTCCGGCTTGAAGACCTGGCTCGAGACGGGTCAGACCCTCACCACCCCCGGCTCGCTGATGTACGGCGAGAACTGAATACCCAACACACCAAGGAGTTTCATCATGCCCGCAACCACCATCACCGATGTACGCACCATCGGGATCAACGTCACGAACCAGGACGACGCGCTCGCCTTCTTCGTCGGCACCCTCGGCTTCGAGAAGCGGCTCGACGCGGCGATCAGTCCCACCATGCGATGGGTCGAGGTTGCCCCGCCCGGCGCCGGCACGTCGATCGCCCTGACTGTGTCCGAGGGCACGACTGATGTCGGCGCCGACACCGGCGTACGCTTCACCGTTCCCGATGCCGCCGCGGAATATGCCGCTCTTCACGAGCGCGGCGTGGACGTCGGCGAGCTGCTGCGCTGGGGCGACGTACCGCCAATGTTCAGCTTCGACGATCCTGACGGCAACCGCTTCTACATCGTCGAGGAGATGTCCTGACTGCAGCTGGTAACACAGGCTCAGACCACAAGGTCGCGGGCGGCTCCGAACTCTGAGCATGAACGTTCGGCCAGCGTTCGCCCACTGCGGCTCGGGTTAGGCTAAGCCCATGTCAAGCCGGAGCCGCTACACCTCGCCGGTGCATGCCGGGGCGCGGTTCGTTGCGCAGCGAGGCTTGCTCAAGCCGCTGGTCTGGCGCCTGGTGACGGTGACCGTACTGGGCGAGGAGCATCTCAAGGGCCTCGACCGACCGTTCGTCATCGTGTCCAATCATGCGAGCCACCTCGATGCTCCCTTGATCCTTGGATCGCTGCCGCGCCGGCTCGCCCGCTATGTCGCAGCCGGAGCAGCCGCTGACTACTTCTTCGACGTGTGGTGGCGCAGGGGCTTGACCTCGCTGTTTTTCAATGCGTTCCCCGTTGATCGCACGGGACTGCGCGGCCGCCATGGTCTGGCCACCGGCCTGCTCGACGACGGCGTGCCACTCTTGCTCTTTCCCGAGGGCACTCGGTCTCGGACCGGCGACATGGGAGCGTTCAAGCCTGGCGCAGCAGCGCTGTGCATCAGCCGAGATGTGCCGTGCCTGCCTCTGGCAATTGTTGGTGCAGCCGAGGCTATGCCTTACGGCCAGAACTGGCCGAGCCGCGGACGCCCGCCTGTCTACGTCACGTTTGGGGAACCGATGCGGGCCGAGGACGGCGAGACAGTCGCCCAATTCGCCGAGCGCATTGCCAAAGAGGTAAGCGGGCTCGTGGACTACGCCACCACCTATCGCGCCGGCCAGGCCTAGAGCTGCGCCACCGCAGGGATCGAAGGAGAACGAGAGGATGCCCGACGTCAAACACATGAAGTGGTGGGGCTGGGGAGTCGAAGGGGTGAGTTTCCACCACGAGGACAAGCCGGGCTTTCGGCCATTCGTCATCAACGCGATCGATCTTGATGTGAACACCACACCGACCGCCCCGATGTCGCTCGACGAGCTACCCATCCCAGCGCCAGTGATCAGTGACCAACTGCTGAACGAGCTGGCCGAGGCAGTCGGTGCCGACTACGCCAGACAAGATGATCTTGAACGGATTGTGCACACCTACGGCAAGAGCGTGCGCGACCTGTTGCGGCTACGGGCCGGGGACATTCCGCGGATTCCCGACGTTGTGGTCTATCCGGCGAACGAGGCTGAAGTTCAGCTGATCGTTGATCACGCCGTCGCGGCGGACGCCGTGATCATTCCCTACGGCGGTGGCAGCAACATCGCCGGCAGCCTGCACGCTCCCGAGGACGAGACTCGGCCGGTCATCTCCGTTGATCTTGGTCGGATGAACCAGGTGATCGAGATCGACGAGGAGTCAGGTCTGGCACGCATCCAGTCCGGCGCTCAGGGCCCGGACCTGGAGAAACAGCTGATTGACCAGGGCTGGACTCTGGGGCACTACCCGGACAGCTTCACGCACAGCACGTTGGGCGGCTGGGTTGCCACTCGCTCCTCGGGCATGCAGTCGGACAAGTACGGCGACATCGCTGACATTGCGCGTGGCATGCGAGTCGTGATGCCGGGCAAGGTACTCGAGGTGCGGCCCTTGCCTCATACCTCGACGGGCCCGAGCGTACGCGAGATGGTGCTCGGCTCCGAGGGCCGACTCGGAGTGATCACCGAGGTGACGGTGCAGGTGCATCGCATCCCTGAGGTGCGAGTGATCTTGGGATATCTCTTCCCGTCCTGGGAGGCTGGGCTTGCGGCCATGCAGGAGATCTCCACCAGCGATGCGCATCCGTCGATCACCCGAGTCTCTGACGCCAAGGAGACGAGGTTCTCTTTTGCTACCAGGAAGAAGTCCAGCAAGATCTCGATCTCGTCGTTGATCAGCAAGGGACTGATGAAGGTCCTCGAGCGACGCGGCTGGAACCTCGACGAGGTCTGCCTCTCCTTCATCGGCTACGAAGGCGGCAAGGCACACGTCGCCAGACAGAAGAAGATCGTCAAGGACATCGTGAGCGAGCACGGTGGGATCTTGCTCGGCAAGGGTCCGGGCGAGCTCTACGACCAGAAGAAGTTCGATACCCCCTACATCCGCGACTTCCTCCTTGATCGGGGCGCGATCGGTGACGTCTCGGAGACCGCAGCTCCCTGGTCGAAGCTGCTTCCGCTATATCGGAATGTGATGACGGCCGCGGAGAAGGTGTATGCCCAACTCGGCGTTACCGGCTGGATCATGTGCCACCTCTCGCACTCCTACCACTCCGGCGCGTGCCTCTACTTCACCTTTGCGTTCAAGCACGATGGCGTCGACCCGCTCAGTCAATACGAGCCGCTCAAGAACGCCATCCAGCAGGCATTCGTCGACTCGGACGGGACGCTGTCGCATCATCATGCTGTTGGCACCGAGCACGCGGCGTGGCTGGAGCAAGACATCTCAGCTCCTGGCGTACACATGATCGACGGACTGTTCACTGCAATGGATCCCGGCCGGAACTTCAACCCGGGCAAGATCGTCGCCAAGTAATCGCTCGCGCCTGTGATCATCCTGTGATCATTTTCTGCACGTCTGATAACGGCTGAGCCACTGACAAGTTGATCTTTTTAGGGATAGTGTGCTGTGCCGTGCTTCCCCACATGATCAACACCCGGCGCCGATGGCCGCTGCCGGTGATCTTGGGCAGCGTGGTGTTGCTGCTGGCAGGGACAGGTCTCTTCCTGATCGTGCGGCCCGCCGCACGTGCAACCACGCCGCTCGCAAGTCCGTCCATGGAGTCGCCACCCACAACGCCGTCGGAGAGCGGCCCTCGATGGAGTGAGTGGGATGATCTTGGCGGTTCCTTCGACGCGGGACCAACCGTAGCCTCCTGGAGCCCGAACAGGCTGGACGTCTTCGCGCGAGCAGCCGGCCAGACCATGCTGCACCGGGCGTACAACGGGACGAGATGGCACCCATCTGAGGATCTCGGCGCCGCTATTGTCGGCGGGCCCGGAGCCGTTGCGCGAGGGCGGGACCGGCTCGACATCTTCGTACGCGGCGCTGACAACCAGCTGTGGCAGAAGTCCTGGAACGGAGGGTGGATGGGCTATTACCCGCTGGGTGGAATCCTCACATCGAGCCCGGCAGTGTCTTCCTGGGCACCGAATCGGCTAGATGTGTTCGTCCGGGGCAGCGACAACGCCCTGTACCACAAGTCGTGGAACGGTATCGAGTGGAGCGCGTACGAGCGGCTCGGCGGCAACCTGGAAGGGGCCCCTGCAGCTATCTCACGAGGACCGAATTTGATCGACGTCTTCTTCCGTGGTCGTGACAACCACCTCTACCAAATGCGGTACAAAGGCTCGACGTGGCGAGACGCTGTCGACCTCGGCGGGGAACTGCACTCCGATGTCGCCGTGTCCTCATGGGGTCGGAAGCGGCTTGATCTTTTCTGCAAAGGAGACGACACGACCCTGCAACACCGGTGGTGGGACGGCAAGAGCTGGACCAGCTGGGCGAAGATCGGCGCCGGTATCAGTGACACTCCGTCAGCGGTCTCGTGGGGCGAGAACCGGATCGATCTACTTGCGCTCGGCACCGATGGGCAGCTGCTGCACAAGCACTTTTCGTCCAAAGACTCTTCTTGATCATTGTGTGACTTAAGTCTCTTCATGCGGACGACAGCTTGAACCCGGAATAGGCGTCCGCACAGGGGATGGGACCTACCCGCGTGGGGAAACGCGGGGGCCGATGCGTTGGGCCTATTCCGGGTAGCCCGAGAACTTAAGGTCACGGTACTCGCCCGTTGGGCATATGGAGGCTCCTTCGAGGACGAGCCGCATGAGAATGTCGACCCCAGACTCCGTAACCCCACCTCGACTGCTCAGCGGGGGTATTACATTCACACCTGTGGCTTTTTCGGTACGGACCATCGAGGCAGACCGGCATCGCGAGTTCAACGCCAGCCAACCATCGGTGAGCTTCCTTCAGACGCCAGCCTGGGGGCAGGTCAAGAGTGAGTGGCGCAGCGAGTCGGTCGGCTGGTTCAACGGCCAGGACGGTCCGGTCGGCGCCGGGCTGGTGCTCTACCGGCAACTGCCCAAGATCAAGAAGTACCTCGCTTACTTACCTGAAGGTCCGGTGATCGACTGGACTGCTCCCGACATCGGGGAATGGCTGAGGCCACTGGCCGACCACCTACGCGCGGCCGGTGCTTTCGGCGTACGCATCGGCGCGCCCGTCATTGCCCGGCGCTGGAGTGCGGAGACGATCAAGGCAGCGATTGCCGACGAACGCGTGACCCGGCTCAGTGAGGCGATCCCTGACCTGGTCAATCACGAGACGACCCGAACACGTAACCAATTGCGCGAGATGGGGTGGCGGCCGCCGGAGGATGACGAAGGCTTCGCCGCCGGCCAACCACGATTCGTGTTCCAGCTGCCGATCGAGGGCCAAACACCCGAACAACTGCTCACCGGCATGAATCAGCTGTGGCGGCGCAACATCAAGAAGGCGGCCAAGGCAGGCGTAGCGGTGCGACGCGGGACAGCTGATCAATTGCCCGAGTTTCATAAGCTCTACGTCGAGACCGCCGAGCGTGATCATTTCCGACCTCGTCCGCTGGCCTACTTCCAGACCATGTTCGATGCTCTGCTGGCCGAGGATCCTGATCGAATCCGGCTCTATCTGGCCCACCATGAAGATGATCTCGTGGCCGCCACCACGTGGGTACGGGTCGGCCAGCACACCTGGTACTCCTACGGCGCGAGCTCAACCGCAAAACGGGAGGTACGCGGATCCAATGCCATCCAGTGGCAGATGATCACCGATGCGCTGGACGCCGGCGCGACCATTTATGATCTCCGTGGGATCACCGAAGGACTGGAGGCTGACGATCCCCATCTTGGTCTGATCCAGTTCAAGGTCGGCACCGGCGGTGAAGCGGTGGAGTACCTCGGCGAATGGGACCTCCCCCTCAACCCCCTGCTGTACAAGGCTTTCGACCTCTATATGAAGCGTCGGTGAGAAGTGGCGTGGTTGTGACATGAGCGGTGTAACCCTACGGCTTGACGCGGAACGCTGGCGAGAACACCTGCATACGGTGGCCGGCGCCACACCCGGCATCGTTCCGGTCATCAAAGGCAATGGATATGGCTTCGGCCTGAGCCGGCTCGCTGAGGAGTCGATGAAACTCGGCGTCGACACGATCGCGGTCGGCATACCGTCTGAGGTCGCCGTGGTCCGCGAAGCATTCCCCGACGAGATAGTGATCTTGAATCCGTGGGATGCATCCAGCAAGCTCGCCACGGAGCTGACCCGCGAGCCGTCGGTGATCACGACGGTGTCGCGGCTGCGCGACCTGGAACTGCTGGCTGCGCGCGGTGATCGTCCGCGAGTACTCGTCGAGGTGTTGACCTCCATGCAACGACACGGGATCCCGGCGGATGATCTTGGCCGGGTTGCCGCCCTACTCCCTGGCGTCCGGTTCGAAGGCTGGACTATCCACCTGCCGCTGCACGCCGACGGTCGTTACGCAGAGGCCGAGCGGCTGGGCTACGCGGCCATTGCCAC
>Ga0307285_10000168_pt1 | contig 14626 bp, 13 predicted proteins | sample ER_DNA_139_FD_194476 | JGI IMG/M metagenome (GOLD analysis project Ga0307285, IMG submission 194476) | Bulk soil microbial communities from the East River watershed near Crested Butte, Colorado, United States - ER_DNA_139 | ecosystem: Environmental > Terrestrial > Soil > Floodplain | place... | reverse complement strand
CGGTATTCCGATCCGCGCCGTAATGGTGGCCGGCCATCGCATCTAACGTGTCAGATCGAGAACGACTTGGGTATCGAAGGATTCGCGACCCGATTCGAGGATACGCCGTGGGCGTGGCATTTGTCGCGTTCGCAGGCCCGTAAACAGGCATCCGCCGCGATAGCAAAGATACCGTTTCCACTGGCGCGTCATATCGCGCAAGTCTACAAAACGAATCAGGACGTGGAGTGAAGCATTACCTGCTTGAAGCAGACATCGCATAATACCGCCCAGTCCTGACATTCACTTCCAAAAAGCTTGTCGCTTTCGGTAATCGCTTCTTCATCAGACCTGCACCGGAGAAATTCCTCACCACACATATCGCAGCGGTATCGGTCTGATTCCAGTTTCCGATTTAGCACACCACCAAGATGGCATACAAGAAGACGAAGGACGAGGACGACTTCCTGTCCACGGCACGGGAGCGCTTCAAGCTAAGCGCGGAGTCGGAGAACAAGCTGCGCGATCTCCAGCTCAGCGACCTCCGCTTCTATTCCGGAGAGCAATGGCCGGATAACGTCAAGCGCCAGCGCGAGATGGACAAGCGCCCGTGCCTCACGCTGAACCGCATGCCGCAGTTCGTCCACCAGGTCACGAACGAGATCCGGCAGAACAAGCCAGCGCCGAACGTCAGCCCGGTAGACGATACCGGCGACAAAGAGACAGCAGAAATCTTTCAAGGCCTCATCCGCCATATCGAACGCCAGTCGAAAGCCGATACCGCGAGATCGTACGCTGCGTTCTACGCGGTGGTGTGCGGCCGCGGCTATTACCGCATCGTTACCGACTTCGCGGACCCGATGGGCTTCGATCAGGAGATCTACATCAAGCGCATCAAGAACCCGGCAACGGTGTACATGGACCCCGCCTGCCAGGAGCCGGATTATTCCGATGCCCGGTACTGCTTCATCGTCGAAGACCTGACGGAGGACGAGTTCAAAGCGCAGTTTCCCGATAAGGACATGTACAGCGCGGAGGACTTCCGCAGCTTAGGCGACGACGCACCCTTCTGGCGATTCGAGAAGGGCGTACGCATAGCGGAGTACTTCAGCCGGGAGATGGTCCCTACCCCGATAGCGATGCTGGCCGATGGCACGGTGCTGCCGCTCGAGCAGGTCCCCGAAGGCACCAACATCATCGCGCAACGCACCACTGACATGCCCTTGGTCAAGTGGTCGAAGATCGACGGTTGCCAGGTCTTGGAGGAAGCGGACTGGCCGGGGCAATGGATACCCGTCATAGCCGTTCTAGGGGAAGAATACGACATCGACGGGGAGACGGAACTGAGCGGCATGGTGCGTAACGCCAAAGACCCGCAGAGGATGCTCAACTACTGGGAGTCCTGCAAGACCGAGACAATCGCACTCGCGCCACGCGCCCCGTACATGGTGGCGGAAGGACAGACCGAGAACCACGAGCAGGAATGGGCGCAGGCGAATACCCGCAACTATCCGTACCTGATCTACAAGCCGAAAGCGGTAGGCCAGGAGCTGGTCCCGCCACCGCAACGCCAGGTGTACGAGCCTCCGGTGCAAGCCATCACGCAGGCTGAGCAGGTAGCGGTCGATCACATGAAGGCCGCGACCGGCATCTACGACGCATCGTTAGGCAACCGCAGTAACGAGACATCCGGCATCGGCATCCGCGCCCGAAAGATGCAGGGTGATGTCGCGAACTACCACTACGTCGACAACCTCACTACGGCGATAACGCACGAAGGTCGCATCCTCGTTGACCTGATACAGAAGATCTACGACAGACCTGGCCGCGTGGTCCGCATCATCGGTGAGGACGGCACGGAGAAGAGCGTACCCGTCAATATGCCGTTTGCCGAGAAGAGCAACGGCATGCAGAAGTTCTACGACCTGTCCGCCGGTCGGTACGATGTCGCGGTAGCGGTCGGGCCGTCCTACGCAACCAAGCGACAGGAAAGCGCCGAGAGCATGATGCAGTTCGCCCAGGTGGCCCCGGAGTTAGTCCCGCGGTATGCGGACCTGCTCGTGACCGCAATGGACTGGCCGGGAGCCGATGCGATAGCAGACCGCATCCGCCCGCCCGATATTCCGAAGGAAGGCGAACCGCCGATCCCGCCGCAGGCGCAGGCCGCAATGCAGCAGATGCAGATGCAGACCCAGGAGCTGCAGGCGCAATTGCAGCAGGCGACCGAGATCATCCGGACCCAGAAACTGCAGATCGATTCGGCGGAACGGATGCAGATGCGCGATATCGAATCGAAGCAAATGCTGGCTGAGATGAAGGCGCAGACGGACATCATGCGGGATGCCGGCAAGATCCATAGCGACGTATTGCAGACCGATCAAAAGGTGGAGTCGCAGGAATCGATAGCGCAACTGAATGCGGAGACGAAAATCCTGACCGAAGATATGAAGCTGAAGGCAAAGAAGGAAACGCGGCCGCCGCTAGAGGCTTTTGAAAGTGACTGACGACGAGTTTACCGACCGTGTCAGGTTGATCCTGGACGCTTATGACGAGTTCAGGTCTACAGGAGACAGAACGGCATATGTGCATGCGCTCAGGATGGAATGTCTCAGTGGTCTGGAAGATTATCTTAAAAGCGTTCCGACTCTGGACGCCTACCTTGAGCAGAAGGGCAAGCCCCGAAAACGTAATCCGGTTATCGCTGCTGTCCGGCAACTAATTCCAGACGACAAGTAAACGATGCCCTCGTTCAATTGGCGCTTGGCCCTGCAGTCGGGGTACAGCCCGGAAGAGATCCAGGCCCATCTGGATAAGCGAGGCTTGTCCGATGAGGCACTGATCCAGCGGCAGCTCGGCGGGAAGCCGATGCTTCCGTACACGTACGCGCCTGATCTGGATGCTCCTCCTCCCGCGGCTGCACCTCCGCCGCTGTCAGGGATGTATGGTCCTCCAGCCAGCGTTCCCGGTAGCGTGCCGCAGACGGGCGAACGGCGCAACATGTCGCCGCAGGAGATAGATGCGTTATGGACTGAGCAGGGGATACAGCCGGAACTGACCCCGCCGATGTCGCTGAAGGACTTGGCGTTTGAGCCTGCGATGTCGTTCTTGCAGGATGCGAACGCATCGCAATACTTACTACCCGCAGCCCTGCTGGGAATGGTGCGGTATAAGCGACCGGGAGTGAGTGCAGCGGCAAGAGACGCTGCGGAGAAGTATCACCATGCTCCGGTCCATGATCCCATCCAAGTGCCGCTAACTCCGAACGTAGCGAAAGCAGAACTACTGAAGCGCAGGCTAGATCCGGAAGAAGAGATGATGCTGTACCACTCAGGGACGGCAGACATTGATGAATCGATCCGACAGAACTGGTTGCAACCGCAAACAGGCGACTGGGTCAAGGAATCATTGGCTGGGGCTGTGGATGACCCCGAATTCGCTGAGGAGTTGGCACGCGGTGGCGCGGTGTGGATGTCAGCCGTGCCTGACTGGGTCAAGGCTAAGGTAGCACGCAAGGTTGGCAAGCACGTTACGGATGTCACACCGGAAGATATCCGGCAACACGGGCAACTGACCATGATCCGCACTGAGAAGGATGCGCCCATCGTCCGCAGGCTGGAAGATGACGACTATGTCGAGAACCTGCGCGGACAGAAACAGCGATGGTGGGAATCCGACTTATACGACTACGACAAACGCCGAGAGATTCCCTATGGGGTGGAACGCGGCGACTACTTCGCAGTCGAGGATATCGAACCGTCCCACACGCTGACTGGTCAGGACTTGATCAACTTCCTCACTCGCAACTATCCCGCCACGCTCTCGGATTTAGCAAAGAAGAACAGGGCACGGTTTGGTGAGCATCCTGCTAGCATGTCATTGGGACAAATGGCAAAGGGTCCGGTGCCCCTATCAAGGGCCGCAGACATCGAGCGGGTAACGGAAGAATTCGGCAAGTCAGGCAGTTATTCCTGGGCGAAGAACGGCTGGAACTGGGCCGGTGACGGACGCCTGGGATACGGCGAGACTAAGCTCGGAAACTATGCCAGACGCCGGGTCGACATACCTGATGGCGTCAAAGTGAACCGCGATGCGAGCGGCGATCTGCATTCCATCGAATACTGGAAGGATGGCATGCAGGTCGGAATGCTCGATATTACAGATCGCGGCGTATCCGATATTGCCGTGATTCCGCCGATGCAACGTCAAGGCATCGGATCGCAACTGCTGCAAGCCGCTATCGACAACGGCATCCAGTCGATCAACACACCCAGTATCAGTGAAGCGGGCTTTGGCCTCGTCAAGAAAGTCACCGACACAAAGCCGCTTAAGCAATCTAAGAAGTAATCCGCACTTTAACCATTCGTATCAACCTAAGCCCCTATAACTCCTGAAGGGGAGTGCCCCACATATGTCTCTAGTCGTATCCAGCACCACAGACAGCCAAGAAGCCGTCAATGCCGCCGCCGGCATCGAAGAAGCACCGGCAGAGCAGCAGGAACAGGCCGTAAAAGCGCCCGCGCCGGCCAAGCCCGCAGAGCCTGACGAAGCCGAAGAAGAAACCGAAGAAGAAGGCGACGGCGAAGAGAAGGAAGGCGACGAAGAGCCGGCCAAGCCGAAACGCACCGGCGGGTTCCAACGCAAGATCGAGAGACTCGTCAGAGAGAACGAGTACCTCACCCGCCGCTTCCATGAGCTCAGCTATCAACAGCAGCAGCGCCCGCAACAACCGCAACAACCGCAACAGCAGCCCGTAGCGCAAGACGGACGGCCTAGACAAGACCAGTTCGACAGCTACGACGAGTACTTCGACAAGCTGACTGATTGGAAGCTCGAGGCACGGCTGCAGCAGGAGCACACAGCGCAGCAGCAGCGGCACCAGGCCGCGCAGCAGCAAGAGAGATTGACTGGCTGGCAACAACGTGTTGGCCAATTTAAATCGGAAGCACCGGACTTTGAAGACGTACTCGAGTCCGTCGACCACATCAACCTCACACCCGTTTTGCAGCAGGCGATTATGGCGGATGCCCTCGGACCGAAGCTGGCCTACGAGCTGGCACGGCGACCGGAGGACTTCGCCAGGATCGCGAGTCTCGATCCCGTTGGCGCATTAACCGCGCTGGGCGAATTCAAGGCGAGATTAGAACCTGCAAAAACGGCAGCTCCGCAGCAGCTTAGCAACGGCAACGGAGTGAAGCCGGTCAGCCGCGCACCCAACCCGATAAGGCCTGTCGGGCAGGGCGCCGGCGCGACCTCTACCGTTCCCCCGGATCAGATGCCGTTAGGCGACTACATCCGGTGGCGGGAACGCTCCATGAAAGCAGCGCGGGGAAAACACTAACTCCTAAGCCAGCACGGCGCTAAAGCGAAGACGTGCTGAGACACCAAGGACATCCCATTGGCCGGTAACTCTCTCTTAACGATGAGCATGATCACTCGCGAAGCTGCGAGGATCTTAACCAACAATCTCTGCTTTACCAAGCAGATCAGTACCGTCTATTCAGATCAGTTCGCCCGCAGCGGAGCGAAGATCGGCAGCGTACTGAATATCCGCAAGCCACCCAAGTACATCGGTAGAACAGGCCGCGTGTGCGCCGTTGAAGATGTCGTCGAGACGTCAGTACCTCTCGCCTTGACGACGCAGTTCGGTGTGGATCTATCCTTCACGTCAGCCGAGCTCGCGTTATCGATTGACGACTTCAGCAAACGCATTTTGAAGCCCGCAGTCGCGGTAGTCGCGAACAAGATCGACTTCGACATGATGGGCTTGTACACATCGGTTCCGAACGTAGTCGGCACCGCAGGAGTTGTCCCGAACACGCTGCTTACCTATCTGATGGCAGGCGTGGCACTCGACGACAACATGGCGCCCAGAGACAACCAACGTGCCGTTGTTGTGAATCCGATCCAGCAAGCCACAATCGTCGATGCCTTGAAGGGCTTGTTCCAATCAGCCGATCAGATCGAAGACCAATACGAAAAGGGCACGATGGGCATCACGGGCGGCTTCAAGTGGTGCATGGACCAGAACACCCGTGTTCATACTGCAGGCCCCTATGGCGGCGCCCCGATCGTCTCTGGTGGCTCACAAGTAGGCAGCAACCTGCTTGTCTCGGGCTTCACTGCAGCTGCGGCATCTCGCCTGAAGAAGGGCGACATGTTCACCATCACGGGCGTGAACGCCGTCAATGGACAGAACCATCAGGACCTCGGGTATCTCCGCACCTTCACCGTAACCTCAGACGTGAGCTCGGCAGCGGACGGCACGGCAACCATCCCGATCTATCCGCCGATTGTCGCGACCGGAGCCACCCAGACCGTGACCGCTTCCCCGGCCGGTGGCGCACCGCTCACCATGACCTTCGCCGCCAACTCGAAGACCGCGCAGGCGCTCGCGTTCCACAAGGATGCGTTTACCTATGCCACGGCTGATCTACCCCTGCCCGATGGCGTGGACATGGCTTCCCGTGTCAGCGACGACCAACTCGGCGTCTCGGTCAGGATGATTCGTCAATACACAATTTGTGACGATGCGTGGCCTACACGTCTGGACGTTTTGTACGGCATCGCTCCTGTCTACCCGGAATTGGCTTGCAGGATAATCAGCTAGTACCATAACCTATAGTAATAGCAGTACGTTACACTCATCATGATACTATCCATGTATGGATGGTAGAACGTGCGAGGTGTGTGGTGCAACTTATTATAGGGGAACCCGTGGGCCGAAAGAGTTCAGTGAATCGAAATACTGTTCTCAAAAGTGCGTTGGGAGGGCTAAGCAAGAAGCAGCCCTCAAACGCAGGATGGCGCTTATAAAGCAGTGCCGTGAATGTGGCCAGTCCTATAGTCTTTACGAGAGAAAAGGCTATAGCAACAGCTCATTCGAGAACAGCAGGTATTGCTCGAAACACTGCTCGAATCATGGTCGGCAACGGACCATCGATGGCTTATATTCACAGATCAAGATCGATCAGTTGACCGGGTGTCATGTTTGGACGGGCAGGCTTCATGACGGTTATGGGTATGTTCGCTTCAAGCGACATAAACAGTTCCTTCACAGAATCCTCTGGGAACACACGCATGGCCCTATTCCGGAAGATCTACAGGTCGATCATCTCTGCAAGAATACGGCCTGCTGCAATATCGAGCATCTCCGGGTGGTTACCCCACGAGTAAACGCTCTCGCGAGTAACTGCCCCGCAGCAATCAACGCACGCAAGGATCAATGCTCGAAATGCGGTGGGGAATTCAGTAGACAAAAAAACGGTCGTCGTTATTGCCAGCCGTGCAGGGCTGCACACCACAGAGAATATGTACGGAGACGGCGACAAGACCCAGAATATCGACGCAAACTTAACGAGGCTCAGAATCGCCGGCATAATTTTCGCTACGCGAATGACCCGGAATTTAGGGCCGCCAGGATCACCTCGACGGCGAGGTGGAAACAGAACAAGTTAACCAAGAAAGATAAAGGTGATTAAAAATGCCCCAGGATTTCGACGGAACCTTGCAACTCGATCAGACCGGGTTCGCATACAGCGGCGCCGGTGGTCCTTTTCAAATACAGACGTGGCCTCGGTATGCATATCACGCGACTGAGGCTCCCAAGGTAGTCAGCAACAAGGAAGAGTTTGATGCCATTCAACCTGATGGCTGGAGCCTCCAGTACCAGCATAAGGACTACCCCAAGATGATGTTCGCCCCGAACGGCGACACGGTCACAGTCAACAACCCCGAAGAGGAAACGGCACAAGCCAGCGCCGAAGGTGGACCATGGGCCGATGCGCCGCACGGCTCGACCGATCCGATGTCGAACCGCTCCCGCACCGGCAACTTTACGCTGCAGGAGAAAGCGGACGCGATCCGCGACGGTCGCCGGTTATCGCTCGACTACGTCCAGCTCAACCAGTCCCTCGACTGCCACGCCGATAACGCACCGATGCGGGCCATCAGCCCGCAGGACGTGCCACGCCCCCAGTTCAAGCCGGTCGAGACACCGGAGCAGATCGAGAAACGGCGCGAACGGGAAGACGAAGAGCGCCGGCAACGTGGCGAACACGTCGAGCACACGAGCGCTAAAGCAAAGAGCGACGAAAAGAAAAACAAATAACCGATTAGCACGCGAGGAAGGACAACTATGCCAACTGTGCAGGAATTCGTAAACAGTACGTTACGCCTGATTCGCGTGCTCGATTCCGGCGAGACGCCCACCGCAACCGAATCGGATAACGCGCTCACCGCTCTGAACCAGATGATCGGCAGCTGGTCAGCCGCGGGCGTGCCGATCTACCAGGAGAGCAAGGACACGATAGCGCTAACCGGCGCATCCCTTTATCCGTTGTCTTTCCGGCCTGTGAGGATTACAGCCGCTCATGTCACTTATTCGGGCATCAGTTTCCCAGTGGCTATCGTTCCCTCGCAGCAGTGGATACTCCCGAAGGACCGCACAGCCACGAGCAAGTTTGCAAAAGAGCTCTACTACGATGGCACGTTCCCAACCGGGAATGTCTATCTTTGGCCGATTGTGCAATCCGGATCGTCGCTCGAGTTGTTCTCGCTGAAGCCGCTGGCGCAGTTCGCTTCGCTTGGCGATACGATCAACCTGCCCTCGGGCTATGAGCAGGCGTTGCGCTATGGCTTAGCCGGCGTGCTGGCGCCGGAGTACGGCTCGGCCTTACCGGCGGAATACCAGCAGCAGGCAGCGCAAGCCACATCCGCCATTGCCGCTATGAACACCGCTACGCTCGGGCAGGGCGCGCCGCCATCCGCAGTCCCCGCAGCTTCATAAAGGAAGATCTTCGATGACTACTACCAACGGTGATTGTGTCTCGTTGATGCAGGGGACGCTCGTTCGTCCCGTGGCGAGGTATCCCTCGAGTATCGCGACCGATCCATCCCTCAAGGTGGCCGCGAACCGCGTGCAGACCACGCTCCGGGGCTCGATCTCGACCGGCGACACGCTCATCACGGTCAGCGATGCCTCGCGCCTTGTGCCGGAGATGCTGCTATCCGCGGACAGCGAGATATTGAGTATCTCTTCAATATCCGGTAACAACCTCACCGTCGTCCGGGGTTTCGACGGCACACAGCCCGCATGCCACTCTTCCGGCACCACGATGCGCGTGGAGGTCGACGCATGGCACCACAATGCTCTGGCGGCCGAGATCACCGCTATCGAGCAGACGCTCGGCCCGAACCTGTCGAACATCACCGGAGCGGTCAGCAGCGGACTGGTATCGACCTTGTACGCCTGGCAGCAGCAGGGCAGCGGGAACCTCAGCCCCGGCGCCAATGTCATCACGTTGACCCCGGTCCCCCGCGGCGTCAGCGGAACGAACGTCGAGCACTGGGTCTATATCTCGAACGGGACCGGGGCCGCGGAAGCGTGCCTGATCACGGGCGGGACTGCGGTATCGGGCGCGGCTTCGGGAACGATCATCGTCACCTGCGCCAACGCGCACTCGGGAGCCTGGACGGTGGGCACGGCAACCGCCGGCATCCAGGAAGCTCTCTGGGTGGGGCTCTCCTACTCCGCGGTATTCGTCCCCGCCGGCATCCACCAGCTCTATGCGACGGTCTGGGTGAACGATCACCAGACGCTGTTCGGGGCGGGACGGGGCGCAACCCAGCTCTACTTCAACACGCAGAACCGCGACGGGATCATGGTGGGACGAGGCCCGGCCATCGGCAGCATCACGATCCGGGACCTTTTTATCGGGGGCCGGATCAGTTCCACAGCTTCCGGTTACGCTCTCAGGCTCCGGAACTGCTCGCTGACATTGCTCGCCAACATCCACTTTCAGGGCTTCTGGTCGGGCCTGCACATCACCGAAGGCTCGTCCTTCTGCAACGTGACCCAGTGCCACTTCGACGGGCTCGGCGGCGCCTCGATTGCGACCGCGATGGGGATTAACATCGACAGCGGCGGGGCCGGGATCTACATGAACAGCCTCGAGCTGATCGGGTATGCCTCGGGACCGCAGTACCGCGCCGGCATCCGGGTGCGATATATCGGCACGGTCGAAATCTGCACCGCCGATATCCTGCACTGTGGCAGCGGCCTCATGTTCGACCCCGGAGCGGGACAACTGATTATCTGGTGCTTCTTCACGAATGTGACGTGCGATGCAGGCGACCTGCACGGCATCGAGATTGCGCCTACCAACGGCGGGGATATCTGCGGCCTGAACTTTACCGGCTGCTGGTCTTCGTCCAATTCGCGCAAAGGAGTGTACGCCAACAAGGGGACCGGAGGGCGGCTCACCGGCCTCTCCTTCGTCAACCACATGGCGGTAGCGAATCGGGAGGAAGGGTTTGCGCTGATCGGCGCCAAAGACGTGACGATCAGCGCGTCGGCGGTAACCGAAAGCGGAAGCCCGCCCACGGCTACCAACACACAGCCGGGATTGTATGCCTCGAACTGCGCCGGTTTGTCAGTCACCGGGAGCCGGCTCGGAGCGGCCTTTCAGTCGCCTACAGGCAACACCCAGAACTGGGGCATGGTGATCGACACCGGCAACACCGACTTTATCGTCGAGGGCAACAACCTGCGCGGCAATCTGTCGGGGGCGCTGCAGAACCTGAGCGCCAGCACGTCCAATATCGTCCGCAACAACCTCGGCATCGATGAGCCGGGGGCGGCATTGGCATCCACCTCGGCTCTGACCCTGACCAACTCCGTGCACCACGTCACAGGTACGGCGTCAATTGACTTCGTCGGAGGGCCGGGAGCGGCAGGCGGGGCGGTGCGCCTGATAGCGGACGGGGCCTGGAGACTGACAGCGGCGGGCAATATCGGTGCAGCGATCACGATGACGCCGGGAACGTCGATCACGCTGTGGTACGACCTGCCAACAGCCCGGTGGTATCCGAATAATTAGCGGGGTTCGGCGATCACGTCAATGTGGTCGCGTCCTTCGCACCGCTCGAGGATCGACTCTATGGTGTTGATATCGGGCTCTCCGGTCACGGACACTTTGTAGCCCCAGGATATAAACCTCTCGAGGTACTCCCGTCCAGTAACGCGGGAGTTGGCGAGCAGGCCCGCGGGCGAGAACTCGCTCAGGATAAGCGGCCGGCTGCGCTCGATAATGCGGACTGCTCCGGAGAGCGCTTTTGATTCGTGCCCTTCGACGTCGATCTTGATCAGCGACACGGCGGCATCGTCGGGTAAGCAGGTATCGACGCGCACCGTGGGCGCATACCCTGCCGATAGAGCAGCCTCGGGATTGTCGGGGAGTTCGCCCACCGCCCCATTGGTGAAGGTCCATCCGAAGGAGAGCGTTCCCGCCTGGTCGGAAGATGCGGCGGCAATGACGTGGAGTTTGTCGAACCTGTTCATGGCACGGCTCGCCATCAGCAGTTGCACGTTGCGCTCGAGCGGCTCAAACGCATACACGGTAGCGCCGAGAGAGCAGGCTAGCAGGGAGAAGTAGCCGCAGTTGGCGCCGATATCGATGACAACACTGCCGGGGCGTACGGCTTCTTGAAATACGGCCGAGACTTCCGGTTCGTACCCGTCCGGGGTGATATTCGGGGCGATCAATTGGTCGCCGGCATCGACATAGATCGCGAGGTTGTCTTTCAGCCGGATCAGTTTTGCGTCCGTATTGCCTGTCAGCATCCCGCGGCGGCGGAACTCGAGCGATTGCAGATAGCTCCCCACCACGTATTCGAGTTCGCAGCCGGCCAGGGAGAAATGGCCTTCGACCTCTTCGGGATTGGGGGAACGGCCCAGCAGCAGCCGGAAACAGGCTGTTATGTCTTCACGGGTGGCACGCATAAGAAGTGGTAACGGGCTTAACGTACCCGCTGTGATGGGCGCAACCCCGAAACGCTCTAGCTTCATGCGGAGAGGCACTCGGCAGAGATCAAGGCTCCAGTTTTCTCAACCGCGCTTCGAGGTTATCTAAGCGCTTGTCGCGTTTTGCCATCAACACATCAATATCCTCGGACCAGTTATTCAACCGCACAAGGTTGGTTTGGCCGGAACGCAGCCATCCGCCTTGCCGGTCCAACCGTGATTGGATCGCCTCTAAATGGTCTGCCAGACTGTTTGTCAACTCGATGATCAGGGTTTCAAGATGTTGAATATCCGCCTTGGTGGCAGGCGGGTTGGGATTGTCGGGCAAATTGTTTCTCCTAGCCGTGTTGCAAACGGCTGATTCCATCCTAACAACTCAGCAATAGTACTCTCGGCCCAATTATGTCTCTCTGGAACAGTACCCTCTGGAACCAATCGCTCTGGAACGGCGGAAGCAGCGGCGGCGGGATCGGCAGCGTCACCGCACGCCGGCTGATCTACGATGCTTACCGCGCCTTAGGCGTATTGCGTCCCGGCCAGCAGACCAGCCCCGAAGGGCATGAGGACGCATTCGGCCTGCTCAACGACATGGTCGATAGCTGGAACACCGAATCGCTTATGATCCCGGCGCTGCAGCGCGGTGTGTATCCGCTGACGGCGGGCGTCAGTTCGTACACGCTGGGACCAGGCGGGACGCTCAGCGGGGACCGGCCGCAGCGGGTGATGAGCGCGGCGTTGGTAGCGTGCGATTGCGGGTGCGGATGCGCGGACGGCAACTGCCGTCAGTTGGTCTTGCGCTCCGGGTGGCTGGACTGCGGATGCAATTGCGGCATCCATATCGACAACGCATACCCGAACGCGAACGTCCGCATCAACCCCGCGCCGTCCGACGGGCAGTCGCTGGCATTGCAGTCCTGGCAGACGCTCTCGGGCTTTGCGGATCTCGATTCGCAGTACGGCTTCCCTCCCGGCTATGTACTGGCGTTGCGTTGGGGGCTGGCGCTGCAGCTCGCTCCGGCCGCTCTCATCATGATGAAGGTTCCGAATAACCTGCTGCAGGTCATCGAACAGCGGGCCATCGATAGCAAGGCCGCGGTTAAGTCCTTTAACTCCAGCCCGATACCGGAGATGAATAGCGGGTTCGGCGGCTGCGGCTACGACATCTGCTCGGATTCCTACTGCTAACGATATGTCTAACTGCGTACCGATTCCCGGACCTCCGGGGCCTCCCGGACCTACGGGACCGCAAGGCATACCGGGGACTCCGGGTGGACCCCCTGGACCGGCTGGGCCTCCCGGCGCGGATAGCACCGTTCCCGGCCCTCCCGGAGCCACAGGCGCGACGGGGTCAGCGGGTGCGACTGGACCGGCTGGGCCAACGGGTGCAACCGGGGCACCAGGAGCCGCGGGGGCAACGGGGCCACAGGGGCCAGCCGGTGTCGTTAACCCGTTTCGTCTCGGCCATACCTGGGCGTTAGTCGGGGATGTGTCCGCTCTGACGACGTTACCGTCGATGTTCGTGCCGCTGCGTGCCGGTCAGGCATCGACACTGGTCGGACTGCGGGCGAAGATCGGGAGCGGGACCAGTATCGGGGTGCAACTAAAGCGCAACGGGTCAAACCTCGGCAGCGTGATCACAGTCACGACAACGGTAGCGACTACCGCGTTCAGTCAGGCACTGGCAGACAATGACGAGTTGACCGTCGTGCTCTCCGCGCCGACAGGTACGCCGACGCACCTCGGCATGACGTTATACCTGGAGCACACGCCATAATGGCGCTCCCTGAGTTCGGCCCTCATAACATGACGGCGACCGGTCTGCCGGTGCCGTTTGTGGCCGCCGCCTCGAGTTTCTTTGCGGGCCTTGACCCGTGGAAGGCGTTCGACGGCCAGGCCGGCCCAAGCAACAATTACTGGATCGGGACGGGATCGGCGGTCGATTGGCTGCGGATCGACATCGGCACGGGGAGATCGAAACTCTGCGGGCGCTACGACGTGCAGGTCAACAACGTCCCGGAACCGGCTCGCGCCCCGAAGAACTGGACCTTTGAAGGATCAAACGACGCATCGGCGTGGACGGTGCTGCACACCGTTACCAACCAGACGGGATGGGCCTCGAACGAAACACGGTCTTTTACGCCCACCGTGCAGACCACGGCTTACCGCTATTTCCGCATCAATATCACCGCTAACAACGGCGATGCTACCTACACCCAGATCCAAGAGTTGTTTCTGTTCCAGGCGGTTGCGCCGGGACTGATCGAGTTCGCGCCGCACACCATGACGGCCAGTACGCAAGGGGGCTATACCGTGTCCGCCTCGTCCGACTTCGGTGGCGGCTTCGAGGCATGGCGCGCCTTCGACGGCACAGTCTTCGGAGTGTTGAAGACCTGGTACGGAGTGGGTTCAGGCGTCGATTGGCTGCGGATTCAGGTGCCGTCCGCCTATACCCTCGACAGTTACACGATTGTGGTCAACGCAGTGAGCGGAGAACTCAACCGCGCCCCGAAAGCCTGGACGATGGAGGGCAGCAACAACGGAACCACCTGGAGCACGCTCGACACCGTCTCGAACCAGACAGGATGGATTGTTGGCGAACCACGAGACTTTACCTGCGACGTGCGGACCACGGGCTATACGTATTTTCGAGTGAACATCACCGCCAACAACGGGGACGTCACTTTTACCCAGATCGGGGAGCTGTACTTATACGGGACTGCGGGCACCGTACAGGTACAGCAACCGATGGTCACTATCGCATAGTTCGCTTTAGCGCTCCCAGCTTCAGCTCAAAAGCCATGCCCATATCACCCTTCAATCTTTGCGGCGAAACAAGCGCCACCCGCG
>Ga0307285_10000167_pt1 | contig 14678 bp, 11 predicted proteins | sample ER_DNA_139_FD_194476 | JGI IMG/M metagenome (GOLD analysis project Ga0307285, IMG submission 194476) | Bulk soil microbial communities from the East River watershed near Crested Butte, Colorado, United States - ER_DNA_139 | ecosystem: Environmental > Terrestrial > Soil > Floodplain | place... | reverse complement strand
GTCTACCACCGCTTCGCCGGCGAGCTGAAGCCGGGGCAGGAGCGGATCGACATCGCCCCGCGCCGGTTCCGGCGGCAGCTGCGGCTGCTGCGGGCGCTCGGCTTCAGGCCGCTGACCCTGGACGAACTGCTCGCCTTCCACCGCGGCGAGCTGAACGAGCTGCCGCGCCGCCGCTTCGTCGTCACCGTCGACGACGCGATGGCCGACGCGGTCGAGCCGCTGCGCCGCGCCGCCTCTCTCTCCCCCCAGCTCTTCGCCCCCACCGCCGAGCTCGGCGGCAGCGCCCACTGGGTCGACGGGGAGCCGGTCGCCGGCTGGGAGGAGATCCGCCAGCTCGCCGCTGCCGGCGTCGCGATCGGCTCCCACACCCGCCACCACCGGCGCCTCACCCAGCTCGGCGATGCCGAGCGCGAGGTCGAGCTGGTTGGCTCGCTGGCCGAGCTGCGCGAGCAGGTGCCGGGCGCCGCCGCCGTCCTCGCCTACCCCAACGGCGACCACGACGAGGAAGTCTGCGCCGCCACCGCCGCGGCCGGCTACGAGGCCGCCTTCACCACCGAGAAGGGTCGCAACGACGCCGCCACCGACCCCTACCGCCTGCGCCGGGTCAGCGTCCACGGCGCCGACGGCGCCCTAGCCGTTCTCTGGAAGGTGCTGACCGGGGAGGGGCTGCCGCCCTCCTGGCTCCGCCTGCGACGTTGAGCGGCGCTTGCGGATCCAGGCGATGCCCCATTCCAGCGCCAGCGCCACCGCCACCGCGAGCGCGGGCACGAAGACGATCTCCTGCCGCATCGCCGACCAGCGGCCGAAGAGCAGGACGTAGAGGGCGGCGCCGGGCAGGGCGTAGGCGGCGAGCCGGAAGAAGACGTCCTCCCGCCACAGTCGCCTGACCAGCAGCACGACGCCGAAGAGGGCGATCGCGAGGCCCAGGTACCAGAGGACCCCGGTGGCCGCCCCTAGGTGAGCGCCGTAGCTGGCGTCCATGTCGATCAGCTCCCGCAGGTTGTCGGGGTAGTAGTGGAAGACGAATTTCCAGGTTTCCTCGTACGGGGGGTTGAAGCCGCTGAAGGCGTAGGAGAGGTTCTCCTTGATCGAGGTGTTGCCGAAGATCAGGATCGCGGGGAGGATCGAGAGGACCCCGCTGACGACCAGGAGCAGGCTGCGGCGGTCCCGCTGGTGCAGGAGCAGGCAGCCGACCGCGACCAGGGGGACGACCGAGTCGTCGCGGGTAATCGAGAGCAGGACCAGGGCTCCGATCCAGCCGATCAGCCAGCGCTCGGAGCGTTCGTAGACGAGGGCGGCGGCGAGCAGGGCGAAGGTCGCGAGGAAGAGGCCCCAGCTATCGGTCATCGGCACGAAGCTGGTGTCCCGGACCGGCGGCGCGAGGATGCAGACGCAGGCGACGGCGGCGCTGAGCCAGGGCGAGAAACGGCGCCGGAGGAACGCGAACAGGGTCAGCGCCAGCAGCAGGTAGCCGACCAAGGACACGGTGAGCACGCTGCGCAGCTCGAAGACGGGGTAGATGCCGGCGGCGAGGAGGGGGACGAACGGGCGGCGGTCGAAGAAATGCGAGGTGTAGTCGATCCACTCCGGGTCGGTGTATTGCCGATCGAAGTCCGGGTGCTCTCGGACCGCTTCCCGTTCGCCCTCCAGGATCTCCGCGGCGATCGGGCTGCGGAAGGCTTTGTGCAGCGCGGTGCGCTCGTCCTCGCCGCGGAAGGCGAGCGTCTTCGCCTGGTAGTAGAGGCTGTCCGGGTCCTTCCACTCCACCGGCTCGATCCAGGCGTGCAGGGAGGCCGCCAGCGCCACCAGGAAAACCACCAGGGCCGGCGCCGCCCGCCGCGCCGAGGAAGAGTTCAGCCTTTTTTGCCTCATCCCCGCCCCTTCGACGCCGGGTCGCGCAGCTCCTCGTCCACCAGGCCCGCGAAGACCGATTCTCGCAGCGCCTCCTGTGGCGGGGTCCCCCCGTACTCGAGCTGGAGGTGGCGGTGGTCGCTGCGGCTGTGGACGATCCAGCAGAGGAGGCGGAGGCGGCGGAAGTCCTCCGTGGAGATGCCGAGGGCGGCGGTGTACTCGGCAATCGCTCGCGACGCGACAGCACCCTGGGGGGTCGCTGGATCGAGCAGGCGCGTGTAGGACTCGCGGGTGCGCCCGCTCTCCAGGGCGCCGTCGAGGACGAAGGCGCAGTTGGCGAGGAAGTAGACGAGGTCGAGGCCCGGCAGCCCCTCGGGCTCGGCCGACTCCCAGTCGAGCAGAACCGGCTTTCCTGCCGGGGTGAGGAGGATGTTCCACGGCGAGCAGTCACGGTGCTCGACCGCCGGCGGCAGGTCGCCGAGGCCGTCAAGCAACGGGTGGGCTTCGGGGATCGGCTGGAAGGTCCGCTCGAACCACTCCAGCGGCTCGTCGACCAGGCGGGAGCGCCAATCGGGATCGGGGTCGCGCCGCGGGCGGGCGAGCTCGACCAGGAGGCGGGTGGCCTGCATCGCCACCTCCCCGAAGTTGCCGGGGCTCAACGCCTCGAGCAGGGACTCTCCCTCGACCGCCTCCTGGACGACCGCCAGGCGGCCGTCGCGAGACCCCTGCCCGATCAGATGCGGGACCCCTGCGAGGTCCGGCCGCTCCTCCCCCAGCTGCCGCAGCACCGCGGCCTCCGTCTCGAGACCCGGCTCGGCCTCGGCGACGCGGGCGAATTTGACCGCCTTCGTCGGCTTCTCCGAACCGCCTTCGAAGGCGAGGCCGACCGCCTTGTTGATGCTGCGGTGGCCGGTGGTCAACAGCAGCAGCGGGGAGGACGGGGGCAGGGGAACCGCCCCCTCGTCCGCACCGCCGGCGCGGCGGCCGACGACGTAGATCGGAGCGAGCAGGCCGGCCCCGCGCACGAGGCGCCAGAGGTGGCGCAGCAGTCCCGCCGCGAACGAGCGAGGCGCCCGCGTCGCCAGCAGGTGGCCGGTCGCCTCCTCTACTTCGAGCGGCAGCCAGAACTGCGGCGACCGGTGCGGCAGCGGCCCCGCCCAGTAGGCGCGCACGTCGACGTAGCCGGCGGCTTCGGCCCGGTGCCTGGCCCGGCCGATCCCGCCTGGCCGCGGCAGCCGCCAGTGCGCGAGCAGCTCCGCGTCGGGCAGGAGGAAGCGCCAGTCGAGCTGCCGCACCAGCGGGTTGCGCCGCGACTCCGGCATCCCCTCCAAGGTGCCGGAGGAGCCCAGGAGCTCGCGGTAGACGGCGGTGACGCGGCTTGCCATCTGCTCGCGGGTGAGGCCGGCGGCGACGCGCTCGCGCGCTCGCGCCGCCAGGCTCTCCCGCAACTCCTCATCCCCGAGCACACGCCGCAGCGCCGCCGCCAGCGCCTTCGCGTCGCCCGGCGGCACCAGGACGCCGCTGCGGCCGTCGTCGATCAGCTCTTCGGTCCCCCCGATCGCCGAGGAGACGATCGGGATCCCCGCCGCCATCGCCTCCAGGACCGCGAGCGAGGATCCCTCGTAGAGCGAGGGCAGGGCGAAGACGTCGCAGGCGGCGAGCAGCTGCGGAACGTCCTCGCGGCGGCCGAGAAAGCGGACCCGGTCGGCCACCCCCAGCCGCCCGGCCTCCGCTTCGAGCGGGGCGCGTTCTGGCCCCTCGCCGGCGAGGAGGAAGAGTGCGTCCGGCACCTCGGCCACCGCCTCGAGCAGGACCCGGTGTCCCTTCTGCGGGCTCAGCCGCGCCGGGGTGAGGACCAGCGGCCGGGTCGCGCTGTCGCCGAGCTGCTCGCGCAGCCCCGGCGGCGCGTCGACCGCCGCCCGCTCGGCGTCGACGGCGTTGTAGACGACCTCGACCTTCTCCGACGGCCAGCCGAGCTTTCCCGTCAGCTCATCGGCGATCTCGCGTGAGACCGCGAGGTAGCGGTCGACCCCGCGCGCCAGCGCCCGCAGCTGCACGTAGGCGGAGCGGTTCGGCGGCTCGTAGGCGCCGACCTGGACCGTCCCCAGCACCGCCGGCACCCGCGCCAGCACCGCCGCCGTCAGCCCCCACTTGCAGGCGACCGGAGAGCTCATATGGGCGTGGAGGACCCGTGGCCGCTCGCGCCGCAGCAGGCGGACGAGCGCTGGCACGCGCCGTGCCCCCGTCAGCCCCAGCGGCATCGGCGCCACCAGCCGCACCGGCACCCCGAGCGCGGCCGCGCGCTCGCGCAGCGGCCCGACCTCCGGCGCCTCCTCGAGCAGCAGCGTCGGCGCCCAGTCCCCGCGGTCGAGCGAGGCGAGCAGCATGAACATCGCGTTCTCGGCCCCGCCGAGAACGCGGCTATCGGTGTAGAAGAAGATCGAGTGGGCCACGCTGCAGCTCTCCGGCCAGCTTCGACAGCTCGCCCTCGTCGGTTGATTCGCGCAGCTCCGCGTCCACCCCTGCCCAGAAGGCGAAGTCGAGGACGGGCCGGTAGAAGAGCCCGAAGCGCCAACCGCCCAGCCGCTCTAGCAGCGAGCAGAGGGCGAAGACGGCGCCGCTCGTCGCCGGCAGCCGTCGGGCCAGGGCCAGCAGCAGCGCCCGCGCCGCCAGCCAGGGACGGGAGCTGTCGTCGGGGTGGGCGAGGCGGAGGTCGCCGAAGACCTCGGGATGACGGCGGGCGAGCTGGACCGTGGTCCGGCCTTTAGCCAGGGTGTCGCGCTGCAGCCCTCCGAGGTCCTTGTCGTAGGACTGGTAGGCGAGCGCCTCCGGGTCGTAGCCGAGCTCGACCCCGGCCGCCCGCAGCCGCAGCGCCAGCTCGACGTCCTCGTTGCCGTAGATCCCGAAGGAGTCGTCGAAGCCGCCGACCTCCCGCATCACCTCGGTCCGCAGCGAGGCGTTGCCGGTGTAGAAGGACCGCGGCAGCGCCAGGTGGGCGGGGTCGGGGAGGCGCGCGAGATGGAGGTCGAACTTCTCCTTCACGTAGCGCGCCGCGTGCGGGCTCCCCTCCTCCAGCTCGACCGGGACGGCGCCGAGGACGCAGCGCCGCGAGCCCGGCGGGTGGTCGTCGCGGTGGCGCTCGACGAACTCCGGCACGCAGCGCATGTCGTCGTCGAGGATCACCGTCACCTCGCCCTTCGCCGCCGCCACGGCGGCGTTGCAGGCGCCGGCGCGGCCGCGCCCCGGCGGCAAGACCCAGTGCAGCCGCAGCGGCGGCGGGAAGGCCTCCAGCATCTCCAGCGTCCCGTCGCTGGAGCCGTCGACCGCGACCACGACCTCGTAGGCCTCCGGCGCGAGCGTCTGCGTCGCCAGCGACTCCAGCACCCGCCGCAGCGCCTCGCGCCGCTGGTGGGTGGGGATGACGACGCTGACCTGCGGCGCCTCAGCCACGGTCCCTCTCCCGCCGCTCGGCGACCGCCTCTTCGAAGATCGCGGTCTGGCGCTCGGCCCAGGCTTCCGGGCTGTGGTGGCGCTCGGCGAACTCGCGCGCCCGCTCGCCCAGCGCCCGCCGCTCCCCGTCGTCCTCCAGCAGCGCCGCCGTCGCGGCGGCGATCTCCGCCGCGCTCTCCCCCACCGCCAGCGGCGGCTCCTCGCCGAATCCCGTGTACCCCTCGGTCCCGCGCGGCGTGGTGACGACCGCCTTGCCGGCGGCCATCGCCTGCAGCACCTTCATCCGCATTCCGCCCCCGGTCCGCACCGGCGCCATCACCACCGCCGCCTCTTCCGTGTGGGGGAGGACGCTGGGCGCGTCGGCGACCACCTCGACCGTCGGCCCGGCCAGCGCCCGCACTTCCGGCGGCGGGCCGCTGCCGACGATCCGCAGCCGCGCCGCCGGGCACCGCTCGCGCACCGCCGGGAGGATCTCCCGCGCCAGCCACAGCGCCGCGTCCCGGTTCGGCGGATGGTGGAAGGCGCCGACGAAGAGCATCGTCCCCGGCGCCTGCCGGGCTGGGTCTGCGGCCGGCGGCAGCACCAGCCCGAAGGGATCGACGCGCACCCGCGCCGCTGCCTCGGGAGCCAGCTCGGCGATCGCCTCGGCGTCGCGGCGGCTGAAGACCTGAACCCGGTCGAACCTGCCCCACGCCCGGCGCTGGAAGCGCGCCCAGCGGCGCCAGTCGAGCTCGCCGAAGGCCCAGCCCGGCCAGGCTCGCGGCGCGCCGGCCTTCCAATCGATCGGCCGCGGCCGCAGCACCTCGTGGTGGGTGAAGACCGTCGCCACCCCGACCGGGAAGCGGAAGACCGACATCGCGCTGTCCTCGACCGCGACGACGTCGAGCTCGCGCTCCGCGGCGACGCGGTCGATCAGCCGCTGGATCCCCGGGTCGGCGTACCAGACCGTGCGCCACGGCCACTCCCCGCGCCCCCAGCGCGCCGCCATCCGCAGCTGCCGGCGGCGCCGGCGCACACCGGGAGGCGGCCGGCGGCGGTCGGCGACCTGGACCTCGACTTGATCGCGCAGGCGCGCCACCGCCTCCTCTTCCCCGGGCTCGTCGCCGACCGCGGTCACCAGGGTCACCTCGTGCCGCTGCCGCAGCCCCTCCAGCTCGGCGTGGAGCAGGACCGGGATCGCCCCGGCGCCGTCGGCCTGCGGCGGCACCGGGACGACGAGAAGAACCCTCATCCCGCCGCGAGCACGTCGCGGTAGGCCTGCTCGAAGCGCGGGATCACCGCGCCCGCCGCGAACGAGCGCGCTTTCTCGCTCGCCGCCTGGCCGAAGCGGTCGCGCCGCTCGGGATCCTCGATCAGCTCCCGCATCGCCGCCTCGAGAGCGCCGACGTCCCCCTGCGGCACCAGCAGCCCGGCGTTGTCGCCGATCATGTCGACGTGGCCGCCGAGGGTCGTCCCGATCACCGGTTTGCCCCGGTTCATCGCCTCGGCGACGGTGGCGCCGAACGGCTCCGGCCACAGCGACGGCATCACCCCGAACATCGCCCGGTCCCAGGCGGCCATCACGGCTTTGTTGGGGACGTCCGTGAGGACGACCGCGTCGGGCGGGAAGCCGTCGGGCGTGTCGCGCTCGTAGGTCCCCATCAGGACCAGCGGCGGCGGCGACTGCAGCCGTTCGTAGGCGTCGAAGAGCGTTTCCAGCCCCTTCACTCGGCGGAAGGCGCCGACGTAGAGGATGAACGGCTCCTGCGGCAGCCGCGCCAGGTAGGCGCCGACTTCGCCGTCGGAGCTGTCGATTGCCTCGTCGGGGGCGACTTCCTGGAAGCTCGGGATCGTCACCTGGACCAGGTCTGCGGGGGGCCCGCCGGGCCCGAACAGGTAGCGGACGGTGACGTCGTGGACGAAGGTGCTGACGCTGTGCAGCCCGGTCATCTTCCGCGCCAGCAGCGGCCGGCAGGTATAGACGCCGGCGGTCGCGGCCAGCCCCTTCGGGGCACCTTCGTAGTAGTCCGTGGCGCAGGTGGCGCACTTCAGCGGCGCCGGCCCGGTGCAGGGCTCGCCTTTGCGCAGCAGAGTCCGGTTGGCGCAGAAGTAGCCGTAGTCGCGGGCGGAGACCAGCATCGGGATCCGCCGCCGCCCCAGCGCCACCGCGACCGAGAAGGCGAGCCAGCCGTAGGCGTGGATCACGTCGGGTTCGAAGCCGGCGATCAGGCGACGCAGGCCGGCGATCGTGACCGGGTCCGGAAAAGGCGGCTGGTGGCGCTGGTTCTCGTCCCGGATCAGGGAGCGAACCGCCGTCCGAACCTGGCGCAGCCGGTGGACGGTGACGTGCTCTTCCCAGTCGAGGCCGGGCAGGCCGCCGTGCCAGGTGGTGGCGACGGCGACGTCGTGGCCGCGCTCGGCCATCCCGGCGGCGAGCAGCCGCGCCTGGCGGTGGGCGCCGCCGATGAACGGCGGGTAGTGGTCGGTGGCGATCAGGATCCTCATGGTCAGTGGCGCCGCCATCTTCCCAGCACCCGGTTGAACCGGGTGCGTCTGCCGGGAAAGAGAAACAGCTCGGCCAAAGGCCGCGCCAGCGCCCGCGGCGCCGCCGCCTCCAGCGCGAACCAAGCCACCAGGAGCGCCTTCATCGGCGCCGAGACGTCGAAGCGGCGGCGGCTGGCCCGCACCGCGTCGGCGAGCAGCGCCCGCGGGCGATCTCCCGAGACGGGGTGCCGGCCGGGCTCGAGCTTGAGGGAGACGAGCCGGTTGGCGAGGTCGGAGTAGGAGAGGAGCGGCCGCGGCCGCTCCAGCCCCAGCTCGTCGGCCAGCGCTTCCAGCGAGCGCGTCGTCACCCGCGCGAAGGCGATCGACTCCCGCACGTGGTCGAGGTCGATCTCGTCGCGCTCCAGCTCGTAGTGGTTGCCGCCGTGGATCCGGTACTCGGCGCAGACCTCCTCCAACAGCGCCGCCTCCCCCAGCAGCGCCGTCAGGTGGACCAGGTACCAGTCGGCCCCGCTGCGGGGGTAGTCGCTCTCGGGGATCGGCAGGACCCGGCGCACCGCATCGGTCCGAAAGCCGGTGCCGCCGCCCGGCAGCCAGGCGATGTCGAAGGGGAAGGCGAGCTCGGCGGCGCGCTGGTCGCCGACCGGCGCCGCCAGGTGCCCGCCCGGCTTCACCTCCCCGGTCGGGCGGCGCTCGGCGTCGACGATCGCCATCGGGAACTGCACCTTCGAGAGCCGGGGCCCGGCGGCGAAGGCGGCGGCTACCCGCTCCGCCGCCTGCGGCCGCAGCACGTCGTCGGCGTCGAGCAGGAGGAGGACCTCGCCGCGACAACGCTCTGCCCCCGCGTTGATCGCCGAGGCCTGGCCGCCCTGCTCCTTCAAGACCACCTCGACCCGGTCGGAGAACCGCCGCAGGATCTCCCGCGAGCCGTCGGCGGAGCCATCGTCGACGACGACGACGTTGACCTCGGGGTGCGTCTGCGCGCAGGCGCTCTCGATCGCCTCCGGGAGGAAGCGGGCGTAGTCGTGGTTGGTGATGAGGATGTCGACGGGGAGCACAGCCCGAGCCTCAACCCTCGCCGGGCTGCGACCCCGCGGTCCAGGTCGTGACCCGGCGGTAGAGCTCGTGCGGCCGCTCGGAGTCGTAGAGCGAGACGACGACGCGGGCCTTCTTCCCGGCGGGCCTGTTCAGCGGCACCTCGATGACCCGTTCCTCGTCGGGGTCGAGCGCCAGGTGATACCTCGTCGGCTTGCCGTTCTCGCCGATTCGCGCCTCCAGGCGATAGTGCCGCCGTCCCTGCTCGGCGCTTATCAATCCGACTTTCAGGGCCGGGTCGGCGGCGTCCTTCGACGGCAGCATCCAGAGCGCGGTGTAGCCGACGGCCTTGCTGGCCGGCAGCGGCGTGTAGGCGAAGACCAGGGTGCCGACCGCGACGGCCGCGGCCAGGACGACGCAGGCGACGTCGACGCCGCGCAGCCGCGGGCGCTTCCAGCCGGAGCGGCGCCCGTCCGGCTTCCCCCGGCGCAGCGCCGCCGCCCGCGCCGTGGCGAAGACGACCAGCAGCAGGAGCAGCGCCCAGGTCACGGTCCGCAGCCCGCCTGGGAGGTAGTTGAGGACGATGCCGCCGAGGCAGAGCAGCGAGAGGCCGCAGAGCAGGGTCAGCATCGCCAGGCGCTGCGGGTCCAGTCGCTGCGACCCGAAGGCGGCGGCGGCGATCGCGTAGCCGGGGAGGAAGACCGCCAGCGGCAGCGCCGCCAGCAGGCGCACGATCTCCCATGGGACCAGGCAGGCGACCAGCGCCGCGACGACCGCCGCGACGCACACCCACTTGAGATCGCGGTGGCCTCTCACGGGCGGTCCCGAAGGTCGAAGACAACGATGTTGCCGCTGTCGTAGGTGCGGCCGAGCGGCACTTCCCCGAACTTGTGCATCGTGGCGAGCGGGCGCAGCGCGTGCTTCGGAGACCCGGGCACGTAGAAGAAGGAGCCGCGGCCGGGATCGGTGGACACCTTGCGCCGGTCGGCGACCAGGTAGCCGAGGCCGTTGCCGCGCAGGGAAGGCAGCTCCCAGTTGAGGAGCGAGCTCTCCTCGAGGATCGTTTTGATCGCCAGCGCTTCCCCGGTTTTCGCCCGGGCTCCCCCGGGCGCCAGGATCATCCGCGCGTCGGCGTCGGCGGCGGCGAACTTGCGCCGCGGCAGCTGCTCGCCGATCCAGCGGGCCAGCGTGATCGGTTCCGACTCGATCTCGACGCCGTCGGCGGTGATCCGCGTCGGCTGGGCGAGCTGGCTGTCCCAGGGCCAGCCGGCGATCGCGCCGCCGATGACGACGACGGCGACGGAGGCGAGCAGCGCCGCCCGGCGCAGCAGCAGCCGCGGCCCCTCGCGGATCAGCCGCAGGGCCGCGTAGGCGACGACGAAGGCGAGGCCGATGAAGAGGTACATGGCGGCACGGTTGCCGGTCTCCCAGGCTTCGGGCGCGAAGCGCAGGGCAAGGGTCCCGAAGAAGCCGGCCGCGCCGAGGCAGAAGAGCCAGACGAACGGCTTGTTCTCCCGCCGCGCCCAGACCTCCCGGATCCCGGCGAGGAAGCCGAGGAAGAGGAACCCGACCGCCCCCAGCGTGACCAGGCGGGCGACGAAGGGGGTCGTGTAGACGAGGTCGGTGGAGGCGGATTCGAAGAGGCCGCGCGCCTCCGACTCGCCGAAGACGGTGTTCCAGATCGAGGTGATCGCCCCGGAGAACACCGGGTCGAGGTAGTCGACCGTGTTGTCAGCGGCGATCAGCATCCACCCACTGGCGAGGACGGCGGTGAAGACGGCGAATGGCCACGGGTTCGGGTTCGGCGAGCGGACGAGGCGGTAGATCACCGCCAGCAGGACGAGGACGATGACCAGCGCGTAGGAGGTGAGGTGGTGGGTGACGACGACGGCCATGGTTCCGAGGACGATCGGCACCGCCCACGAGCGCAGCAGCTTCGGCCCGCCCGCCTCGCGCTCGGCGAAGGCCGCCAGCACCGCCACCAGCAGCGGCAGCGAGAGCGACTCGTAGGAGTACTGGACTCCCCAGTAGAGGAAGTTGGAGCTGCCGGCGTAGATGACGACGGCGAGGCCGGCGAGGCGGTGGGAGCCGCTGACGCGGGTGAAGAGGACGAAGAGGGACAGCACCAGCAGCAGCCGCGCCAGGCCGATCAGGATCACCCCGGCGGTGAAGCTCGAGAGTCCGCTCAGCGACATCAGGGCCGAGGTGGCGCTGGCCAAGCCGGGATAGCCGGAGGTCACGGGCAGGATCGGATTGCCGTTGAAGAGCCCGTGGTGGATCATCGCCTGGTTGGCGTTGTAGGCGTGGATCGGCTCGTCCGGGAAGGTGAAGAGGAAGGGGTCGCGGATCACCTTGATCGCGTATAGCGAGAGGCCGAAGAGGGCGACGAGCGCGAAGCGCTCCCGCAGGCTGACGTCCTCCATGCTGATCCGGGCGGCGATCGGGACCACGATCAGCAGCACCCCGGCCCAGTAGACGAGCTGGGTCGGATCGCCGCCTTCGCGCGAGAGCGCGTTGGTGTAGGCGCAGAGGAGGAGGCCGACGGCGGCGCCGAGGACGATCAGCGCCAGCGGCGCGGGACCTGCCGCGAGCAGCCCCTGTCGGCGCCCAGAGGCGCGGGAATCCCTGCTGCTCATCGGCGGCATCCAGCGATCTTACGGGGGCAAAGGGCGCTGACCCGCTTGCTAGGGTCGGGCGCGCGACCCAGCCCAGGCAGCCACATTTGGAGGCATTTTTGAGTTCGTCCCCTAGTCATGCCCTTCTTCAATCGGACGCGGAGTGGGATGTCCGTAACCGAGTTCTTTCAGAGACGCTGACCGAGCTCGTCCGTACGGAAGGACCTGATAACGCCAAAGAGGCGCTCGACATCGGCTGCCAGAACGGCTGGACCACCGATCGCTACGCGAAGCTGACCGGCCTCGACTGGGTCGGAATCGACCCGGCGCTGAAGGAGGAGCGGCGCTCCCCCGACGGCGTCGCCCTCTACCCCGGGTTCAGCAACAAGCTCGACTTCCCCGACGACTCCTTCGACGTCCTGATGCTGGCCAACGTCTACGAGCACATCTTCCCCGAGGACAGGGTCGCCTCCTTCGCGGAGATGCGGCGGGTGCTGCGCCCCGGCGGCGTCGTCGTCGGGCAGATCCCCAATCCCTACTTCCCGATCGAGTCGCACTCGCGGCTGCCGTTCATGGGCTGGCTGCCGATGCGGCTGCAGCTGATCTACTGGAAGCTGGCGCCGGTCTCCTGGGAGCACGACTTCTTCGTCGTCACCCCCAAGCACCTGCGGCGCGACGCCGCCGCCGGCGGCATGCGGCTGGCGATGGTGCGGAAGTTCAACTACCCGCCCGAGGTGATCCCGGAGAAAGTCCGCTGGATCGCGCGCCTGCTGGAGCGCCCGATGCGCTTCTGGCCCTGGGCCTGGCAGTTCGTCCTGCGGCCGGAGTGATCCCGTCGGGCGGCCGTGGCCGCCCGACATTCCCGCGTCCTACCCCAGGCGCTGTTCGAGCGCCTCGAGCTGGGCTCCGACCTCGGCCGGCAGCCTGTCGCCGAACTTCGCCAGGTGCTCTTTCACCTGCGGCAGCTGCTCCTTGACGAGGTCGAGGTCGACGGAGAGCAGCTCCTTCATCGCCTCGGAGGAGATGTCGAGGCCCTCGATGTTGATCTCGCCGTCGGCCGGCAGCAGCCCGACCGGGGTCTCGACCGCCTCGCCTTCGCCTTCGCAGCGGCGGAAGACCCACTCGAGGACGCGGCTGTTCTCGCCGAAGCCGGGCCAGAGGAACTTGCCGTCGGCGTCTTTGCGGAACCAGTTGACGTAGAAGACCCGCGGCAGCTGGGCGCCCTCGCGCTGGCCGACCTTCAGCCAGTGGGCGAAGTAGTCGGCCATGTTGTAGCCGCAGAAGGGCAGCATCGCCATCGGGTCGAAGCGGAGCTGGCCGACGGCGCCCGCGGCGGCGGCGGTCGTCTCCGAGGACATCGTCGCCCCCATGAAGACGGCGTGCTCCCAGTCGAAGGCTTCCTGGACCAGCGGCACCACGGTGGCGCGGCGGCCGCCGAAGAGGAAGGCGTCGATCGGGACGCCGGCGGGGTCCTCCCACTCCGGCGCGATCGAGGGGCACTGAGAGGCGGGGGTGGTGAAGCGCGCGTTGGGATGCGCGGCGGGCTTCTCGGACTCGGGGGTCCAGTCGTTGCCGTGCCAGTCGATCGCGTGCGCCGGCGGCTCGCCGGTCATCCCCTCCCACCAGATGTCGCCGTCGTCGGTCTTGGCGCAGTTGGTGAAGATCGTGTTCCGCTCGATCGTGTCCATCGCGTTCGGATTGGTCTTGTGGCTCGTGTTGGGGGCCACGCCGAAGAACCCGGCCTCGGGGTTGACCGCGTAGAGACGGCCGTCAGAGCCGAATTTCATCCAGGCGATGTCGTCGCCGACGGTCTCCACTTTCCAGTCGGGCAGGGTCGGCACCAGCATCGCCAGGTTGGTCTTGCCGCAGGCCGAGGGGAAGGCGCCGGTGATGTACTTGACCTTGCCCTCGGGCGAGGTCAGTTTGAGGATCAGCATGTGCTCGGCGAGCCAGCCCTCGTCGCGGGCCATCGCCGAGGCGATCCGCAGCGCGAAGCACTTCTTGCCGAGCAGGGCGTTGCCGCCGTAGCCCGAGCCGAAGGACCAGATTTCCCGCGTGTCCGGGTAGTGGACGATGTACTTGTTGGCCTCGTTGCAGGGCCAGGAGACGTCTTCGACGCCCTCGGCCAGAGGCATCCCGACCGAGTGGACGCAGGGGACGAACTCGCCGTCGGAGCCGAGCACGTCGAGGGCGGCCTTGCCCATCCGGGTCATGATCCGCATGTTGGTGGCGACGTAGGCCGAGTCGGTCAGCTGCACGCCGATCTCGGAGATCTCGGAGCCGAGCGGGCCCATCGAGAAGGGGACCACATACATCGTGCGGCCCTTCATCGAGCCCTTGAAGAGGTCGTTGAGGGTGGCGCGCATCTCGGCCGGGTCGCGCCAGTTGTTGGTCGGGCCGGCGTCCTCCTCCTTCTCCGAGCAGATGAAGGTGCGGTCTTCGACGCGGGCGACGTCGCCGGGGTCGGAGAGGGCGAGATAGGAGTTCGGGCGCTTGGCTTCATCGAGGCGCTCGAAGGTGCCGGCGTCGATCAGGACCTGGGCGAGGCGGTCGTACTCCTCGGCGCTGCCGTCGCACCAGTAGACGGAGTCCGGTTCGGTCAGAGAGGCAATTTCATCGACCCAGCTGAGCAGCTTGGAGTGGGTCGTCAACTCGTCCGGGGCAGTCGTCAGGTCGCTCATTCGCCTCTCTCTAGTTCTTCGGTTTGAGGCCGACCATGGTGATGTCGGCATCCTTGTTGCGGATCTTCAAGATCGCTACTTCCCGCCTGTCATCGGAAAAAATCACGTCGCACGTGAACGTCGCGCCCGGGTCAACAGACTGATCAGAAGGGCATTCGACCTTCTTGATCTTTTCATGAATCGAGTCTTCGAGCGACGCCTGGACGGTGTCCTCGAGCTTTTCTTGGCTGACAACCGTGCCGCATCCGGGCAGCGCCATGAGGCCGAGAACCAGCATCAGCACTAGGGAAACGGAGAGCCGCAAGCGGATCTTCCGCCCGGGGGAGACGGGAAGCACCCGCGGCAGTAAAGCAAGGGTTGAAGACGCGGAGGCGGGGCAGGCGAGGTCGGGTGGGGGTCGCTGGGAGCACCTCCGCCGGGTGGAGCGCCCCCGGCTGACGCCTCCAAGGATTCTGGCCCGGCTCCATGCTGAGTAGCCAGCGACCCCCACCCGACCCCCGCCGTGATCGCTCCGGCGCGTCGTTTGAGGTGGAGCTGGTTTCGCGAGACCGCAAAAACCCTTCTT
>Ga0307285_10000165_pt1 | contig 14761 bp, 16 predicted proteins | sample ER_DNA_139_FD_194476 | JGI IMG/M metagenome (GOLD analysis project Ga0307285, IMG submission 194476) | Bulk soil microbial communities from the East River watershed near Crested Butte, Colorado, United States - ER_DNA_139 | ecosystem: Environmental > Terrestrial > Soil > Floodplain | place... | reverse complement strand
CCGGATATTGCCCGTGATCACCCCGAACATCGCCAAGACGATGAAGAGCCACAACAGGACGCTGGCTGGATTGGTGAAGGTCTGCTCGGACGTCAGCTGATACAGCGTGAACGCCATGGCGTAGAAAATCGCCGAGACCACTGCCGAGACCTGCATCACGGTCTTCTTCCGGTAATGGTCGACGAGGCTGCCAAACCAGATCCCGCTGACGGCCGTGGTCACCAAGAAGATGCCAGCGACCATTCCAGTTGCGAGCACCGACTTGGTTTCCAGGAAGACCCAAAACGTGATGGCGAACCACACCGTGAAGTTGATGACTGACACGAGCAACGTGTTGACCAGCAGGTGTACAAAGGTCCGATCGGTGCTTCGGCTGAGGTCAAGTACCCGCGTCTTGCTCGTGGACATGAGTGAACGCTCTCCCGTCGGTCGCTACTTCGAGTGTTGACCCGAGAATTCCTCACGACTCATCGGCTTCCCACAGATCCCGTAGACTCGTTCTCTGGTCCCTCGTGTGGCGATAACTCACCCAACTCCCCCAGGGCTTGACGGCAGCAAGGGTAAGTGAGCTCTTTCGGGTACGCGGGGGACCGCTTGCTGTCGATGCCGGCTGAGTCAGTCGATGCGGGCTGAGCTTGTCGAAGCCCGCATGAAGCCCTTCGACAAGCTCAGGGTGCATGTGTCACGCCGGGGGTGCGGAGAAACGTTCCGATCGTGAAGGAGTAAGGCCCAGGCGGGCCAACAGACCCATCGCGTCGTACGGCGCCCGTACCTTCGCATCGTTGTCGCAATAGACATACACATCGCAGCCCTGCTCGGTCCACGATGTGATCTTGGCCGCCCACTCATCAAGCTGATGGTCGCTGTAGCCGCTGGCGTAGAGCTGATCATGACCGTGTAACCGGACATACATCAGGTCGGCGGTGATCTCGGTGATGATCGGCCACTGGCCCGGGTTGTCTGCAACCACCAGCGCGATCTTGTGGCGACGCAGCAGCTCGTAGAATTCCGGTGTACGGAAGCTCTCGTGGCGCACCTCGATTGCGTGGCGTAGTCGATGCCGAGGGTGAGCGGCCTTGATCAGGGCATGATCATCGGACACCCGTTGATCATGGTTGACCGCGAGCATGGCGGCCGAGCCCGCAGTCCGTGGCAGTTGTGCACAGAACGCATCGATACGCTCTGGGTCGAAGCCGAGGTTTGGCGGCAGCTGCCACAGAATCGGGCCCAGTTTCTGATCAAGGGCAAGTACGCCGGAGGCAAAGAAGTTGGCCAGCGGAGTCTCGACACCACTCAGTTTCTTCATGTGCGTGATGAACCGCCCGCCTTTGACGGCAAAGACGAAATCCTCGGGCACCGAGGCCGCCCATGCCTGAAAGCTGGTGCGGCGCTGCAGGGCATAGAAACTGCCGTTGATCTCAACCGAATTCATTCGCTCGGCCACGTACGTCAGCTCCTGACGCTGGGGCAGCCCGGGAGGATAGAACTCGCCTCGCCAGGGCGGATATGTCCAACCTGAAATGCCGATCCGAACGGTCACAGCCGTACGCCGTAGCGGGCCAAGATCGACGTCAGGACCGGGACCCCGCCATCTCGTGGGAAGAGCTCGCTGTGGATACCGAGTTCGCTCGCGCCGGCGACATTACCCTCATGATCATCGATGAACAGCACACGATGCGGTGGCACGTTGATGCGGTCCATGATCGCCTGGAAGTATCCGGCCTCAGGTTTGGCAAACCCCAGCTCATAAGAATAGAACTGCTCGTCGAAGATCGTCTCGAAGCCTAGAGAGCTGCGCATGTACGCGCCACGTAGGTTCTGCTGATTGGTCGCTAGTGCACAACGCAGTCCTTGATCACGAACCGCCTGTACCGCCGCCAGCATGGGCTCCCGGACCTCGATCCAGAAATGTTGATCAATAACATCTTCGAGTGGCGCATCGATCTGAAACCGTCCGAGTACCGTGCTCATCGCCGCTGCGAAGTCATTGCCCGTTAGGCAAGACACGTCCGCCTCGGCGATTGCCAGCAGGAACTCATCGGCTCTCGAACCGCCCCACGCGGTCAGCTCCTCGAACCAACCTTCGCGAGAAGCCTGGATTACGCCATCGGCATCAAAGAGCACCCAATCGAGGTCCACGGCAGCGCAGCTTAGCTCGAACCGAGAGCGCCCTTTCCGGCGTTTCTCCGCACAAGGCCACGTCCGTGGCCCGATTGACGCCGTCCGTGCCCCGTTCGTGGCCTTGTGCGGAAAGGCGCGGGAGGTCATTGCCGAATCAGCTCGCATCGGAGCCGGTTGTCACCATCCAGGCATAGGGTGCTTGCGTGGAAGACGCCGGGCCGGACGACCTGCGGCTCGCTGATGCCGGGTCGGATCAACCAGACCAGATCGAGCACGGTCAGGATGAGGCGCTCTTCGACGACCCCGGCGCGAGCGCGTCGGGGGCTGCGCCGCTCGCGCTCTATCGGCGCTACCGTCCCGACATCTTCGCGGAGGTCATCGGCCAAGATCACGTCACTGAGCCCCTGCAGCGCGCCCTGACCAATAACCGGGTCAACCACGCCTACCTGTTCTCAGGACCTCGGGGATGCGGCAAGACCACCTCGGCCCGGATCCTCGCCCGCGCTCTGAACTGTGAGAAAGGTCCGCGCGCCGTGCCCTGCGGGGAATGTCAGTCCTGCCGCGACTTGGCGCGTAACGGCCCCGGCAGCATCGACGTTATCGAGATCGACGCGGCGAGCCATGGCGGCGTAGACGATGCCCGGGATCTGCGGGAACGGGCGTTCTTCGCACCGGTCAGCAGCCGTTTCAAGATCTACATTGTTGACGAGGCGCACATGGTGACGACGGCAGGCTTCAACGCGCTGCTGAAGGTCGTCGAGGAGCCGCCGCCACATGTCAAGTTCGTTTTCGCCACCACCGAGCCGGACAAAGTCATCTCGACAATCCGGTCGCGTACCCATCACTATCCGTTCCGGCTGGTGCCGCCGCGTTTGCTGACCGAATACCTGGCCAAGCTCTGTGACGCCGAAGGCATTGCAGTGGACGCAGCTGTGCTGCCACTCGTCGTACGAGCTGGGGGAGGCTCAGTACGCGACTCGCTCTCGGTGCTTGATCAGCTGCTCGGCGGTGCCAACGAAGCTGGCGTGTCTTATCGGCAGGCCGCGGCGTTGCTGGGCTATACGCCGGACTCATTGCTCGATGAGTTCGTGGACGCCTTCGCGGCCGGTGATGCTGGCGGCGTCTTTGCCTGCGTAGACAAGGTGATTGAGGTCGGTCAGGATCCGCGCCGCTTCGCGGAAGATCTGCTGCGCCGGCTCCGTGACCTGCTAATCGTTGCGGCGGTCCCGGATGCGCTGACGTCCGGCCTCGTTGATGTGGCCCCTGACCAGGCAGAACGCCTCAGTTCGCAAGCCGCGTCTCTCGGCGCCGGCGAATTGACTCGGGCGGCCGAGGTGATTGCCACCGGACTCACAGAGATGCGCGGCACTACCGCCCCCAGGCTGCATCTGGAACTGATGTGCGCGCGGGTGCTATTGCCTGGTGCCGACCTCGATGATCGCGGCCTGCACGCGCGACTCGATCGCTTGGAGCGGCGCATCGGCGTCACCGAAGGCGCACCCGCGCGGGCTTCGACAAGCGCCGTCCTGAGCTCGTCGGAGGGCTCACCCTCCGTACCGGTGCCCGCTGAGCCTGCTGAAGAGCCACCACCTAAGCCAGCTTCGCCCGCGAGCCCTGAGCCTGCTGATATCCGCTCCGAGCCCTTCGACAAGCTCAGGACAGCGCCTGTCGAAGGGCAAGCAGAGCGAGCTGCGGCAAGCTCAGCACCCTCGCCAACCAGCCCTGCGGAGATTACCCAACTCACGGTCAGCGACGTACGCCGACTCTGGCCAGAGGTGCTCGAAGAGGTCAAGGGCAAGCGCCGCTTCACCTGGATCCTGCTCAGCCAGAATGCGCAGGTTGCCGAGATCCGCAACGGCACTTTGCTGTTGGCAATGTCCAACGCGGGTGCGCGTGACAGCTTCGCGCGTGGTGGCAGTGAAGATGTGTTGCGCGAGGCCATGGTCGTGGTGATGGGCGCGGATTTCGTCGTTGAGACGATGGTGGATCCGAGTGCCGCACCCGCAGCCGGAGCACCGCGTACACCCCCGCCCGGCGAGGCGCCTGACGCCGCAACACCAGCACCTCGTGCTTCGAGAGCCCGCGCCGCCAACGGCGTAGGCATCGCCGCGGCGGAGGATCCGGATACGGTCGCGAGCCGCGACGATAGTGACCTCGAGGAGGATCCGGAGTCGCAGACCGAACTGCTGGCACGTCATCTCGGCGCGGAGATCATCGCTGAGGAGGATCACGGCGCATAGGCTGGGGCGCGCGAGAACCTCCACCCCGAAAGGCCCGCGATGATTCCCGAAGGCGACATGTCCGGACTGCTGGCCCAGGCTCAGGCGATGCAGGAGCAGTTGATCAACGCCCAGCAGGAGCTAGCCGACATGCAGATCGAGGGCTCTGCAGGCGGCGGCTTGGTCACCGCGACAGTCTCCGGCGCCAACGAGCTGCTGGGTTTGGTGATCAAGCCCGAAGCGGTCGACCCGAGCGACACCGAGACCTTGGCCGACCTCATCGTGGCTGCGATACGGGACGCCACGAACAAGGCCCAAGCCGTCGCCGCCAGCAAGCTTGGCCCCTTGGCTGGTGGGCTGGGCTTGGGCGGCGGATTGCCGTTCTGACAGGTTCATCATGTACGAGGGCCCGGTCCAGGATCTGATCGACGAGCTCGGGCGACTGCCCGGGATCGGGCCGAAGAGTGCCCAGCGGTTGGCCTTCCACATCCTTGCTGCCGATCCGGATGACGTGATGCGGCTCGCCGCCATCCTGAAAAAGGTCAAGGACACCGTCAAGTTCTGCGAGATCTGTTTCAACGTCTCCGAGGACACCCAATGCCGAATCTGTCGCGACCCGCGCCGAGACGAGACCACCATCTGTGTGGTCGAGGAGGCGAAGGATGTGGTGGCTGTGGAGCGTACGCGGGAGTTCCGCGGTCGCTACCACGTCCTGGGTGGTGCGATCAGCCCGATTGACGGGATCGGCCCGGCTGACCTGAAGATTCGTGAGCTCTGCCTGCGGCTCGCCGACGGCACAGTGACCGAGGTGATCTTGGCCACGGATCCGAATCTTGAAGGGGAGGCGACGGCCACCTATCTGAGCCGTCTGCTGCTGCCGATGGGTGTCAAGGTCAGTCGGCTCGCGAGCGGTTTGCCGGTTGGTGGTGATCTTGAGTACGCCGACGAGGTCACGCTCGGGCGGGCGTTCGAGGGTCGCCGCTACGTTGACGCCTAGAGCGCTCCTCGGCTCTCTGTCGGAAACCTATGTGCACATCGGTTTCCGACGCTCTACACGGGTTGCAACCTATGCAGACCGGCAGCAACCCACGTGCACGTAGGTTTCAGCCAATCACGAGTGTGCGAATCAGACTGCGACGTAGCTGTCCTCGGTATGAAAGACGCCAAGTTTCTCGCAGGCCTCGTTCAAGATCCGTTGCACGGCGAGGGTGTCCGAGAGTGGCATGATCGCGCTCTCGGTGCGGCCCGCGCGTAACCCCTCGGTCACCTCAATCAGCTCGTGGGAGTAGCCGGTGCCCAGCGGTGGCCGAACGATCGTCTCCGGCTCGTGGTCACTGCGTTGCAGGATGATGCGATGCGGGTGGTGAAACCTCGGCGGCACATCAATCCAGCCGCTGGTCCCATGGATCCGCGCAGCCCCCGGCGTGCGGTGATTCAGCGAGATCAGCAGCGTCGCGACCCGGCCGTCGTCATAGCCCAGCAGTAGTCCGGCCTCGGCATCGACACCCGTCGGTGTCAACGACCCGTTGACGGCTAATCGATCCGGTGTACCGAGAAAATACTGCGCGAACGACACGACGTAGACACCGAGGTCGAGCATTCCGCCGCCACCCTGCGCGGGGTCGAACAGCCGGTCCGCCGGATCGTAGGGCCGGTCCACGCCAAGGTCAGCTTGTACCTGCCGGACCTCACCAATCGCGCCGTCGTCGACCAGTGCCCGAGCAGCGACAATGGCCGGCTGGAACCGCGTCCACATTGCCTCCATGGCAAACACCTTGTGACGATGAGCAGCTGCGATGATCTGCTCGGCACCAGCCACCGTTGCCGTGAAGGTCTTCTCCACCAGCACGGCCTTACCTGCAGCGATAGCGGCGAGTGCAAGCGCGTGATGTTGCGGATGCGGGGTGGAGATATAGACCGCATCGACGTCCGGGTCATTCATGATCTCCTGATATGAGCCGTACGCGCGTGCCAGACCGTGCTCGTTGGCGAAGGCCTGAGCTCGTGCCAGGGACCGGCTGGCAACTGCCAGGGCTTGGGCTCCAGGGACGTACGGGAAGTCCTTGATCACTTGGGACGCGATGCGACCCGGTCCGATGATGCCCCACTGAATCAGCTGCGAATCGATCATCCGCGGCGACCTTGCCGCTGCTGCCGCATGCTGCCGACGACCGAGGAGATGATGATCGGGATGAAGATCAACCACCAATGGCTCCAGCTGGTGGCGAAGCAGAACAGGATCACTGCGGGCCAGGATGCGGCGGCCACGACGGAGAGTACGGTGTCGGTCTTGCTGCGCTCGGGTGGCGCCGGCGGCGCATGGTGAGCGATCTCAGGGCTGGCGGCAGGGGTACGCTGCCAAGGCGGGATTTCGAAGGAATGTTGCTGCTGGCGCTGCTGCCAGGGTGGCTGTTGAAATGCTGCGCGATTGCTGGTCGATGGCGGCTGGGGCTCCGGCAGATCCTCGAACAAGACCGCGAGCTCTGAGGCTGTCCGGGCCTTCAGCGCTCGGCTCATCCTGTCGTCGAACTCCGCTGCATCGATGCGTCCCTGCGCCATGTGCTCCTGCAAAAAAGCGACCGCCTGGTCACGATCGGCATCGCCGATGCGAGCTTCCACAGGTCGCTTTTCGTGCTCGGCAGGCTGGTGCTGAGGCGCCTCGGAGGGCTCCGGCTCGGGCGTGGACGGCTCATTCACAACCCCCAGTATCCTCGGCCGAGCGTCGGAGCCCAGCGAGCGCCAAGCTCCCACCGGCGAGCATCCGTCACCCACCCGAGAGATCGAGCACGTTAGACAAAGATCAATCGCCCAGCTTCGACGGCACTAGACTCTCGGCGTGGAAGTGGAGCCGCTGTGGGCCGCGTAGTGCAGAAGTACGGCGGCTCATCCGTTGCCGATGCTGACAGCATCAAGCGGGTCGCCAAGCGGATTGTCGCCACCAAGCGCCAGGGCCTCGACGTCGTCGTGGTGATATCGGCAATGGGCGACACCACCGACGAACTCATGGGACTGGCCCTCCAAGTCTCGCCCCTGCCACCTCCGCGCGAACTCGACATGCTGCTGACTGCCGGCGAGCGGATGAGTGCCGCGCTGCTCGCTATGGCGATCCATGACCAGGGCATGCACGCCCGCTCCTTGACCGGCTCGCAGGCCGGCATTATTACCACTGGAACGCACGGAAACGCCCGGATCATCGATATCACGCCAGGACGCATCACCACCGCCCTGGACCGCAATGACATTGTGATCGTGGCTGGTTTCCAAGGCGTCGCCCAAGACACCAAGGACGTCACGACCCTAGGACGCGGAGCATCGGACACGACGGCCGTGGCGCTGGCGGCTGCGCTAGGCGCCGACCACTGTGAGATCTATACCGATGTGGACGGGGTCTATACCGCTGATCCGCGGATCGTGTCGTGTGCTCGCCTCATTCCCGAGATCAGCTACGAGGAAATGATGGAGATGGCGGCCTGTGGCGCCAAGATCTTGCATCTGCGCTGCGTTGAGTACGCGCGACGGGAGAACGTCCGGGTGCACGTCCGGTCCTCGTTCTCTGACAAGGACGGAACCTGGGTGCAGGAGCCGAAGGAGGGAGGCCCCATGGAGCAGGCGATCATCTCCGGAGTCGTCCATGATCGCAGTGAGGCCAAGATCACCATCGTGGGGGTGCCGGATCGGGTCGGTGAAGCCGCGCGAATCTTTACCGCGGTCGCCGCAACCGAGATCAACATCGACATGATCGTGCAGAACGTGTCCGCAGTCGAAACCTCGCGCACCGATATCTCTTTCACCTTGACCAAGACCGACGGCCCGACGGCCATGGCTACGCTCGATGCGCTGAAGAGCGAGGTCGGCTTCGAAGACGTCCTCTACGACGATCGGATCGGAAAAGTCTCAGTGATCGGGGTGGGTATGCGATCTCATCCTGGCGTCACTGCGAAATTCTTTTCGGCGCTGGCTGATGTTGGCGTAAACATTGAAATGATCTCTACGTCGGAGATCAGGATCTCCGTGGTTGTTGATCAAGATGATGTTGATCGTGCGGTCGTTGCTGCCCATACCGCGCTGGGTTTGGACACCGGTGAAGAGGCTGTGGTGTACGCCGGGACCGGTCGTTGAGGCTCAGCGACGAGCTTCGAGGTCAGTTGCAGCCGACTGATGTGACCTTGACGGTGACCCTGCTCATTCCGTTGTACGGAGCATAGGTGCCCGAGGCCGAGACACATCGGTTGTAGGTGTCGTCCAGATAGACGCCGCTGACCTTGGTCGCGTGCGGTTGGATGGTGCGCTCCGCAGACTCCGGCCAGGCCGTGCCGCCGTAGTCGCTGAACCATATCCGCGCTGTCATCCGACCTTGCAATTTCGGGGGCCAGCCTCGTCGAGTGACCGTGACGCAGTTCCGATCACCGTCCACCGGGCTGAAGTAGATCTTGATGTTCAGGCTGCCGTCACTCGCGGTCGCGGTCTTGTTGGCGACCACCTTGCCCGAGCAGGAGGAGAGCGGCCCGCCTGGGATGTTGCTGCGATTGGTTTGATTCGGCTGGTTGGGCACCGGCGTGGTGGTATACGTCGGCGAGGTTGTTTTGGTGGTGGACCCTGAGGTCGTGCCGGTAGTCCCGACCGCGTACGCGATCAGGCCTAGGAAGAGTAGGAACATGACAAGGCCGAATGCAGAGTCTGTCGCGTCGTCAGCCATGCTTTGCCTCGATTAGAATCCGTCCAAAACACTATTAACCATCGCTCGGCTACATCAAACCTTCGGGCAAACCTGTTGTTAACCGTGCATTGGCTCGATCAATACGTCGTGCAAAACACTTTGATCATGGATCGTGATCATGCATGATGTCAAGTCCAGCGGCGCTGATCAGCCGCTGCCGATACCGCGACGTTACTCCCGGGGGGGGCGCTGTAGCTGATCATGAATCTTAACCCGGACCTCACGCCGTGGCGGTTGTCCACGCCGGTCCTGCCTGCATCCTGCTGACCGAGGCGATGAGCACACTCGCGGTGGTTGGCGCGCTTGTTGATCACCATTCTCTCGAATGCTCTGCCGCGAGAACCAGGACCTTCCTGGGCTATGAACGGTGCAGCTGCGCATCCAACGCTCGACTAGATCCCAAGATCATTTGCAAGAGCCGTGCCATTCGCCGTGCCACTTCACGGAAATCTCGACGACGCGGCAAGACGGCTTTGATAGTTTCGACGGGTGGTGCATCAATGAGATCAGCGAGCGTTGCGACGTTGCCTACCGGTGAGCGCCTGGAGTACCAGGCCGGCTCGGCGTACCCGCCTGGCACCGACGTATTCTTCCGCCGCTGGGTTGCCTGCACGATCGCCGGTGAGGCCGCCGGCTTTACTGTCGCTGCGGCACTGGCCGCGACTCAGGACCTCTCCCAGATGCGCGAGTTCGCGATCTTGCTCGGTGCGGGTGCTCTCGAAGGAGCACTGCTCGGTCGGGGTCAGGCGATGGCCATGTCCCGGCTGCAGCTGCCGACCGCGATCCTTCGGCTATGGCCGGTGGCTACCAGCGTCGCGGCTGTGGTGGCATGGTCGATCGGTCTGATCCCAGGCTCGATGCACAGGATGGGGTGGTCGTCCTGGTCGTCATGGCTCTTGGCTGCGGTACTGGTACTCGTGCTGCTCGCTTCCATCCCCACAGCCCAGTTCATGCTGCTTCGAACCGCGCTCCCGACCGCGGGGCGCTGGGTCAGATTCAATGCGGTCGCATGGATACTGGGGCTCGCTTGGACGTTCGCACCGCCGGCGCTGGTGACACCCAATACGCCGGTCGTCTCCGAGATCGGCGTCTACGCCATCGCCGGCATACTGATGGCGACGACCGTCGCGATCGTCACCGGTCTGTGTTGGCTGAGCTGGTTGAAGCACGGCAACCTAGGCACCGCCATCTCGGACGTTCCCGACTAAGAGCCGCCGATCCGGCTCACTCAGAGAATCGCGGGCCCCAAGGCCGGCTGCGTCGCGGATCTGCGCCACGAGCTGGTCGAAGGGTCAGCCGTCTGGCCTGGCGACTGCTTGAGTTCGATGAATAGAGCATGCGAGTCGGTCTCGCCGACGTTGCTGCCCTGATGCTGTTGGGCGTCGAGCCAGCGGGCCTGGCCAGTCCGGAGCTCGACAGCGCGCTCAATACCGTCGGCCGCGATCACTCGCGAGAAGTTGGCCAGCGGAACTATCACGCTGTCCGGGTGGCTGTGCAGATGCGTCGCATCGCCGGGCCTATCCCGGTACTCCAGAACGCGAACCCGATCATTCTCGAACACGACATGGTAGAGATCTGGATCGGTCGTTACGGGGTCATTCATGGTATCACGGTACCATGATGGTAATGACTGTGCCATATGAGTTGACCGGCCGTACGCGGCAGAAGCAGCGCACGCGCGATGCATTGGTGGCAGCCACTCGGGCTCTTCTCGCCCAGGGCGCAACGCCGACCGTCGAGGAGTCTGCAGACGCGTCCGGCATCTCGCGTACGACCGCGTACCGCTACTTCCCCAACCAGCGCACCTTGCTGCTGGCAGCCATCCCTGAGATCGACCGGGCCTCCATACTGGACGCTTCCGCCCCGAAAGACGTGTCAACCCGACTTGACCTCGTGATCACGGCGCAGACCAAGATCCTGCGCGATTGGGAACCCCAGCTGCGGGCGGCGCTGCGGCTGTCGCTGGAGCCGGACGCGGCAACTCTCCCGAGCGAGCGATCGGTGCTGCGTCAGGGCCGGGCCATCGGCTGGATCGCCGACGCCCTCGAACCTCTGGCCACAACGCACCCGCACATCGACCGCAGGCGACTCGCCATCGCCATCCGTGCCGCGTGCGGCATCGAAGCACTGGTCTGGTTGACCGATGTCGCCCAGCTGTCTCGCCGCGACGCAGCAGCTCTGATGCGCTCTTCGGCGCAGGCGCTGCTCAACGCGGCGTTGGCTACCTGACTTCCCAAGAGTCAGTGCAGGCCGAGTCCGTTGCTGATCAGTGGCCAGGCGCGGTGCAGCTCGCGCTGCCAGTAGTTCCAGTTGTGAGTGCCCGGCCCGTAGAGGTCGATGTGGGCATCGAGGCGGAGTTCCCTGACGCGATCGGCGAAGGCCTGGTTCTCCGCGGCTAGCCCGGATTCGATTGAGTCTGGGCTAGCGTCCGCGCTGTCGAGCGGGCCCGCATCGCCGTTACCGGCGGAGATGAACAAGCGCACGCCGTTGAGTTGTGGCGCAAGGTCGTACGGGTTGTGCTGCTTCCACGTCTCGAGGTCTGCATCTGGATCACCCCAGAGGGCCTGTGGATCCTCGCCCTGAGACTGGACAAGGCCGAGATAACCCTGCGACTCGTCGCTGGAGAGCCGGGTGTGCACGATTCCGCTGAATGAGGCTGCGACGGTGAACATTCCGGGGTGTCGGGCGGCATAGTCAAGGGCGCCCAGGCCTCCCATGGAAACTCCTGCGACGGCCGCGACCGTACTGGCTCGGTAGTGCTGGGCGAGCAGGCGGGGCAATTCGGTGGTATGGAAAGTCTCCCAGTGCGGCCCGGATCGCCAGTCGGAGTAGAACCCGACCGGCCCGCCGTCAGGCATCGCGACAAGGACATCGGAGTCTTTCGTGAGCTGAGCGATGTCGGTAGAACGGCTCCAGCTGACATAGCTGTCGCAGCAGCCGTGCAGCAGGTACAGCACCGGCCAGCGCCGGGCCTTGTCGGTTTTGTAGCTAGCCGGAAGCAGCAGTCGTACCTTGACCTCATCACCGACTGCCGGCGAGGAAATCGTAAGGTCCTCGGTCCGGTCGGCAACATGGTGCGTAGAGCCGATTCGTGCGGGTAAGGACGGCGAGGATGACTGGGAAGGCGAGGTCGAAACATCGGGCGTAACAGATCCCGGCGAGGTGCCATCCGAGGGCGGCACAGTCGCGGTTGCCGCGGGCCTCGAGATGCCGCAACCGCACAGCAAAAGTATGGCCGCCAACGTGAAAAGCCACAGATCCGGCCGGAAAGCGTGTCGGAATCGAGAGAGTCGTGCGTTCGAGGGGTGGATCACCAACCGCTCAGACTTTCCCTGGTGTGCCAGACATGGTAAGCAGTCTGCTACGTTCACTTTTTGCGGGAAAGGACGAGCAGCCCATGACTGAACAGACGACTGGCGGGGCCGTCAGCGACTATGACGCTGTTGGCGGTGGGCCTGCCGTAAGTGCTGTCGTAAACGATTTTTACGAGCGGGTGCTCGGCGACCCGCAACTTGCGCCGTACTTCGAGGGCGTCGACATGGCGCGGCTCAAGCGTCACCAGGCTCTGTTGGTAACGCAGGTGCTCGGCGGACCGGCGAACTACGACGGTCGCTCGCTCAATGAAGCTCACGCCGGGCTTGGAATCGACAGCGATGACTTCAATGCCGTGGTTGGTCATCTCGCCGCTGCCATGAAGGACGCCGGAGTGCCGGACGACATCATCGGCAGGGCCGGGGCAGCGGTCGTCGCCACCGAGCCCGACATCGTGGAAGCGGGGTCGTCCTGACCTGATGGACACCGCCGCCTTAAAGGCCAGCTGGGGGAAGGTCGCGGCCGCCGGCGACGATGTCCCGCTGTACTTCTACTCTCACTTGTTCTTGAGCCACCCCGAGGTGCGCTCTATGTTCCCGATCCAAATGACGGCGCAGCGGGAGAAACTAGTCAGCGCGCTCGGCGCTGTGGTCTCCAACGTCGAAAGCCTCGATGACGTGGTGCCCCTCCTTGAGCAGCTGGGTCGTGACCACCGTCGCTTCGCCGTAGTGTCGGAACACTATTCGGCCGTCGGGGCAAGCCTGCTGGCCACGCTAAAGCGTTTCCTCGGCACATCGTGGACTCCCGAGTTGGCCGACACATGGGCGCAGGCCTACGGGGTCGTCGCCAAGGTCATGGTTGCCGCTGCTGAGCAGCACGAGGATGTCGCGCCCGCCTGGTGGGAAGCGGATGTGGTGGGTGTCGAGCGACGCTCGGTCGAGGTAGCCGTGATTGAAGTCGTGCCGCGGGAGCCATTTCCGTACCGCGCCGGGCAGTCGGTGGCCGTGGAAATACCGCAGCGTCCGCGATATTGGCGCTACTACAGTCCCGCGAATGCTCCGAACCCCTCGGGGCATCTGCAGTTCCACGTGCAGCCGATAGCTGGTGGCCTTGTTTCCACTGCTGTCGTCCGCCGGCTTGGCCAGGGCGACACGATCAAGCTCGCCGCCCCGGTCGGAGAGCAGCTGACCTTACCTGAGGATGGCACCCTTCCCGACCTGCTTATGGTCGCTGGCGGCACCGGACTTGCTCCGTTGCGCGCCGTCCTGGAGCAGATCGACCGAGGCTGGGAAGCTGACGGCTCGGCGCCGCGGGTGCATCTGTTCCATGGCTCCCGGATGCCCTGGAACCTCTACGACCACGAGCACCTCACTGCGCTAGCTCAAAAGCCATGGTTCGACTACACGCCGGTGGTCTCGGAGGATCACACTTACTACGGGGCTCAAGGTCTTGTCGCTACCGTGGCAGCGAAGGCTGGCGATTGGTCACAGCGGACGGCGATGGTGTGCGGCTCTCCGGGGATGGTCCGGCATGCGGTGAAAGAGCTCGAGGCGGTGGGTGTTCCTGCCCACTCGATCCGGCGCGAGCAGTTTGATTTCCAGGGCGCGGCGTCGCCAACACAGGAGTTACAAGATGCCTGGAGCTCCAGGTAGCAGTGGAGGGGTGCACATTATGAGCATGGATGGCTCATCGCGTTCCCGGGCCGGTTCGCAGGACGTACGACGTAAGACCTTCAACGTCCGCTTTCGTGGCCTGGACCACAACGAGGTCCGCGCCTTCCTCCGCACTCTCGCCGACGACCTGGAGCGTCTCGACGGCCAGATCGTCACACTCACGCAGGAGAACGAGCGGCTGCGCGGGGAGCTCGAGGAGTCTGAGGCTCGGCCGCAAGAGGAAGTCACGGATCACGCAGTGACCCTCCTCAACCAAGCCCAGCAACTCGCCGACGCATTGATCGACGAAGCCATGCAGTCCGCTCGCGACCTGCTGCTGACCGCGCGGTCTCAGCAGCGCGACGTCATCGAGCAAGCCAGCACGGCCGCCAAGGGCGCTGTTGCCCGGGCGACCGCAACCATCGAGCGTGCCGGCAGCGAAGATCCGTCATTCCAAGACATCGAATACATCCGGATGTTCGCCAAGGTTGCTCAGGTGCAGTTCCGGGCCGTACTCGATGCGCTTAATGAGCAGGTCAACCGGCTCACCGACGTTCCCGAGATTGCCGAGCCGCCACGTCCCGCCATTGACCGGGACCGGGAACGGGAACCTGTTGCTGACCGCGTTCGGGGATGAACCGGTTCGCACAGGAAACCGGTCACGTACCACACTTCTCAATCGATTCAGCACAGTTGTAAGTGACCGGTGCGACTCCACCAGTACGCGCAACTTCAAATGG
>Ga0307285_10000161_pt1 | contig 14910 bp, 12 predicted proteins | sample ER_DNA_139_FD_194476 | JGI IMG/M metagenome (GOLD analysis project Ga0307285, IMG submission 194476) | Bulk soil microbial communities from the East River watershed near Crested Butte, Colorado, United States - ER_DNA_139 | ecosystem: Environmental > Terrestrial > Soil > Floodplain | place... | reverse complement strand
AGTGCTGAAGAGGTCGCGGCGGCGATACGACACCTGCGCTATCCGCCAGCTGGGGATCGCGGTGTTGCCACCTATAACCGAGCATGCCGCTTCGGTCTCGACCCGGCAGCCCTTGATCGCGCCAACGCCGAGGTCCTGGCGGTCGTGCAGATCGAGTCGGCCCGTGCGGTGGAGCAGGTGACCGAGATTGCTGCGCTGGACGGAGTCGATGTCTTGTTTGTCGGCCCACGAGACCTGAGCCATGACCTAGGGGTGCCCGGCGACGTGCAGGCGCCGAGCTATCTGGAAGCTCTCGACCGGGTGCGCAGCGCGGCGGAACAGTTCGGCAAAAGCTGCGGGCTGCTCGTGCCAAACGGGGCGGCAGCGGCCGAGAAGCGCGCCCAGGGTTGGACCTTCGTTGCGGTCGGCTCCGACTCCACCCTGCTAGCCACCGCCCTCACCGCGGAGTTCGCCGTAGCCCAGACAGGTGCTCAGTCATGACAAGTGCGAACGGCGGCACCGTGCCGAACATTGGCGTCGGTCTGATCAGCGTCGGCTGGATGGGCAAACTGCACACCCGGTCGTACCAGGCACTTCCGTACGTCTACCCCGAGTTGGGCCTGCGGCCTTGGCTGGTGCATGCCGCGGATACCGCACCAGACAGGGCGCAATACGCACGGGATGTCCTCGGCTATGCGAAAGCGAGCACTGACTATCGCGATGTACTCGCTGACCCGGACGTCGACGTTGTTTCGATCTGCGCACCGACAGGTCTCCATCGGGAAATCGGCGTTGCAGCTGCCGAGGCCGGTAAACCGTTCTGGATCGAGAAGCCGGTCGGACGCGACGCGAAGGAAGCAGCCGACGTAGCCGCGGCCGCTCAACGTGCCGGTGTCGTCACTTCGGTCGGCTACAACTATCGCCATGCCCCTGCCGTGGAGCACGTACGCGAACTTGTCATGAACGGTGAGCTCGGCCGGATCACCAACGTTCGCGCTGTCTTCTTCAACGGCTACGCCTCCGAACCGAAGGGCGCACTGTCGTGGCGGTTTATCCGCGACCTCGCCGGTTCTGGTGCCCTCGGTGACTTGCTGAGCCATGTCATCGACCTTGTGCAGTACCTGCTCGGGCCGATCGGTGAGGTGAGTGCCCTGACGACCACTGTCTACACCGAGCGGCCGATTCTGCCTATGGGTTCTGGCACGCACTTCGCAGTCATCGAAGACGGCGAGCTGGCACCGGTGGAAAACGACGACTACGCCGCGGCACTGGTACGTTTCGCGCCCGACTCCCGGGCGGCGGGAGCGGTCGGCACGCTGGAAGCCTCGCGGGTCATTGTCGGACCGCAGTGTGGTCTCGGTTTCGAGATCTATGGCACCGAGGGCTCGGCGGCCTGGAACTTCGAGCAGATGAACGAATTGCGGATTTGCCTCGGTCGAGGTGGCCCGCACTTCGGCTACACCACGGTGCTCGGCAACTCCAACCTCGGCGACTATGCACACTTTCAGCCAGGTCCGGGCACCAGCATGGGCCACGATGATCTCAAGGTCATTGAGGCGAAGAAGTTCCTCCTCGCGGTGACCGGTGGCGAGCGTCGCAACTCCACCGTCGACGACGCACACCATGTGGCCGAGGTGATTGCGGCCGCCGCCGCCTCGAGCGAGCGAGGCACGTGGCAGCAAGTCCCAGCAGTTCCGGCTGCCACATTCGGCGGCGAATCGGCCACACCCGCCACGGCAAGCGGGTGAGGTCGTGACTATCGACCGTCCGGTGGTCGTAGCACTCGGCCCCGTAGAGCCGGCGCTGGTCGCTGGGGTCCTTGGCGAGGAGATTCAGTTTGTCGCCGATCCAAGCGAACAGCACATCGCCAACGCCGCCGGCGCGATCGTTCGTGCCGACGCCGTCGTCGATGCCGCGTTTCTTGCTCGCGCCCCGCGGCTGCGTGTCCTCGCACGCACCGGTGTCGGCGTCGACCACGTCGATCTCCAAGCGGCCACAGCACGGGGCATCCCGGTCGTGATCACGCCGGGCAGTGGCACGCGAGCTGTGGCCGAAGGGGTATTCGCACTCGCCTTGCATCTGGTCAAGCGATTACGTCCCTTGACCGATCTCGTCCGGAACGGCCGGTGGGCGGATCGCGGTCAGATTTCCATGGGCGATCTGGACGGCGCCACGATCGGCATTATCGGCTACGGGCGGATCGGGCGGCGGGTCGGCGAACTTGCCACGGCGTTCGGGATGAACGTATTGGCGCACGACCCCTTCAGCGCGCCGCCGCCGGAGACTGCGTCTGCCGACCTATCGGTGCTCGCCTCGGCAAGCGACGTCGTGACACTGCACGTTCCACTGACCGAAGAAACTCATCACCTGGTCGACAAGGCATTTCTGGACCGCGTACGGCCGCGAACGATCCTGATCAACTGCGGGCGTGGCGGGTTGGTTGACCTCGATGCCGCCTTCGCTGCACTGGAGTCCGGACGGCTCGCCGGCGTGGGACTCGATGTGTTCGAGAATGAGCCGCCGGAGCACCACGCCCTGTTCGACCACCCCGACGTGGTACTCACACCGCATCTGATGGGAATGTCGCGTCGCGCCGCGGCTGCCACCTTCGTCGACGCGGCGCGCGGCATCGCCGATGTGCTCGCGAGCCGGCGGCCGGCGGCGGTGGCAAACCCCGACTGGGTGGCCGCGTCCGAGGAGGTGCCGATCACATGACCGCCGAACAGGCGACCCGGCCGGAGAACAAGATCGCGGGTGCACCAATCTCCTGGGGTGTCTGCGAAGTGCCAGGCTGGGGCTACCAGCTGTGTCCTGATCGAGTGCTCAAAGAGATGCGCGAGGTGGGCCTCATGGCCACCGAGCTCGGACCCGACGGCTTCTTGCCGCGCGAGCCGGCGGCGATGGCGAGTGTGTTGTCCCAACATGGGCTGCGGGCTATTGGCGGGTTCACGCCTTTGCTCTTGCACGTGCGGGAACATGACCCACTGCCCGAGGTAGACGACATCCTCGACGGCTATGCGGCCTCAGGGGCACAAGTTCTCGTGCTGTCAGCCATTACCGGCTCGGCCGGCTATGACACCCGGCCGCAGCTCGATGAGGCGGGGTGGCAGCGACTGCTAGCCAACCTTGATCGGGTGGCCAAGCTGGTTGCCGAAAGAAATGTCAGAGCAGTACTGCATCCGCATGTCGGCACCATGATCGAGACTGGAGACGAGGTGCAGCAGGTGCTCGCCGGCTCATCGATCTCCTTATGCCTCGACACCGGCCATCTCCTCATCGGTGGTACCGACCCTGCAGAGTTGGCACGACAAGCCCCTGAGCGGATCGCGCATCTGCACTTGAAGGACGTGGACTCGACGGTTGCGGCGAAGGTGCAGTCCGGTCAGCTCACCTACAGCGAGGCAGTGAGACAGGAAATGTACCGGCCACTCGGTCAAGGAGATATCGACGTGCTCGCGATCGTCAGACACGTACGCGCACACGGTTACAACGGCTGGTACACCCTCGAACAGGACATGATCCTCACCGAAGAACCAAAAGGCGAAGGGCCTGTCGCGGACGTACGGACCAGTGCTGAATATCTGCGAACGGTGCTCGGTCAATTGCCCTGAAACCGAGCCGGCTGGCCCAAGGTCGAGCCAGCCGGTGGCTCCAGCGCTAGGACGCAGGTGGAATGTTCTGGTTGATGTGGAAGAGGTTGGTCGGGTCGTAGCGCTTCTTGATCCGAGACAGCCGGTCGTAGTTGCCGCGGTACGACGCCCTGATCCGCCTCTCACCCTCGTCTTCCATCATGAAGTTGACGTACGCGCCTCCGGCCGATGTCGGGTGCAGCTCTTCCCAGTACCGGCGTGACCACTCGGTGATCCGTGGCAGGTTGGCCGGGTCGGGATCAACCCCCGCAATCACACCAGCCCAACCTCCGTCACGGTATGCGAAGGCGGTCGCATCCTCGGCGACCCGGGCCACGGCGCCGCTGATCGGATGCAGGTGCATGGCGGAGAGTGGCGTAGGGATGGCCTCGCCGTACCGCCTGTGCAGCTCGATCGCCTCGTAGGTGATCTCGGTGAAGAAGTCCGCCTTCCAGTACCACTGGAGACCCTTCGGAAGTAACGCGTCGAATGCGCTCTGGAGGACCCAGTACGGCATCGGCTGCAGTCCGACCATGAGCGGCGAGCCGAACTCACGCACCGCAGCCAGCACATCGTCGCCCTTGTCGAGGGAGCCTGAGTAGCACCAGATGATGCCGCATGCCTTGCGTCCCCACAGCTCCTCCGGGAACGGAGGTCCTGAGGGTATGACCAAAGTTGCGAGCCAGCCATTGAGCTCTTCAGGGAGCGCGGGCAGTAGTTCGCGATACCAGCGGAAGACTGCCTCGGTGTCGGCGATGTCGTAGAGCACCGGGCCGGCAATGACCGTTCCGTTATCCCCGATCTCGTGGCCCCTAAATGTGAAAGACGTGACAACACCGAAGTTGCCACCACCGCCCCTGAGCGCCCAGAAGAGATCTTGATGCGAGTCATGGCTGGCGGTGACGAAGCTGCCGTCAGCCAGCACTACGTCGGCAGACAGCAGGTTGTCGATGCTGAGCCCGAACCTCCGTGACAAGTAGCCGAACCCACCACCGAGGGTCAGTCCGCCCACGCCAGTTGTCGACATAAACCCCGAGGGTGTCGCCATGCCGAACGCACCAGTGGCGTGATCGACGTCGCCCCAGGTGCAGCCACCGTCGACCCGCACGGTGTGGGCGGCCGGGTTCACGGTCGTGCTCCGCAAGCCACCCAGGTCGATCACGAGTGCGTCATTCCAGACCCCGAAGCCGCCTCCACTGTGCGCTCCGCCGCGAATGGCCAGCGCCATGTCATGCTCCCGCGCGAAGTTGACGCAGGCAATCACATCGGCAACGTCGGCGCACCGAACGAGTGCAGCCGGCCGTCGGTGGACCGCTCCGTTGTAGACGCCTCTGGCTTCGTCGTAGCCAGGGTCCGACGGGAGCGTGAGAGCGCCCCGTACTCCAGCCGCGAGCTCGTCCAATGGGAGATCTGTGGCTCGCGACAGTGCTGTTGTAGTAGTCATGCCACCCGACGTTAGAGGGAGCAGCGTTCGCGGAGCGTTCGGTTCAGCGGCCGGGTGAAAGAACGCTGTCCTCGCCATCGACGCCGAATTCAGCGAGGTCCCGCTCGCAGCGCGCCTGCAGCACCCGGCTGTGCTGGTTCTTCGCAAGGACCGCGGCCTGACGCAAAACAGGCACCGCCGTATCGCGGCTCAGAAATCGCGCCCGGGCACGAAGCACCTCAGGCATCCACCACCGCTCGTCGTGTTGCTCGGCCTCGGCAAGAGCCGCGTCGAGGATGCCGCGCGCGTCTGCTGTGCGCCCGGCCTCGACCAGCACCTCGGCCAGCAGGTACAGCCAGTACGCCATCCGAACGTGCTGTCCCGCCGACCGAAGCTTGTCGATGCCCTGCTGAATGCGAGCGACACCGGCGTCACCGCCGCGCAACCAGCCGTCGACCACCACGCCCCAATCGCCGTAGTAGCTGAACGAGTAGTGCTCGCACAAACTGATGAGTTCGCTCGCCGCCTCGCCGGCGCCCACCCGGTCCTGAACCAGCTGGTGCGTGGTCGCCGAATAAGCAAGGGCAACAGCCACGCTGTACGGGTGGTCTGCTGACTTCGCCAGCTCGACAGCCTCCCGGCATTTCGCGATGGCCTGCTCCGGATTTCCGAGCAGCCATTGGGCGTGCGCACTCCATGCCAAGCCGTGCACCTCGGGCAGCGTACCGGTGATCAGCGACACCGAGCCCCGCGAGAGCTCACGGGCGCGTTCGAAGTGATCAAGGGCCTCCTCGAGTCGGCCGAGACTGGTCAAGCACCCAGCCACAAGCATGTGAGCCTGACCAGCCATCTCCGGCTCCACCGCCGCCAGATCAAGGGCACGGATAGCGAGCTCGTATGCGTCGGTCACGTGGCCTTGCACGAGACGCACGGCACACAGACCGACGAAGCAGGACATCAGGTCACGAGGACGGGAGAGTTTCTCGGCAAGATACGCGGACCGTTCCAGCGTCGCCTGCAGTTGTGGCGAAGAGTAACCATGCAGGGCGTTCAACGGCGGGGACATCTCCAGCAGCACGTCGAGCTCCTCTTCATCCCGCGCTCGCCCAGCCGGCTGCTGCGCGACGAGCTCCAGACAGCGGCGGAAGCAACGCACGGCCTCAGAGTTGGCGAACACGGCGGCGGCAAGCTGTGCCGCGCGTCGGTAGTAGTGCCGAGCGCGGTCGGATCGCCCACCCCGGTCATACTGTTCGGCCAGCTGAGCAGCGACCTCATCCTCGCGCTCGCTATGCAGGATCTGGAGACTCTGCGCGATCCGACGATGCAGCAGCCACCGGTGCGGAGGCGACACCGAGGCGTACGCCGAATCGCGCAGCAAGTCGTGAGAGAAGTCGTACCCGCTGGACTGTTCCCTGAAGATGCCGTGCCTCCAGAGTTCATCGACCGAGCGAACCACTACGTCGACGTCGAGATCGCTTGCCTCCGTGAGTAGATCAAGGGTGAAGTCGCGACCGACGGCGGAGGCCAGCGCGGCGACCTCGCGGGCGTGAGGCGATGCTGCGTCAAGCCGACGGCGTAGCACGGACGCGAGGTCCCCAAGCGATGAAAGAGGGCCGCCTTGGTCCAGCTCGTTTGCACTTCGAATGGCCTCCACGACGTAGAGCGGGTACCCACCCGTCGCTGTGGCCAGCAGCGAAACCTCCTCGTCGCTCAGCTCCCGCTCGAGGAACGAGGCTGCGAGCGCCCGCACACCGTCTCGTCCGAGCGGCGGGAGCGCCATCTCGATCAAGGAACCTGCCGACCGCAAAGCGAGCAACAGCCGAGACACCTCGGCATTGGCTGCCAGCTCCTCGCGTCGTGCCGTTGCGGCGACCAACAATGGCGCCCCAGCGGCTCGGCCGAGCAAGAAGGGCAACCACGCGGTTGTCTCATCGTCGCACCAGTGCAGGTCGTCCAGTACGAGGAGCGTCGGCTGGCCCACAGCGAGGATCCCCTGAGCGAGGCCCTCGAAGAATCTGTGCCGACGCCAGGCGTCGACCATCGCCCGGGAGGCGGCGATGCGCTCGGGAAGCGGCCTTTCCCGCTTCCCGCCGTAGGTGTCGCCTGCCGCATCAGGAATGAGTCGATCAACTTCCACCCGCCAGATCTCGTCGAGAGCGGCCAGCGATCGCTGGATGCGAGGATGGCGCAGCCAGTCAGCAACTGGCTTCAGAGCTAGTGCACCTGCCATCCCGAAACAGCGCGTCGTGGCCACGACAGCGCCGTCGGTACGCGCCTTATGTGCGAGCTCGGAGATCAGCCGGCTCTTGCCGACGCCGGCGTCACCTGTGATGACGAGCAGGCGAGACCGGCCCTCGACGGCGCTGTTCCAGGACTCGAGGATCTGGTCGAACTCGCCAGTGCGCCCCACCAGCCGCGCGCGCCGGACAAGCCGAGCCCGAGCGTGCCGTGGGCTGCGCGCACCTGACACGTCGGGGTCGTCAACGCTGAGCAGTCGCTCCACGAGTGTCTCCGTGGCTTGGGAAGGCTTGACTTGCAGCTCGTGGTCCAGCATCTCGGCGCACTTGTGAAATGTGCTGATGGCACCCGCCCGGTCGCCCGCATCGGCCTGCAGCTCCATGAGCGTTCGGTATCCAACCTCCTCAAGGGGCGCGAGTCGCACGCGGATCCTGCCGTATTCGACTGCCGTCTCGAGGTCACCCACGTCTCGCCAACCTGCTATCACCTGGTCGCAGAGTTCGACGCACTGGCGGCTCAGCTGCTCGCGCTCGGCCAGCACCCAGTCGTCGTACATTCCCGGGAGCAGATCGCCGCGATACTCCTCGATCGCCGCTGAAGCATGCTCGAGCATCGCGTACTGCTCGCCCGTCGCGAGCGCCTGCAGTGCCAACTGCCGCTCGCGCTGGAAGACGCACACGTCGACGCGACACGTCGGCCACTCTCGCCACATCAGGGTAGCCGGCGCAACGACGAGAGACGGGTCGTCACCGAGCAGCACGCGGAGATGATGCAGCTCTCGTCGCAGGTTCGTCCGCGCCTGCCGCTCGGTGGAATCGGGCCAGAAGGTGGCCGCCAAAAGTTGCCGAGGCTGGGGTGCGTCAGCGTGGACAGCAAGGAAGCCGATCAGTGCGACGGAGCGTGAGGAGCGTGAGGGGTTCGTCGCAGGCGATCCTTCGACGTACTGCTCTCCGAGAAGTGTGACTTCCAGCAATTGTGAGGCCCCCTCTCTGTTTCGAGCGTAAAGCAAGCTTCATGCGGTCACCTCGACCGAGTGAGAACCCTCTTTGCCCACTTGTGATCGCAGACAGTCAAACGGTCGCGGGTTCTCTTGATATGCCTAACGTGCGACGGTGAACGCGGTCCGGAAGCGTTCCAGCGCACGTTCGCTGTCGCCAGAGGCCCACGCTTCGAGGCCGACAGTGCCGTGATAGCCGATATCGCGTAGTGCCTGTGCAATGCGCGGATAGTTGATCTCTCCCGTGCCCGGTTCACAACGGCCCGGCACGTCGGCCACCTGGACCTCGCCGAGGTACGGCGCGCACGCGTTGATCAGCTCAACGAGGTTTCCCTCGCCGATTTGGGCGTGGTAGATGTCCAACATCAGACGCAGATTGGGGCTGTCGACAGCCGCGACGAGTGCGAGCGTGTCCGCAGCCCTCGCGAACGGCGTACCAGGATGATCAACGGCGGTATTGAGGTTCTCCAGGCAGAAGATCACTCCCTCGCGCTGACCAAGCGCAGCGATCCGGGTCAGGGTGTGTTCGGCTTTCAGCCACATGTCTCCGGTGATCACGTCGGCGGGCTTGATCGGCAGACCGCGACTGTCCAAGCCGGTGCCATGCAAATTGAGTCGAGGAATACCGAGCTTTGCCGCCACGGGAATGGATTGCTGCGCCGTAGCGAGCAGCTCGTCTGCTCCGTCAGGATCGATCAGATCGCCGGTTACATAGCCGGTCATCGACGAGAAGGTGGCACCGGTCGACCGAAGCTTGTCGATGTCGTGTTTGGTCCAGTCCCAAATTTCTGCCTGGAAACCAAGATCGTCTATCCGCCGCACCCGCTCGGTGATGGGCAGCTCAGTGAAGATCATCTCTGCGCAGGCGGCCAGGGTGAACTCGGCGGTCATCGCGCCAAATCTAGCGAGTAGCGGCGATCACCGCGAAGCCACCCGCTCGCCAGCGAGCTCGTTGGCAAGCAGGTGTGCGAAGACGGCAGTCGTGGCGGTGTGATTGCCAACGAAGTCTGGCGGCCGGCCCATCGAGTCGCGACTGGCTCGGACATAGTCCTCGCTCTCGGGGCGCGGCTTGATGTACAAGAACATCGGCACCGCGTACCGCAGGCAGATGAACGCCACCAGGAGTCTGGCGATACGACCGTTGCCGTTGGCAAACGGGTGTACGCGCAAGCATTCGCCATGGGCGAGGGCAGCGAAGCTGATCACTTGAAGTATCTCGTCTGCGGTACCGGGTGGCCGACCGACGGGCAGTTGCGCGTCAAGCTCAGCGAAAACGGCGTGCAGGCCGGCAAGCACCGCGGCCATCTCCTCGTTGACGCGGTTGGCCCAGACGCCCATCTTCTGCAGATTGCCGTCCTTGAGCGGCGCCCCGAGTCCGACCTCGTAATCGACGAGTTCCCTGACAGCGGGGTCGCCTCGGAAATGACCGACATAGCCAGCGACCGGCACGTCGCAGCCGGCGTAGAGCCCGGCATGCCAACGGCACAATTCCTCACGAGTTGGCATGATCCGCTCACCCGCTGTGGCGTGTAGCTCGCTGATCAGCTGAGTCGCGTTGCTCTGAATGAGAGAAAGGTTGTTTGGGTTGTCGTCCTGCCACGACGGAGCCGTCATGCCAGCTCAGCGCGGCCCGATCTGTAGATCGAAGTAACGTCACGGATGCGCGGCGAACGGTCTACTGCGACGTCGCTGGATGCGGCAGGACGCTGCGTCGATCGAGCTTGGACCGGCTCTAACAGACCCTCACCTGCCACATAGTCTTCAAGGCCGCGCGCTTGGATTCGCTCGTATTGCTCCTGGGTGAGCTCGGCGAGCCGGTCGGCGGCGGCTCGTAGATCATCACTCAACATGGCGCCCCGGGCGATGACCTCGTGCTCGATCGCCTGCTCGATCAGCTCGTTCTGGCTAATGCCTAGCCGGGCGGCCACCTCCGCTGTCAGCGCACGGAGTCGCTCGTTACGCCAGCGCAGCGGGAACGCAGATCGGGAGGCCATGCGTCCAGCATGTCGCGAAACTTAGTGATGTCAAGAGTCAGACATGACATCACTGACTCATCAACCCCAACAGAGTGTGCACGTTCTCGTGGACAATGGCGCCAACGTCGGGGCGACAGGGCGCGGGAGGGAGGAGCGCAAATGGAGTACGCGCGTTTGGGACGGACCGAGCTGGAGGTATCCCGGCTAGGGTTCGGAACCGCACCCCTCGGTGAGTTGTTCGGGGCGGTCGATGAGTTCGCTGCGATTGCGGTGGTGCACGAGGCTCTAGATCTTGGTATCTCGTTCTTCGACACGGCTGCCTACTACGGCAATGCCGAGGAGCGACTGGGCAAGGCACTGGTGGGCCGTCGAGACCAGGTCGTACTCGGCACCAAGACGGGACGCTATGGGGTCAATGACTTCGACTTTTCACCAGGGCGCATCCGACGCAGTGTCGAGAACAGCCTGCGCCTGTTGAAGACGGACTACGTCGACATTCTGCAATTTCACGACATCGAGTTCGTCCCGCTCGATCCCGTGTTCGAGGACTCTTATGCCGAACTCCGCGCGATGCGCGACGGGGGCCTCTGCCGCTACATCGGGATGACCGGCTACCCCGCCCCAGTGATGAACGCGGCGATGACCGAGACCGAGCTGGACGTCTGCCTGACCTATGCTCACGCCACGCTCTTGGATGACACGCTGGAACGCGAGATTGCGCCAGTTGCAGACGCTCGGGGCGTCGGCCTCATCGACGCAGCCGCGGTCGCGCTCGGCCTGCTCACGCCGGCCGGCTCATCGATCAAGCTCGACCACCCCGCAACCCTCGCGATCCGCGATGCGGCGTCCAGGATGGTCTCGCTGTGCGCAGAGCGAGGCGTCGACATCGCCTTCGTCGCCAACCAATACTCCCTACAGCGCCCGCGGTGCTCTACCACCCTGATCGGCACTGCGAAGTCGCGTCACCTGCGGTCCGCTGTGGACGCACTCGAGGAGCCATTGGACGAACAGTTGCTCGCAGAGTTGCTGGCGATGCGACCGGCCATGGGCGAGCGAACCTGGCCGAGCGGGCTGCCGGAGAACAGCGCGAGGTCGGTTAGCGCTTAAGTCCAGCCAACAGTTGGCGCGCCATCACGATTCGCTGGATCTGATTGGTTCCCTCATAGATCTGGGTGATCTTCGCATCGCGCATCATCCGCTCAACCGGGAAATCCTTGGTATATCCGTAACCACCAAGCAGCTGGACCGCGTCCGTGGTGATCTCCATCGCCACATCGGAGGCAAAGCATTTGGCCGCAGCGCCAAAGAAGGCCAAATCAGCGTCGCCCCGCTCTGACTTCGCCGCCGCAGCGTAAGTGAGCTGCCGCGCAGCCTCGAGTTTCATCCCCATATCAGCGAGCATGAACTGCAAGCCCTGAAACTCAGCGAGTGCCTTGCCGAACTGCTTACGCTCCTTGACATAGCCAAGCGCGTAGTCCAGAGCTCCCTGGGCGATGCCGACCGCCTGTGCGGCGATGGTGATGCGGGTGTGATCAAGGGTGCGCATCGCTGTCTCGAAGCCCGTACCTTCCGCGCCGATCATGCGTGACTCGGGAAGGCGGACCTGATCGAGATACACCTCGCAGGTCGGCGAGCCCTTGATGCCCAGCTTCTTCTCCGGAGCGCCAAAAGACACTCCGACATCGGATTTCTCAACCACAAAAGCGCTGACGCCCTTGGAGCGGGCTTCAGGATCGGTGACGACGAAGACGGTGTAGAAGTCAGAGATCCCGGCGTTGGTGATCCAGCGCTTGACGCCGTTGAGGATGAAATGATCACCGTCTCGTACGGCCCGACTCCGCATGCTGACCGCGTCCGAGCCGGCCTCGGGCTCGGACAGACAGTAGGAGGCCATCGCCTCGCCGCGAGCAATCGGTGGCAGATAGGCCTGCTTGATCCTCTCCGAGCCGACGAGCAGCCACGGCAGGCTCGCCAGCTTGTTGACCGCCGGAATGAGGGATGTCGCCGCACAAACTCGAGCAATCTCCTCGATGACGATCACTGTGGCGAGTGCATCGGCACCCACACCGGAGTACGCCTCCGGAATGTGCGGTGCGTGGAAATCCGCGGATACCAGCGCTTCGTAAGATGCTTTCGGAAACTCGGCCAACTCATCGGCCTCGGCGGCGTTCGGGGCGACCTTCTCCTCGCACAGCTCGCGCACGGCGGCGCGGAAGGCCTCATGCTCCTCAGTTGGTCGGTAAAGCTCCGCAAAGTCACTCACACGCGGAGCCTAGCCCGGCAGCGATCGGACGGGCTCGTCACGCTCGAGCCTGGTTTGAAACCTACGTGCACGTAGGTCTCTGACGGTTTGCATAGGTTGCAACCCGTGCAGACCGTCAGCAACCTATGTCTACGTAGGAATCCGACAAATGTGGCCTAGCTCAAAGCGTTGGGGCCAGCGGGTCCCAGTCCTCAGGCAGTAGCGGCGGCTTGTCCACCGAGCTGTCCACCTCCACGAAGGCCCGTGACTCGACCGACTCTGCAATCGCGATCATGGTGTCAAGCACGTGATAGCCCATCGCTCCCTGCGCACGATGCGGCCTTCCCTCCCGAATCGCGCGGGCCATGTCCAGCACTCCAGTGCCTCGCGAGGACAGGACCGTCGTGGTGGCCACCGTCTCCCAGTCCTCGCCCCCGCGTTTTCTGACCGCAATCTCACCGTCGAAGGAGTTCGGATCGGAAAACAGCATCGTTGCCTCGGTGCCATTGACCTCCAAGAGAGTACGAGGCAGCGCCGAGTCGAAGGAGAACGTGGCTTGGGCGGCCTGGCCCGACTCGTACTGGACCAGCGCACTCACGTGGCTGGGCACCGTGACATCGAATTCCTCCCCCGCCTTCGGACCGGAACCGATCACCCGCCGCTCCCGGGCCTTGGACCCGAGGGCAGCCACCGACGAGACTGAGCCGAAGACCTGCACGAGTGCAGTGAGGTAGTAAGGCCCAAGGTCGAACAGCGGACCTGCACCGGCCGCGTACAGAAACGCGGGATTGGGATGCCAAAGCTCCGGTCCGGGCAACTGCAGCAGCGCAAGGGCCGTGAGCGGCGTCCCGATCAGGCCCTGCTCGATTAGTCGGCAGGCCGTCTGGAGACCAGTACCCAGGAACGTATCCGGTGCGCAGCCAACAAGTAACCCAGCCTCTTCAGCGTCGCGGAGCAGGCTTCGGCCGCTAACGCGATCGAGGGCGAGAGGTTTTTCATTCCAGACGTGCTTGCCAGTCGCGATCGCCTGAGTCGCGATGTCCGCGTGAGCGGCTGGAATCGTGAGGTTGACAACGATCTCGATATCTGGGTGGTCGAGAACGATGGCTACGTCTCCTGCGGAGGGAACTTCGTACTTGACCGCCTTCTCCTTGGCGGCATCGGTGACGATGTCGCCGATGGCGAGCACCTCGGTGTCGGCGAAATTGCTGAGGTTTTCCAGGTACGTGTCGCTGATAGTGCCGGCGCCGATCACGCCGACGCCAACCGGGCTACTCATGATCAGGCCCGCTCAGCGAGCAGGAATTCGCGACTAGCCGCGACGGCCTCAAACAGGTCGGTCTTCGAGTCGTCCAGCTCCACGACTCGAAGTGCGTCTGGGGCCGCCGCAATGATCTCCCAGATCGGCAAGACACCAGACCCGACCGCGACCTGCTGCGCGGTATCGAGCGTCCCATCGCCATCCTTCAAATGCAGCGCGACCACCCGATCGCCAAGGCGTTTGAGCAAGGCTGGCACATCGGCACCCCCGGCATACGCCCAGTAGGTGTCGACCTCCAAAACGACCTCCGGCGCAAGCCGATCTGCGAACACCTCAAGCGCGTGAACACCGCTGATCTTGGATTCCAGCTCGAAATGATGGTTGTGATAGCCGACCCTGAGACCGTATCGGGCCGCCCTCTGTGCCGCTTCGCTGAGCTCGGATGCGATCTCGTTGATGTCGGCCTCTGCTTGCCAGCGAGCAGGGTCGACGTACGGCTCGATGATCGTCTGAATGCCGAGTTCGACGGCCAGCCCACATATCTCATCCTGATTCCCGCTGAGCAATCCAACATGTGTCGTTGGCGCAGCCAACCCATTTTGGCGAAGTCCAGTGCGTAGCCGATCGCCCAATGCAGGAAGCTGGAACGGCTCAACCTGGGTGAACCCGAAGCCGACGAGCCTCTGCAATGTCCCGTCGAAATCCTGCTCCAGGGCCTTGCGTAGGGTGTAAAGCTGCACGGACAGCTCAGACATGACCACCTCCGGAAGATTGTCAGCCTCACATTACGTGGGTTCACCGATTAGTTGTCGAGCGAGCAGCGTGCCTCCCGCGGTCGCTATCGGAAAGATCACCGCCCCAGCCAGCGGGATGGCGAGCAACAGGAAGGTCGGGACACCAAAACCGAGGACTCGACTCCGCCGCCTCCGCATTGCCGCACGACGATCGGCAAGCCGCAGCATCCCGCGGCGTTCAAAGGCCGAGCCGACGAGTTCGATACTCATCATCCAGCCGCCGAAGGTTGCCGAGACCACCGGAACGACGGTTTGACCGACGACGGGGACGAATCCGGTAGCAAAGAGCACCAGAGCCCCAAGTGCCGAGATCGCGATCAGAGCGAAGGCTTGGCGCAGCGCGCGGAAGATTCCGCGCGCGACGCTTTCGT
>Ga0307285_10000159_pt1 | contig 15113 bp, 14 predicted proteins | sample ER_DNA_139_FD_194476 | JGI IMG/M metagenome (GOLD analysis project Ga0307285, IMG submission 194476) | Bulk soil microbial communities from the East River watershed near Crested Butte, Colorado, United States - ER_DNA_139 | ecosystem: Environmental > Terrestrial > Soil > Floodplain | place... | reverse complement strand
CACCATGCAAGCCCATCGGAGAAATGATCAGAACGCAGAGGGAGGCGCTCAACGCGGCGGTGACATAGACACGACCGCTCCAGCGATGAACCAAAGGGTGCGAGCGGCGAAGCCACGGCCAGACCTGAAGACAGCCGGCGAGCAGCGCCACTGAACCGAGAAAGATGTGGGTGACCAGCAGCGGATAGTAGCTGGTGTGCGGCGGGATCGGCTGACTTCGAGCCTGCGCGGGATCGAGCGACAGGTAGGGCGGCACCGCGTATCCGAGAAAGATCACCGTCAGCACAGTGAGCGGCACGACCCAGGGCCGACGGAACAGCGGTGTGCGCTGCTCGGTGCGATGATCATCGGTCAGCGAAGTGGTCCGGCTCAGCTCGTCGGTGGACATGGCACTAGCTTGATGATCACTGTGGGCCCGCGCACTGGTGCTTGCCCGAGATCTACAGGTCGGGATAACCCCACTCGCGAGGTCGAGTGTGCCTGGTCACCGCGATCGTTCGACCCGTGCTTCGTCCCACACCGACTCTGGCGCCTCGTAGACACTGCCATCGGCACCGAAGATCAGGAATCGGTCGAAGCTGCGCGCAAACCACCTATCATGCGTGACGGCGATCACCGTGCCCTCGAAGGAATCAAGACCCAGCTCCAGCGCCTCGGCGGACTCCACGTCGAGGTTGTCGGTCGGCTCATCAAGCAGCAAGAGCGTTGCACCGCTCAGTTCCAAGAGCAGGATCTGAAAGCGCGCCTGCTGACCTCCCGACAATGACGAAAACCTCTGTTCGGCCGCCTTCGCCAGCTCATAGCGATCAAGCTTGCGCGAGGCCTCCTCGCGGCCCATACCGGCACGATGATCATCACCGCGATGCAAGATCTCCAACAACGTGCGACCCAGCAGTTCGGGATGATCATGGGTCTGTGCGAACCAGCCGGGCCGTACGCGGGCACCGAGCTTGGCCTTGCCGGTATGGGGAACTGACGCGATATCAAGATCGCTGACTGGCTGATGCTCACGATCAGGATCGGAGCCGCCGCGTGCCAGCAGGCGAAGGAAATGTGACTTGCCCGAGCCGTTGGATCCCAGCACGGCAACGCGATCACCGAACCAAATCTCAGCGTCGAATGGCCGCATCAGACCAGTCAGCTCAAGACTTTCGATCATGACCGCGCGCTTGCCGGTACGACCCCCACTCAGCCGCATCGACACTCTCTGTTCCAGCGGCACCGCCTGAGGCGGCCCAGCCTCCTCGAACTTCGCGAGCCGGGTCTGAGCGGCTTGATAGCGCGAGGCCATCCCTGAGTTGTAAGCGGCCTTGTTCTTGTACAGCAGCACGAGCTCTCGCAGCTTCTCGTGCTCCTCGTCCCAACGCCGCCGCAGCTCCTCAAGGCGCGCGAATCTGACGCGTCGCGCAGCTGCGAGCGTCTCGAAGCCTGACCCGTGGATCCAGACTGAATTGCCAGCAGCGCCGAGCTCGAGGACGGCGATCGTCTTCGCCGCCTGAGCCAAGAGCTCACGATCATGGCTGACGAGTAGCACGGACTTTTGGGTGCTCTGGAGCTGATTTTCCAGCCAGCGCTTGGCCGGCACATCTAAGAAGTTGTCTGGCTCGTCGAGCAGGAGCACCTCTTCGGGACCACGCAACAAGGCCTCTAGGGCCAACCGCTTCTGCTCACCTCCAGACAGTGTGCTGACCTCGCGCCACTTGGCCTGGTCGTAGCTCACGCCAAGAGCCTGGGTGCAGCAAGCGTCGAAGAGGACTTCAGCCTCGTACCCACCCGCATCGGCGTAGTCGGCCAGGGCCTGCGCGTAGCGCAGCTGGGTCTGTTCGCTGTCGTCCTCCATCAGCCGGAGCTCCAGTCGATCGACTTCCGCGACGGCCCGGCGCAATGCCGGCAAGCAGAGGGAGAACAGCAGATCGCGTACTGACGAGGCGTCGCGAATGCTTCCGATGAACTGACGCATCACCCCCAGGCCACCGCTCCGCGAGACCGAACCAGCAGTCGGGGTCAGATCCCCGCCGATGATCTTGAGCAGGGTGGTCTTTCCCGCGCCGTTCGGGCCAACCAGGGCGACGATGGCACCCTCACCCACGCGAAAGGAGACGTCATCGAGCAGCACCCGGCCGTCGGGCAGGTGATACCCGATGCCGGCAAGGTCGACGTGCCCCATGGTCGGCCATGCTAGGCGCGACCCACAGCCCGAAGCGATTTCATTTCCTGCATGCGCCCTCAGTCTGAGTAATGCGCCCTGAGCTTGTCGAAGGGTCCATGTCAGTAGGCTTCGACAAACTCAGCCCACATCACGTCGTTGGCTGATGGATCCGTTCAGGCGGCGAGCAGCATGGCCAGCGCAGCGGTGTCGGCATTGACCTGGGGATCGATGCCCACCTTGCTGATCAACTGGGTCACGGTCCCGTCAACGTCCGCCTCGACCCAGGCGGCGCGATGATCGAGGCCGAGGTGCGGCAGACCCGGCAGGAAGACGCAACCCGACGCCACCTTGTATTCAGGGATACTAGCCAGCGTGCTCGACGGTGGGTGCAGCACGATCAACCCGGGCGGCTGTTGCCCGGCGAAGTGCCCGGGACGAAGGGGATGCTCACCAAGCAACTGCCCTTCGGCCACGACGAGACCGATCGCTCCGGGGTGTGGCTGCTCAGGCAGCTCCTCGCGTACGCGGAAGACCGTGCTACTCGGTAGCAATCCCGGAACGGCAGCCATTTGCACAGCGAGCACCAAGAATCGGGCCCATTCGACCGTGTCGTTTGGCCAGCGACCCAACAGCATGAAGCCGTAGAGCGAGCCGTCAGCCTGCAGCGGTGCAACCTCGATCGACGTTGGCCGAAAGCCATCCATGATGACCTCCCAACTCACTGCTCAGGCGCAGCGCCTCAGGTGGTTCGTCGTTGATCAGCAGCCGAACTTGGCTCAATCGTCCCCACGGAGCAGTTAGCAGACAAGGGGGTGGGAGTGCTAACGCGCCCGTGGGCGCCTAAAATCGCGCGCTGATCGATATCACTTCGTGATCGTGATCGGAGCCAGGGGAAGTCGCAACTCGGCGCGCACCGTCCACGGCGAGCTCGCCGCACTGAGCGCGACGGTACCCCCGGCACGCGTCACGAGCTCACGGACGATGGCCAAGCCGAGGCCGGCACCACCAGAGCTGCGCCCCCGCGAGTCATCGAGCCTGGTGAAGCGTTCGAAGACCCGCTCCCGGTCTGCTAGTGGGATGCCTGGTCCGTCGTCACTGACGCTGATCACAGCCTGATCATGATCGACCTCGGCCGCCACCTCCACCCGGGTCCGTGCGTGCCGTACCGCATTGTCGACCAGATTGCCGACCGCACGACGCAGCTCCTCTGGGTCGCCCATGATCATCATCGATCCATTCGCCGATAGGATCACCGGCACCCGGGCGTCCGGATATGTCGCGGTCATTTCGGTCACCAGATCGCGAGCGTCCACGGGGGTCAACCGTGCGGGCGGTCTGGTGTCGGCGTCGGCGCGTGCGAGCAGCAGCAGGTCTTCGACCAGGCCCGAAAGCCGCTTGAAGTCCATCATGAGGTCAGCAGGCAATGTTCCGCCCTCGCCGAGTCGCTCAGCAACCTCCAGCTGCGCCCGAATGCTGGCCAGTGGGCTGCGCAGCTCGTGAGCTGCGTCGGCGACGAAGGAGCGCTGCCGCTCACGAGCTTCAGCGAGGCGGTCGAGCATCTCGTTGAGGGTCACGGCCAAGGCGTGGATCTCGTCAGCGGCCGCTGGTACCGGGAGTCGCTCGTGGTCAGTCGGGCCGTTGATTCGGCGCGTTCTGCTGATCTGCTCGGCTCCGGCGCGCAGCTGTTCCACCGGCCGTAGCGTCCACCCGATCACCCGCCACGCGATCACGGCGAGCGCTCCGAGCAGCAGCGGAAACGTCAGGAGCAAGGCGTTCCGCAGCGCCGTACGCGCCGCAAGCACGTCCCCGTAAGGCAACCCGACGATGACGCTGACCGGAGCCGCAGCCGGTCCTGCCTGGATGGCTCGAACCCGCAGCGGCTCCGACATGCCGAGCCGTACGCCGTCGAGCACAACTGCCTCGCCACTGAGCGCCGCTGCAAGTTCGCCGGACCGGAGCAGCGGGGTCAATCGGTCTGCTGTCACGGAGCCGGCGAGGACCCGCTGCTCGGCGTCCACCACTTGTACGACCTGAGCACCGGAGACCGGAATGGGACTGGGCAGCCGGTTCTGGTTGACCATCGCAGCTACCTCTTCGGCGCTGCTGAGCGCCTCCTTGTCCAGCGTGCGGTTCACCGAGTAGGTCAGCGCGCCGAAGAACGCCAAGCCTCCCATGATCAACGCTGTGCCTACTCCGACCAGTCCGATGATCATGAGCCGAGCCCGCAGGCTCAATGTCCAGAATCGCTTCACGGGTCGATTCCGCGCTCACGCGGCTAGCCGGTAGCCAACACCGCGTACGGTGATCAACCGATCGTTGCCGATCTTGCGCCGCAGGTAGCCGACGTAAACTTCGACGGCGTTGGGGGCGACGTCAGCCGCGTTATCCCACACATGATCCAGCAGCTCCGCCTTGCCGACCACCCGGCCGGCGTTGCGGAGCAGATACTCCAGCAGCACGAACTCGCGCGGCGTCAGGTTCGCCGGCACCCCCTTCACCCAGACTTCTCGACTTGCGGGATCCAGTTGCAGGTCTCCAGCGCTGAGCACCACCGGCCGGGCTCGAACGCCGCGTCGCAGTAGTGCTCTGATCCGGGCAAGCAATACAACGAAGGAGAAGGGCTTGGTCAGGTAGTCATCGGCCCCGTCATCCAGCGCGTCTGCCTGGTCGTACTCGCCGTCCTTCGCCGACAGCATGAGCACCGGAACCCAGTTGCCATCAGCGCGCAACCGGCGTACCACCTCATATCCCGACAGCCGTGGCAGCATCAGGTCAAGCACCACAGCATCGAAGTCGCCGTGCTGGGCGAGTAGCAGGCCTGCTGCGCCATCGGTCGCACTCTCCACGACGAATCCCTCGGCGGCGAGCCCACGACGCAAGGCGGCGACCATCCGCTCCTCATCGTCGACCAGCAGTACCCGCATACGCCAAGTATCGGCTCGGAGCGAAGCGAGCGTCAGCCAGAAATCAAACCCGGATCGCGCCGCCGTGCTGCGGAGAAGTGAGCGGACATGCTTTCGTCGGCGAGCGACGACAAAGTAGGCGGCATCCCGGCGCGATCCCGCCCGCGATGTTCGCGCCGCGAGCAATCCAACACAGCGTTCTCACAGTGAGCAAGGGCAACAATTGGCACATGCGGATCTTTGACTCCAAACCGGCGCTGCGCCTGCTGGCGCCGCTAGCCTTCGTGCTCGTCGTGGGGGGAACTGGCCTGATGGCCACCACCGCGAGCGCCGATAGGAAGCTGCCTACCCGGACCCCGCAGGAATTGCTGGTCGACGTTCAACAGGCGAAGACCGACGGGCTGTCCGGCACCGTTGTGGAGCGCGCCGATCTCGGCATCCCAGCCATTCCTGGCGCGAGCGGACAGGACGACCCAGAGCTCACATCGCTGGTTTCGGGCACCCACACGCTCCGGGTGCGCTATTCGTCGCCGGACAAGGCCCGCTTGGCGGTGCTCGGCACCTACAGCGAGTACGACGTCATCCGGAACGGCAAAGACGTCTGGACCTGGTCCAGCAAGGAGAACGCCGCCACTCACCGCACGCTGACCGCCGATCAGGCGGAGCAGCCGGGCGCCACCCCGTCGGGCACGCCGAGGACGCCAGAAGAAGCAGCCCAGATGGTGCTGAAGGCCCTGGAGCCGACCACGACGGTGACAACTGACAGTGCGGTCGAGGTTGCCGGCCGGCCGGCGTACGAGCTGGTACTGGACCCTAACGACTCCGGCACCTTGATCAGCCAAGCGCGACTCGCGATCGACGGTGACACGAAGCTGCCGCTACGCGTCCAGGTGTTCGGGCCCGACAACAAGATCGTCTTCGAGGTTGGCTACACCTCAGTGGACTTCACCCGGCCCGACGATGCAGAGTTCGTCTTCAATCCCCCGCCGGGAGCAAAGGTGACCGAAGTCCCGCCAGGTGATCAAAAGACACCCAGCCCGCAAGATCGCCAGCAGGCCGAAGCACGTAAGAAGGCGACGACCGTCGTCGGTACCGGGTGGACCGCGGTAGCGATCAACAAGACCGGCGATCTCTCGAGCAGCAAGAGTGATCAACAACTCAAGGCGTTCATCGACAAGCTGCAGCCGGTACGCGGCTCCTGGGGCTCGGGTCGGCTGCTGGCCGGCACGGCATTCTCAGCGGTGTGGACCGACGACGGCCGGCTAGCCATTGGCGCCGTACGCCCCGACGTGATCTATCAGGCACTCAACAAGTGACCTCGGCTCTCGCCGATACCGCCGCCGTCGCCACAACTGGTCTGACCAAGCGGTTTCGCCGCCAAATTGCCGTCGATCGCATCGACCTGGAGGTTCCAGGCGGTGCGGTCTACGGTTTCTTGGGTCCTAACGGCTCCGGCAAGACCACCACCATCCGCATGCTCCTCGGCCTGATCGCTCCCACGGCGGGCGAGATCTCGCTGTTGGGCTCGCCGATGCCGGCCGCATCCCGCAGGGTGCTCCGGCGTGTCGGCTCGCTGGTAGAAGGTCCGGCGTTCCATCCCTACCTGTCCGGACGCGCCAACCTGGCCAGGCTCGATGCGGCTGATCGCTACAGCGATCCGCGCACCTCCCGGATGCGGATCGACAGCGCTTTGGATCGAGTCGGCTTGCTTGCGGCCGCGAACAAGCGATACCGGGCGTATTCACTCGGCATGCGCCAGCGGCTCGCCATCGCCAACTCGTTGCTGATGCCCCGCGATCTGCTGGTGCTGGACGAGCCGACCAATGGGCTCGATCCGCAGGGCACCCGGGAGGTTCGGCATCTCATCGGCGAGCTGGCCCGGGACGGCGCCACCGTGTTGGTCTCCAGTCATCTGCTTGCCGAGGTGGAGCAGATCTGTAGCCATGTCGGGGTGATGTATGAGGGGCGACTGGTTGCGCAAGCGCCCGTGACTGAGCTCCGCGCTGGTACCGCGCAGATCGTACGCGTCGACACCGACCGGACCGAGGACGCGGCGCGGGTGCTGAACGAGCTTGGTCTGAGCGAGATTGCTACCTCAGCCGGCTACGTCACGGCGACGCTCGGTGAGGTTGCGGTCGAGAAGATCGTGCCCAACCTGGTCAATGCGTGCGTGCCGGTGCTGGGGTTCGCGGTGCAGCGGCCCAGCCTGGAAGATGTGTTCGTGTCCTTGACCGGAGAGGGATTCGATGTCAGCGGCTGAGCTTGTGGCGGTGAGCAGCGCACCGCGCGCTCGTGTCTCGACTCGATTCCTCCGCTCCGAGCTCAAGATCATCTTTGGTCGCCGCCGCAATCTCGCCGGGCTGGCGGTGCTCGCAGCGGTTCCGGTGATCTTGGCGATAGCCGTACGCGTCTCATCACCCAGCCAAGGCGACGGTCCCGACTTCATCAGCGCAATCGTGGGCAACGGACTGTTCGTAGCTTTTGCGGCGCTCACCTTGGAACTGCCGCTGTTCTTGCCGCTGGCGGTCAGCGCCATCTCCGGTGATTCGGTCGCTGGCGAGGCCAACCTCGGCACGCTGCGTTACCTGTTGGCGATCCCGGCCGGCCGTACCCGATTGCTGGCGATCAAGTACGCCGCGATCGTGATCTTCGCTTTGGTGGCGACAGCTCTGGTATCCCTCGTTGGGGCGATCATCGGGCTCGCACTCTTCGGCGGCGGCGACATGACGCTGCTGTCCGGTACTCAGACCTCGATGGCCGACGGGGTGTGGCGGCTGGCCCTGAGCACGCTTTACCTCGCGGCACAGCTCTCAGCGCTTGGCGCCATCGGACTCTTCATCTCGACGCTCACTGAGCAACCCATCGGAGCGACTATCGCGGTTGTCCTGGTGAATGTGATGATGTTCATCCTCAACTCGATCCCTCAGCTGGATTGGCTGCATCCGTGGCTGCTGCCGCACTGGTGGACCGCGTTCGGTGACCTGCTGCGCGACCCGATTGCCACCGAGTCGATCTCCCGGGGACTCATCACTGCCGTGGTCTACGCCGGCACCTTCTGGCTCGCTGCCTGGGCGAGGCTGTCAACCAAGGACATCTCGAGCTAGTCCCAACCTCGTCGTCGAGTTACTCCCTATCCGCCGCGTCGGCAACCTGCGTGCACCTAGCTAACCAGCAGCGGGGGACGTACTAGATTAGCCAAGATCATGATGGAGTCGGCTGTGGAGCGTACGGATCTGCGTACCCGGCGAGAGGTTGTCTCGTTCGTGCGGCGCAGTAACAGCATGCGCCCCAACCAGCGTCGCGCATGGGAAATTTACCGGGACCGATTCGTCCTCGAGGTGCCTCGATCGGGGACCTCCACGTCCATTCACCCTGACGCTTCGCTGGATCTCGTTGCGGCGTTCGGGCGCGATGCCGAGCTGATCATCGAGATCGGTCCCGGCACGGGCGAGTCACTGATCCCGATGGCTGAGGCGAGGCCCGAGTCAAACGTGCTTGCCTTCGAGGTTTACCGGCCGGCCATTGCTCGGATACTCGGCAGCCTGGTAAGGCAGGGTGTCGAAAACGTTCGGATCGTGGAGGCGGACGCCGTGGCTGGCATCGAGCGTTTGCTGCCCGCTGGATCGGTCGACGCGATCTGGATGTTCTTCCCCGATCCCTGGCCGAAGTCACGCCATCATAAGCGGCGGCTGCTGACACCAGCGTTTGCGGCCCTGGCAGCTTCTCGGCTGAAACCGAGCGGATTATTTCGGCTCGCGACCGACTGCGCCGACTACGCGTACTGGATACGCGAGGTGCTCGACAACGATCCGCGCTTCTGCAACGAACAGCCCCACGGCGCTGCCTCGCGCTGGGAAGCCCGGCCGGTCACCCAGTTCGAGCGGCGCGCACTGGACGCGGGACGGCAGATCTTCGACCTTGCTTATCGCCGTGCCGAGTGACGGAGCTGAAGCGGCACAAGTCCGGTGGCGCCTCGACATCGCGTACGACGGAACGAACTTCTCCGGATGGGCTGCTCAGACCGGCCGGCGCACCGTACAGGGCGAACTCGAAACCTGGCTTGCCCGCGTGCTACGCCTCGAGGAGCGGCCGCGGCTGGTGTGCGCAGGTCGGACCGATGCCGGTGTGCATGCGCGCGGCCAAGTCGCCCATCTTGATCTGGACCCAGCGATGATCAGCGATGGCGATGCGGCGCTGACCCGGCGGCTGAACGGCGTTCTCGGTGGGGATTGCGTGGTGCGACGGATCTCGATAGCTCCGTCTGGATTCGACGCGCGTTTCGGGGCGATCTGGCGACGTTACGTCTACCGAATCAGCGATCGGAGCGTGCCGCCGGACCCGCTGTACCGCCACCAGGTCGCCCAGGTGCAGGCCGAAGTCGATCTTGCTCGATGGAATGATGAAGCGGGTGCCTTGCTCGGACTGAGGGACTTCGGGGCATTCTGTCGCGGTAGGGAAGGGGCCAGCACGATCCGTACTCTGTTCGAGCTGACCGCTCGACGCATCGCTTCTGGTCCGATGGCGGATGTTATCGAATGCACCGTGCGCGCTGATGCGTTCTGCCATTCGATGGTGCGGTCGCTCGTTGGAGCTCTGGTCGCTATCGGCACCGGTCGACGTGATCATGAATGGCTGGCCGGCGTGACCGAGCGCAGCGTCCGCGACTCCACGATCATGGTGATGCCAGCCCATGGACTCACTCTGGAGGAGGTCGGCTATCCAGCCGATCATGAACTGGCGACGCGAGCACTCGAGGCTCGCGCCATCCGGCAGCTGAGTCGATGATGACGCCAAACCAGACATCGCATTACTTCTCTGAACATCCCAGCGGCGCCGAGATGCGGCGTACGATCACGGCGCGGGTCTGGGGACGAGAACTGAGGTTGATCACTGCGAGCGGGGTGTTCGCCGCCGATGGCCTGGATCTCGGCACAGCGGTGCTGCTTCGTGCGTCACCGATACCGGAGGGCAATCCTCGGATCCTGGACTTGGGCTGTGGGTACGGCTCGATCGCGCTAGCGATTGCCGTGCACTCTCCTGGTGCGCTCATCGACGCGGTCGATGTGAACGAGCGAGCGCTCGCGCTCTGCCGGGACAACGCGGTGGCGCTCGGTGTTGCGGACCGGGTACGCGTGCTGCGGCCCGAGGGGGTTGATGCCGGCACGCGCTACGACCAGATCTGGTCAAACCCTCCGATCCGAATCGGTAAGCAGGCCCTACATGAGCTTCTTCTCACCTGGCTTGCGCGACTTGTCCCGCACGGCGTTGCGCGTCTGGTGGTCGGCAAGAACCTCGGCGCGGACCCGCTGCAGCGGTGGTTGATCGAGCAAGGCTTCGGCTGCGAGCGGGCCGCCTCGGCCAAGGGGTTCAGAGTGCTTGTGGTGCGCCGAAATGATTAGTAACTCAGAGTTGACTGGCACTCCACCTTCTTGATCACGCTCCATCTCTTCGCTGACGCTCCACCTATAGGTGGAGCGTGGCGAAAGAAGGTGGGGCGCCAGCTCTTCAGGCCGCTCGCAAGCCCCTCTCGAATGCCCGCTCCAAGCGACGGCGCAGGTCCTCGGGGTGATAGAGGTCCTGCCAGATCCAGCGGACGATCTGCCAGCCGAGATCGCGTAGCGCATCCTCTCGGCGCTTCTCCTCAAAGACTGCGTCGGCCGCCGTCTGCCCGGGTTTGAGAAGCCGGCCGTATTTCTCCATGCCATCGAACTCCCCGAGGGTCCGAAACTCCTCCCAGCAGAAGTCCGTGCGACCGACCAGAACTCCGCGATCCCAGACCTCGTACTGCGGAACGGGTGCCGGCATGCCGATGCGATGGAACACCATACGGCTGTACGACTCGCCCGGGCTCTCGCTCCGTGGATCCAAGAAGTTCATGGCTCGGCGCGCCTGGAGCATGCCGCGCCAGCCAATGCATCGCCCTGCAACTTCGGCCAAATCCTCGAGGTTCAGGCCCAATCTGAGTGCTGCATCGCCGATCGGCACCGACCGCTCCATCGTCAGCGTCCGCAGCAGATCGAGTACGGTACGCGCCAGAGTGGTAACCCGCTGACCCTCGATCTCGCACACATCGGTCGCAGGCAGTGGGGCCACATGAAGATGGACATAACGGCGTACTTTGCCTCCGCCAGACCCATCGCGGGTGATGTGAACTCGTGCGAGCTGGTTATTCCAGATGGGGAGTTGATGCAGCACGGCGGCGGACATGTGGCTGACGGCCGCATCCACCGACGTCTGACGGAGAGTCGCTGCAATCAGACGACGATGCTGCTCGCGTCGGGCGAGCGGTTTCGCCGATGCCCACTCGTATGCGCCACGCCTGATCCGCTGTACCTCACCCGCGCGAACCATCCGATCCAGCTCGTGAAAGCCCCATCCCTCCGCGAGCAGCTCTGCGGTGAGTTTGATCTGTTCCATGAGCGGAAAGCCAACTCCGGCCAGCCGCCGCCGTCTATCTCGCTCAAGAAATCTGTGGACAACTGCCGCACCGCTCGACTGACGCCTTGGCAGGTGCTCAGGCCCCACTTTGGTTGCGACGCTCCACCTCCGCAATCGACGCCCCACTCATAGGTGGGGCGTCGGCAGCGAGCTGGGGCGTCATCGAAAAGCCGGGGCGTCACGCGGCCTTCTCGGAGACGGCAAGCATGGTCTCCGGCCATCGCCGGTCGAGGATTCGACCGCTCTGCGTAATCCCGACGCGCAACGCGATGAACCCGCAGACCAAACCGACTGGCAAGGTCAGGTAGCCGACCCAGGGGGTGAAAAAGGACCAGATCACCAAGGCGATCGTCGGCAGCGCCAAGATCACGGTGCCAAACATGGTCAAGGTGAAGGACAGCAATGAGGGTAGGCCACCCGCGTTGCCGCGGGTGAAGGGGTTGGCTCCCGGCGGCGGCGCGGGCCACTGCCAGAGCGTACCTACCAAAGACCCGACACCCATGCCCGTCAGCAGCAAGGCCAGGGCGAGACCGACCGCTGGTGCGAGCAGGTGCCACTCTCCGGTAGTGATCATGGCGATGCTGAGCAAGATCACCGTCAAAGGCAGATAGACCGTCATGGTCGACATGACCCGCCCCGTGCGATCCTCAGCGCCACTGATGCCAGTGGAGATGTGCAGCCAAAGCGCAGTTCCGTCGTACGACAGGTCCTGTGCAAGGCTGAATCCCACCAGCATCCCAAGGAGGCTCGGCGCAAATACGGCGATTGCGGCGCTGCCTTGGGAATTGATCAGCTGCGTGATGATGAGCACGATCGGGCCGATCATGAACCCCGCAATTCCTGCCAGGTAACGAGGATCGCGCCGCCAGTAGCGCAAGGTACGGCCCGCCACCCCGCCGGCGGGCGTGGCCGGAAAGAGCCGCTCAACGGCCGTCGAATCACGCACCTTGCTCGCTGTTCCGCCACCTTCGATGGGCGAGACCAGCCGCAACCCGAGAAAGTGCCCCCATGCCATCCAGAGCAGGCCGACCAACCCGATCGCCAAGATCAGATGAATCCCCGCTACAACCCAGGCGCCCCGCGAGACGTCCGCCGGAATTGCCCAGGCCCAACCGAATGGTGACCAGCCAGCCACGACCGCGAGATCGGCCAGACTACGTCGCAGCTGGCCGATCCCGGTGCTCACGACGGCACTGATCAGATTTCCCGCGACGGCAATCGCCAGGCCGAAAAGGGCGAGACCGACGAACGCAAGATCACGGAACCTTCGCGAAGCAAGGAAGGAGGCGAAGGCGGCAGTCGCTGCTCGGGACAGCAGGAAGCACGTCAGTACGCCAAGAGGTGCGGCGATCAGCGCTGCCACCGACAGGGGCACGGTACGAGCCCAGGTGATCACTAAACCCGCCGCAATCAAGATCGTTGCTACGCCGGGTGCGCTGATCAAACCAGCCAGCAGAAGTCCCGGCAGCAGCTCCGGGGCGCGAACGGGTAGCAGCGCGAACTTCGCCGGATCGATGGTCTCATCCACCCCGAAGACCAGCATCGACATCAGCAGCCAGCCCAGCGTCAGGCCGGCGTACCCGAGAACAGTGACATCGGCCGTCAGGGCCAGTGAGGTGTATCGCAGGCCGATCAACCCAGCCAGCACCAGGATGACCAGGCCCAGCGCGTAGACCATCGCGATTATCATCCCGATGGTCCGCCAGAGGCTGCGCTGCAGGCTGTTCTTCAGCAGCGTCAGCTTGAGCCGGACGAGGAGCGCAACCACGCCAAGGACTCCTCCCCAGCCGCTGTAAAGCCGACCAAATCCAAGAACCGGTGCTGGAGGCTGGAGCCGGCGCGCACCTCGTCGATCGTGCCCGCCGCCAGCACGCGACCCTGAGCGACAACTGCCAGTTCGTCGCACAGGCTCTCGACCAGCTCCATCACATGGCTGGACATGACGACGGTGCCGCCCGCCTTGGCGTAGTTGCGCAGAATCGAGCGAATCACCTCACCGGACACCGGATCGACGGCCTCGAAGGGTTCATCCAAGATCAACAGTCGGGGGGCGTGAATCAACGCGCAGGCGAGTCCGATCTTCTTCGTCATGCCCGCCGAGTACTCCACGACGAGTGTGTCGCGATCGTCGGTAAGCGCGAGCGCGTCGAGCAACTCGGCAGAGCGAGTCGCGATCTCGACCGGAGGCACCCGACGCAAGAGACCCACATAACGCAGTAACTCGGCTCCGCTCAACCGATCGAACAGCCGGAGTCCGTCGGGCAACACGCCCATCAATGCCTTCGCTCCAGCCGGATCAGCCCAAACATCATGATCAAGAACCCGAGCCGTGCCAGCATCTGGACGCAGCAGACCGGTAGCCATAGACAAGGTGGTGGTTTTGCCGGCTCCGTTCGGCCCGACCAACCCGAACATGCAGCCGCGCCGCACCTCAAGATCGAGATGATCAACTGCCCGCTTGACTCCGAAAGACTTGCAGAGCCCTACGAGGGAGAGCGCCGCAGTCACGCCGCTGCTCGCCCCTCGAACTGCCGGTCAGCGCGCAGCCTGCGGCGCGCCCCGGTGGACGCCGCGGCGGCGCCCTCCGCCGATTGTTGCCGGCTATGCGTCACGGAACTCAGTCAAACACAGCACGAAAATGGCCGACGGTGCGAACGTCGAGCAGCGGCCAGTTGGGTGCAATGGCCGCGGCTGCTCCCCCGAGGGGGCGGTGGCCGACCTCGACCATCGCTGGTCGTAGCATGAGCGACAGTTTGACCCTGATCCGCACCACAAGCCGAGAGGATTGCACATGGCTGCCTACGAACTCCCCGATCTTCCCTACGACTACGGCGCACTGGCACCCCACATCTCCGGCGAAATCATGGAATTGCACCACTCCAAGCACCACGCCACCTACGTCAAGGGCCTGAACACCGTATTAGAGAAGCTCGAGCAGGCACGCGAGACCGACTCCTATGACGCAGTAGCCGGCCTGGAGAAGAACCTCGCCTTCAATCTCGGCGGACACATCAACCACTCAGTGTTCTGGCCCAACATGTCACCCAACGGTGGCGACAAACCGGTCGGTGACCTGGCCTCGGCGATCGACGAGTACTTCGGAAGCTTCGATAAGTTTCGGGCGCACTTCGAGGCCAACGCCACGGCTATCCAAGGGTCCGGCTGGTCGATGCTCGTCTGGGACGCCCTCGGTCAGCGACTCAACATCGTGCAGCTCTACGACCAGCAGTCCAACCTTCCGCTCGCCCAGATCCCGATCGTGTTGCTCGACATGTGGGAGCACGCCTTCTACCTGCAGTACAAGAACGTCAAGGGCGACTACGCCAAGGCATGGTGGAACGTGGTCAACTGGGCCGATGCGCAAGCCCGCTTCTCAGCGGCCAGGGCACAGACCGCGGGGCTCATTGCGCCTCAGTGATCAACTTCTGAATCGGGGGCTTGATCAACTCCTGAGCTGCCGGCAGATGATCAACTCTGCGGGCACATTAGGGTGCCAACCGAGTGCGCGTCCAACCCAGTCCGGCACGCCGGTAGACCAACCTGTCGTGCATCCGGCTCGGCTGGCCTTGCCAGAACTCGATCGTGCTTGGAATGACGCGGTAACCGCCCCAATCCTCGGGGCA
>Ga0307285_10000158_pt1 | contig 15245 bp, 13 predicted proteins | sample ER_DNA_139_FD_194476 | JGI IMG/M metagenome (GOLD analysis project Ga0307285, IMG submission 194476) | Bulk soil microbial communities from the East River watershed near Crested Butte, Colorado, United States - ER_DNA_139 | ecosystem: Environmental > Terrestrial > Soil > Floodplain | place... | reverse complement strand
AGCACGGTGCCGCACTGACCGAGGAGCGGTCTCGAAACGCGGCGGTCGTCGATGCATTGGGTACGCGCATCTTCGATGCAAGCAAAGTGATCGAAAGGCAGCGGATGCGGATGGCCGCGCAGCGGCTGGAGATCTCCGGTTTGAAGGAGGACCGCGTCTATCTGCGGGGCGAGGTTGAGTACCGCGTCAAGGTGATCTCAGCGCTGCGCGAGACGGTACGCGAGCAAGAAGTCGAGCTGATCACGCCGCCCGCTGAGCTTGATGCGGAGGTCCACCACATGCCGCGCCGCGTACTGGCTGGCCAAGAGGATTTCGTTTGGCAGGAGCTGTCCGCTGAGGACGAGATCACCGGAGCGGTTCCGTCGCTGGCCGATCTCGCGATCATCAGCATGGCGCAGCCCGAATACGAGGACGATCGCCAGCCGGCGTGATCTGCTGGGAGCAGGCTTTGCCCGCAGTGACGTGGTCGAAGCGGGGCTGCTACTTGTCGATGTCGCCCACGACGTAGCCGATCGAGGCGAGCGTTGCCTCCAAGGCGTCGGTCCGTACGCCCACCAGCATCTGCTCCAGGCTCGAGATGTTGTTGAACGACGGCGTCCGCAGCTTGAGTCGCCACGGTGTCTTCTCGCCGCGGGACACCAAAAACACGCCGGCAACACCGAGCGGAGCCTCGACGGCCAGGTACGCCTCGCCCTCCGGTACCCGAATGATCTTGCCCAGGCTCACCGACACTGTGCCGGGCAGTTCCGAGAGCCGCTCGATGCAGGCAGTGATCAACAGTGCGCTGATCACCAGATCCTCGGCGAGAACGCCTAGCCGAGACTGCGCATCGCCGGCGCGGCGTACCGGGGAGGAGATCATGCTCCCGAGCTCGGCATAGGCCAGATACGGCCGCTGCACGCGCAGATCAAGATCGACGCCGCTCGCCCGCGCAGCCGGGCCGCTCACTCCGAATTGTGAGATCACCTCTCGGCCCAGCACCCCGACACCGCTGGTCAAGCCTGCGAACGCCGCGGAGTCGATGATGGCCAACACCGCCTCAGCCACTCGCGTCGCCTGCTCGGCGACTTGTCGCTCGGCTCGTAACCAGGCCTCGTCCGCATCAACCGCGAGCCCACCGACACGTGTCGCCATGGGGTGGATGCGGTTGCCGGTCAGCCGCAGGGTTTGGGTACGCAGCTCCTCGCGCAAGCTACGGAGTCCAGGATCGCCAGGGATGCGATGCGGCACGTAAGCCAGGAAGCCGCAGTGGCTCAGGATGCGAGTGTGCTCGGCAAGCAGGGTACGCAGCCAGACGGCTCGGTCCGGCACAGCAAGTCCCATCATCTGTTCACACACCATGGCCATCGCCAGCTCGCCGAAGAAGGGAGCCTGCCAGTCGTGGCGATCCGCCAACATCAGGATCTGCCGGTAGTCGCGAACCTCGAACAACTTCTCGGCTCCTCGATGCAGAGCGCCCACCACGACGCGAGCCGTGGTGATCACATGGCTCTCGGTCCACAGCCGTAGCTCGATCAACCCCGCGTTACTGGGATGCTCGGGGCCGAGGTCGAGCATGATCGTGCCGGTCGGCATCTTGGCCGGCTGGGTGGAGGGAAGCATGCCCGGAGCCAGCGATCCGACGAGCACGCGAAGCTGCTGATGGGCCATCAGCAGCGAGACCCTCCGCCGTACGTTTTCACTTCTGTGCTGGAAAACGCACCCTCTTCGCGGGGCTCGGGGGTACGTTTTCGCGTCTGTGATGGGAAACGTACCCATCCCGAGCGGAGCGAGCTACTACCCATACGCCGTTTCACCAGATGCGACGAAGACGGCGGGTTCGAGCGCGAGCCGTTGACAGAGCGCGAGCAATTCAGCACTGCAGCAGCCACCAGTGGGAGCCCCAGACGTATTGCGAGCTGAGCGCAGCGTGCTGGCTCCGCCGACCAAGATCGGACAGCGGATCCGGATGGGCCTCGGCCTGGAGCAGCTCAGGCACAATCTCGCTTTGCAGACCGCAGAAAGCGGTGGTCGCCCCGAGCGCCTCGCCGGCGGCACGAACGGCGTCGACCGCAACATGCGCGGTGAGATTGAGGCCGGCTCCGGCCACCGGCTCAAGGGCGCGACCGTCGCGGTACGCCGCTAGTGAGCCCGTGACCGGCCGTCGCCGTGCCAAATGCCCGTAGTCGATCATCAGAGCACAGCCGCCGCGTTTCTTGATCAACTTGACGAGCTCGACCCAAGCACGATCTCGGGTAAGACCGATCTCGGCCCGATCACCGCCCGGCCACCACCGGTCCGCCCAGGCGAGCTCCTCACGCTCCAGCCGCGGTCCCGGTTGCTCCAGGCCGTCGTCACTGATGATCACCTCCCGCCAGCCGTCGGCGTGCCGAGCGACCACGGGGCAGGGCAAGTCATCCAGCCATTCCGAGCAGATGATCATGACCGGTCCGTCCTGATCGAGTACTGCTCCGGCCTCGCCGCTGGTCCAGCACCCGTACCGGACGTCCCACAGGTCCTGAGCCCAATCGACCTGCTCGGGCAGATCAGTCGGCCTTGTTCGTAGATCAATTCCAACCAGCTCTAGGTCGGGTCGAATCGCCGCAAGCTCCTCGAGCAGTCTGCCGCTCCCCGCACCGACATCGACGACGGCCTTGACTCCTTCCTGGCGATCCACCAGCGTCGCGAGCATCTGGGCGACCATCGGACCGCTTGCCGCTGCCGTACGGAAGTGTGCCTCAGGGCTGTGGACCCGCCAGAATCCATCTGCCCCGTAGGCCGACTCGACCCACGCGTCGAACCAGGATCGTGATCTCCGCGCAGGGGGGGTCGTACCACCCACCGACGAATGCGGAAGCATGGGCCTATGGTGCCTGATGGTGCGTCCACGACGACCAGCCCGGTCCAGCCAAGCATCCAACCTTCATTTCCTCCGCTGCCGTCCTTGCCGTCGCTGCCTCAGCGGTTAGCCGCCGAACAGCCGGGCTGGATCCGCGAAGTGGACATCGTCGTGATCGGCTCGGGCATCGCCGGCCTCACCGCCGCCTTGGAGTGCCGGGATCTGGGCACGATCATGGTCGTCACCAAGGACGAAGTCGCAGCCGGCTCGACTCACTGGGCGCAGGGCGGGATCGCGTGGGTTCAGGCCGATGGCGACACGATCGAGCAGCACATTGACGACACCTTGGTTGCGGGCGCTGGCCTGTGCATCGAGGAGGCCGTACGGGTGTTGGTCACTGAAGGTCCCGACGAGGTGGCCAAGCTGATCAACAGGGGCGCGGAGTTCGATCGCGATCTTGCCGGCCGGCTGGAGCTGACCCGCGAGGGTGGCCACATGCGCAATCGAATCGCGCACGCGGGGGGCGATGCGACCGGCGCCGAGGTCGAACGCGCCCTGATCGCCGCAGTTACCGCTGATCGCAACATCGAGATCGTCGAGCATGCGCTGGTGCTTGATCTCATCCCTGCCGAGGTAGCCCCGGGGGAGCCGCCGGCCGTGGCCGGGGTGACGCTACACGTTCTCGGGGAGGGCACTCGAGGCGGCGTCGGCGCCGTGCACGCCCGCGCGGTGGTACTGGCCACAGGTGGTATCGGCCAGATCTACGCGGTGACCACGAACCCGCCAGTCTCCACCGGCGACGGAGTCGCAGCGGCGCTGCGCGCCGGAGCCCGGTTGCGTGACATCGAGTTCATCCAGTTCCATCCGACGGTGCTCTACCTCGGTGCGGGTGCCCGCGGTCAACTGCCGTTGGTCAGCGAAGCCGTACGCGGCGAGGGCGGCCTACTGGTTAACTCCCGCGCCGAGCGCTTCATGGTTGGCGTGCATCCGCTTGCGGAGCTGGCGCCGCGCGATGTGGTCGCCAAACAAATCATGAAGGAGATGGCGGCCGGAAGTGTTGATCACGTCTACGTCGACGGCCGGATGCTGGCTGAGGAGACCTGGCGCGTGCGGTTCCCCACCATCTGGCATAGCTGCCGTCGTGCCGGCATCAACCCGGCCACTGACCTGATCCCGGTCGCGCCGGCCTGCCACTACTTCTGTGGAGGGGTGCAGACCGACATCAACGGCGCCACCAATCTCGCCGGACTGTATGCGTGTGGTGAGGTTGCATCGTCAGGGGTGCACGGTGCCAATCGCCTGGCCTCGAATTCCTTGCTGGAAGGGCTGGTTTTCGCCCGCAGGATCGCCGTGGACCTGCAGCACACGCGCATCAGCCTTCGCCGGCCGGGGCAAGATCACCGAGAGCCTGGACTCATTGATCGGTCGGTGGTTCCGGCCCTGCAACAGGCGATGAGCCGCGATGCAGGAGGCTTGCGCGACGCAGCCGGACTTGATCGGTGTGCCCGCGAATTGGTGCGGCTGGGGGGACAACTGGGTGGTGCCGAATCTGGCTTGGAGTCCTGGGAGGCGACCAACCTGATGACGGTCGCGACCGCGATCGTCGCCTCTGCCCGGTTGCGCGAGGAGTCCCGAGGTGCGCACTGGCGGGACGACTTCGAGGGCCGCCGTGAGAAGTGGCATGGCCACCTCATCGTCGAACGCGACATTCGGCACGGCTTGCGACACCATTTCGCCTCGGCCGAGCCGACGCAAACCGATGGGCAGGGGAACCATTGATCAGCTACACCAAGCTGGCCGAGATCGAAGAGCTGGTAACAGCTGCAGGCCTTGATCTGGCTGCGCTGTCCCTGATCATCACGGAGGCTATGGATGAAGATCTCGGCGGCCGAGGTGTGCTGCCGCGCGGTGGCGGTGCCGGCCTCGATGTCACTTCCTACGCGACGATTCCGGCCGGCGCCACAGCACACGGCACGTTCATCGTTCGGCAGCCGGGTACTGTCGCAGGCCTCCCGGTAGCCGCCTATACCGTCGCGTCGGTCTGCTCAGCGGCCGGCGACTTCGAGCTCACGGTGCAGGCAACCGACGGCGATCGGGTCATGCGCGGTGACGTGTTGATCTCCGTCATGGGCAATACCCGGGCGCTGCTGGCGGCTGAGCGTGTTGCGCTGAATTTGATCACGATGATGTCCGGAGTGGCTACCGCCACGCGAGCCTGGGTCGATGCCCTTGCTGGAACGAAAACTCAGGTTCGAGACTCGCGGAAGACGATTCCCGGTCTGCGAATGCTGCAAAAGTACGCTGTCCGTATTGGCGGCGGTATCAATCATCGGATGTCATTGGCTGATGCTGCGTTGATCAAGGACAACCATGTGATCGCCGCCGGGGGAGTAGTGCCGGCTTATCGCGCCGTCCGTGACTCTTTCCCGGACATACCGATCGAGGTGGAAGTGACCTCGGCTGAGCAGGCGCGTGAAGTTGTTGCGGCGGGGGCTACCGAGATCCTGCTCGACAATATGAGCTCTGCTGTGATGGCCGGTATCGTCGCGGAGTTGGCGGATCGAGCCACTTTTGAGGCTAGTGGCGGCCTGACAATACATAAGGCAACCGAAGTTGGTCAGACCGGCGTCAATTTCGTTGCGGTGGGAGCGATCACCCATTCAGCTCCCATCTTGGATATCGCGCTCGACTTTACTTCTGAAAACTGAGGAATGCGAGTAATCTCGCAGCTGTCAGGTTAGTCTCACTTTTTAATCGGAGGAACGTATGGCGCAGCGCGTGCAGATCATTCTCGAAGACGATTATGACGGGGGTGCCGCCGACGAGACAGTGAATTTTGCACTGGACGGGGCGGAGTATGAAATCGACCTGTCGTCGACGAATGCAGCAGGGCTCCGAGACGCGTTGGCGCCATGGTTGGCACATGCCCGCAAGACGGGCGGCCGGCGTAAACGATCGACGAAAGCATCCGGCTCGTCGAGCACCAGCGACATCCGCGCCTGGGCACAGTCCAACGGACTTGATGTCAGCAGCCGCGGTCGAGTCTCGGCAGACGTGCGAGAGGCGTACGAAAAGGCTCACGCCTGACCTCCAGGCCGGAGCGCCTGCCCTATGCCTCTCCTGGAGGCCTCCCGGGTAGTCTCCTGGCCTCACACGATCGGCCTCATTGCGCCCTGGGCGAACACGTTCGCCCAGGGCGATTTCCGTTCCTGGCCACAGCGCCGCGGGATTCAAGTCTTGTCCGAGCGCATCCCAGCTTCTGTTGCGGCGTGCTGCCGAACCGTGATCGTCAGCGGGAATATCTGACGGACGGGTGAGGGTTGTAACCCAACATCGCACTCCTGTCGATCAAGCCAGGCAGCTTCGTCCGGGCAACCGACAGCCGGGTCTGCCAGGAAGAAGCAACAAGGCAACCGAGTGCATTGCCGACTAGAGTGAGAGACATCGGTGAGGCCGCGCCAGTAGGGCGAGTGCGGCGCCGAGAGCGAGGGAGCAATCATCATGTTCGAGCGGTTTACCGACCGGGCCCGGCGCGTCGTGGTGTTGGCGCAAGAAGAGGCTCGCATGCTGAACCACAACTACATCGGCACTGAACACATCTTGTTGGGACTCATCCATGAGGGCGAGGGCGTTGCGGCCAAAGCTTTGGAGTCCCTTGGTATTTCCTTAGAGGCCGTCCGACAAAAGGTAGAAGAGATCATCGGACATGGCCAGCAATCTCCGAGCGGACACATCCCATTCACCCCGCGAGCAAAAAAGGTTCTCGAACTCAGCTTGCGTGAAGCGTTGCAGATCAATCATTCCTACATCGGCACCGAACACATCCTGCTTGGCTTGATTCGGGAAGGCGAAGGAGTCGCTGCTCAGGTTTTGGTGAAGCTTGGGGCGGACCTTAACCGAGTTCGGAATCAGGTCTTGCAATTGCTCAGCGGCTTCCAAGGTAAGGAAGCGGCCACTTCAGGGGCCCCGGAGCAGGGCAGCACCCCATCCTCATCGATGGTGCTTGATCAATTCGGCCGTAATCTCACCCAGGCCGCTCGGGAAAACAAGCTTGACCCGGTTATCGGTCGCGAGACTGAGATCGAGCGCGTCATGACTGTGCTCTCCCGGCGTACCAAGAATAATCCGGTGCTGATTGGCGAGCCGGGTGTCGGTAAGACCGCGGTCGTCGAAGGTCTTTCTCAGGCCATCGTTCGCGGAGATGTTCCCGAGACGCTCCGGGATAAGCAGATTTACACCCTTGATCTCGGTGCGCTGGTTGCCGGCAGCCGTTACCGCGGTGATTTCGAGGAGCGGTTGAAGAAGGTCTTGAAGGAGATCAAGACTCGTGGTGACGTGGTGCTGTTTATCGACGAGATCCACACTCTGGTCGGCGCTGGTGCGGCCGAAGGCGCGATCGACGCCGCGAGCATCCTGAAGCCGATGCTGGCCCGCGGTGAACTGCAGACCATCGGTGCCACCACCTTGGACGAGTACCGCAAGTATGTGGAGAAGGACGCTGCCCTGGAGCGGCGCTTCCAGCCCATCCAGGTCGCCGAACCATCCATTGCGCACACCATCGATATCTTGCGCGGGTTGCGCGACCGGTACGAGGCGCATCACCGGATCACGATCACCGACGAGGCGCTGGTGGCCGCCGCCCAGATGGCCGATCGGTACATCTCTGATCGCTTCTTGCCAGACAAGGCGATCGACCTCATCGACGAGGCGGGGGCCCGGCTACGGATCCGCAGGATGACTGCGCCGCCCGACCTGCGGGAATTCGATGAGAAGGTCGCCGCCGTACGGCTGGAGAAGGAAGCGGCTATTGACGCGCAAGACTTCGAGCGCGCTGCCGGCCTTCGCGACGACGAGAAGAAGCTGCTGACCGCTCGCGCAGAGCGTGAAGCGCAGTGGAAGTCTGGTGATCTTGACGTCGTCGCCGAGGTGGACGAGGAGATCATCGCTGAGGTCTTGTCGACTGCGACCGGCATTCCGGTGTTCAAGCTGACCGAGGAAGAGTCGGCCCGGCTGCTCCGGATGGAGGAGGAGATCGGCAAGCGCTACATCGGCCAGCACGACGCGGTCAAGGCGCTCTCTCGTTCGATCCGCCGTACGCGTGCGGGCCTGAAGGACCCGAAGCGGCCCAGCGGCTCGTTCATCTTCGCCGGCCCGTCCGGTGTCGGTAAGACCGAGCTGACCAAGGCGCTGACGGAATTCCTGTTCGGCGACGAGGACGCGCTGATCCAGCTCGACATGAGCGAGTACTCAGAGAAGCACACCGCCTCACGGCTCTTCGGTTCGCCTCCTGGCTATGTCGGCTACGAAGAGGGTGGCCAGCTCACCGAGAAGGTGCGCCGCAAGCCGTTCAGTGTGGTGCTGTTCGACGAGGTCGAGAAGGCTCACCCCGACATCTTCAACTCGCTGCTGCAGATCCTTGATGAGGGCCGGCTGACCGACGCGCAGGGTCGCGTGGTCGACTTCAAGAACACGGTGATCGTGATGACCACCAACCTCGGTACCCGCGACATCGCCAGGAGCGTGTCGCTCGGATTCAGCCAGGGCTCCGACACCGATGGCGGCTACGAAAAGATGAAGGCCAAGGTATCGGATGAGCTGAAGCAGCACTTCCGGCCGGAGTTCTTGAACCGGGTTGATGAGGTCGTGGTCTTCCGCCAGCTGACGCAAGAGGACATCGAGCGGATCGTCGATCTGATGGTCGGTCAGATCGAGATTCGGCTGAAGGACAAGGACATGGGCATCGAGCTCACGCCCGCGGCGAAGACACTGATCGCCAAGCGCGGCTTCGATCCCGTGCTCGGGGCTCGTCCGCTGCGCCGCGCGATCCAGCGCGACGTCGAGGACCTGCTCGCGGAGAAGATCTTGTTCATGGAGCTGAAGCCGGGCGAGATCGTCGTTGTCGACGTCGCTGACCCGGGCTCGGAGCACCCGTTCACGTTCACCGGCATCCCGCGTTCGGCAGCTCCGGACGTGCCGCCAGTGGAGTTCGGCGGGATCGTTGAAGGCTTCAGCGAGGGCGACGCCACCGTCAACGAGTAAATCTCAACGCCGACCCATCGAGTACGAGCCCCGGCCGCATCCCTTCGGGGGTGCGGCCGGTCGGTTTCATGTTTGCCGCCCGACCCCCACACCCTGGTTGCCGAAACCTACGTGTACGTAGCTTGCTTACGGTCTGCATAGATTGCTACCCATGGCGACCGCCAAAAGGCTGTGCAGAGCCTTCTGTCCGATCACGGCTAGCCAAACGTGACAGAGTGGCGCGGTGCGATTGCTGAACCGCATTCCGCCGGTCTGGTTGGTGGTCTGGGGAATCATCTCGGTTCAGGTCGGCGCGGCGATTGCCAAGGACCTGTTCCACCTCGTTCCGCCTACGGCGCTGGTCTGGCTCAGACTCTTCACCTCGGCCGTCATCTTGTTGATCATGGCGCGTCCCCGGCTACCCGGACATTCGCGTCGTGACTGGCTGATCGTTCTTGGATTCGGCGTCAGCTTGATGACGATGAACTGGGCGATCTACCAGTCTTTTGCGCGGATCCCGTTGGGTATCGCCGTCACCATCGAGTTCCTGGGACCGCTCGCTGTCGCCGTTATCGGTTCCCGTCGTCTTAGGGATCTGATTTGGGTTCTTCTCGCTGCTACCGGCGTCGCCTTACTCGGCGCGTCGCGGGCGACATTAAGCCTTGCCGGGGTCGGATTTGCACTGCTCGCAGGCCTCGGGTGGGCCTGTTACATCCTGTTGAGTGCGCAGACGGGTCGTCGGTGGCCGGGCCTCACCGGACTCGCCCTCGCCAGCATGGTGGGCGCCATTGCCCTGGCCCCGCCCGCGATCCTCGATGCTGGCAGTCGGCTGCTCAACCCGACCGTGCTCGCGCTCGGGGTCGCGGTTGGCCTGCTCAGTTCGGTTATCCCGTACAGCTTCGAGTTGATGGCACTACGTCGTATTCCGCCGCGGGTCTTCAGCATTCTGATGAGTCTCGAGCCGGCAGCCGCGGCACTTGCGGCCATGATCGTGTTGGGCGAAATCCTGACCCTTATCCAGTGGCTTGCGATGGCGTGCGTGGTGATCGCCAGCATTGGCGCATCGTCGACGTCGACGACATTGGACCAGCCAGCACCCGATTAGGGGCGGGCGGCTATTAGCTTCAGCCAACCAGCCAGTCGAAGCACGCATCCTGCACTGCCTGGTCACGCCCGGCGGCAAGATGATCAAGTCCTGGATGAGTACGGATGTGCACCTGAGCTGCGGCGGCCGGGTGGTTAGCCGCTAGCGCGGCTTTGAACGCGACGGCGTTCTCGCCGCTGATATGAAGATCATCTCCAGCTAGCTCGAAGGTGATCGCCGGCCCTCGAGCAAAAGAGTCGAGATGGGTCATCGGGTTGAGATGATCAAACATCCATTGTCCGTACGGCGACGGCTCGCCCTGCTCGATCACTGTTTCAGGATCATCCAGCAAGGTCATTTTTGGCCGGGTCCAATCGGGCGTGGCGATCATCGCCGCAATGCGACTGACTCGCTCGTCGATGCCAGCCAGCGCAATCGACACGTCACCGCCCATCGACACGCCACCTGCGACCAGCTCATCGGGCTTGAATCTCTCAACAGCCCAATCCAGCACCCGAACTGCATCCAGCGTGGTGTGTCCCAGGATCGGCCACACGTGTAGCCGGAACTGACCGAACGCGCGGGCCATCCGCTGATCGACCGGTTCGTCGGTTCGTTGGCCGTGCTGCCATGCATCGAAAGAAAGGGCGGTCACGCCAGCTTCGGCGAGTCTCGACAGGAAGGGCACCACCGCCTCCTTTGAGCCGCCGAGGAAGTGCATCCACAGGGTCAAGCGGCCACCGAAACCGGTGCCGCTCGGACGCGCGACGAGAACAGGGATGTCGTCGACCTGGGCGGCGTCCATGTTTGCGGAACTATCGCGGGCGGTGCCTAGTGGCCAGACACATCGGAGTCAGTGACGACCGACTCGCCGCGATCCAAGGAGCTGATCTTGCTCATTTCTTCTTCGGTCAGTTCGAAGTCAAAGATGTCGATGTTCTCGGCAATGCGGCCGGCGTGTGAAGACCGCGGAATGACGATCAAGCCCAGCTGTACGTGCCATCGCAGCACGACCTGCGTCGCAGACTTGTCATGATCATCGGCGATGCTGATGATCAACGAGTCGTTCCTGAGCTTGTCGCTCGAGGCGCCGAGCGGGCTCCACGACTCGGTGAGGATGTCGTGTGCGGTGTGGTACTCCCGGCTCTCGCTTCTAGTCGAGTACGGGCTGAGCTGGATCTGATTGACATTGGGGATGATGCCGGTTTCTTCCTGCACCCGCTGCAGGTGCGCTGGCTTGAAATTCGACGTGCCGATGGCGCGGAGTCCACCGTTGTCCAGAATTGCCTGCAGACCCTGCACTGCCTCGACATAGCGATCTTGGTCCGGGTTCGGCCAGTGCACCAGCATGAGGTCGATGTAGTCGATGCCCAGTCGCTTCAGGCTCGCCTCGTACGCCTGACGGACGCCGTCGACGCTGTGCCAGCGCCGGTTGAACTTAGTCGTAATGAAGATCTCGGAACGGTCGATGCCTGATTCGCGGATGGCCTGGCCGACCGCATCCTCGTTCCGGTAGTTCTCAGCGGTATCGATCAGCCGGTAGCCGGCCTCGAGAGCCGTCCGAACCTGACGCACTGATTCACCGCCGACCAGGGGCGATGTTCCTAGGCCGAGCACCGGGATCTCAGCGCCGGTGCGAAGTGGGAGGGTTGGGGCGAGCGCTGATATCACAGCGAGTCCCTTTCTGATCGGATTCGGAAATCTAGCTCGGCAATGACCACGTGCTGCCGGTGGCCACCACCAATCCGTCCTCGACGAGTGAGGCCAGCGCACGTTTGCGCTGCGCCACATCTTGCCACGTCGCCGCCAGCTGATGATCTTCAACCGGGTCGGGGCCGGACCGGAGTACTGCAAGCAAGGCACCTCGGCATTGCCGATCGGTTCCCGCGTACGCCTGACCGCGTCGCGGCGCCCCGACCCAGCTCGGATTGCCGGCCTGCCGCCAGGCACAAAGATCTGCTACCGGGCAGGCGTCGCACAGCGGATTACGAGCCCGGCAGACCAATGCGCCGAGCTCCATAGAGGCAACAGCCCAGCGCGCCGCACGCCCCGGCTGCCGCGGGGCCAGTTGCTCGGCGACCACCCGTTCCTGGATCGCTGCCGCAGAAGCAGGAAAGGCGACGCCGAACGCCACCCTGGCCAAAACACGGCGCACATTGGTGTCCAGCACGATCTCGCGCCGCCCGTACGCGAAGCTGCGGATCGCCGCCGCGGTGTATGAGCCGACCCCCGGCAGCCGGAGCAGCGAGTCGCGATCCTCCGGCACCTGACCGTCGAAGTCGTCGGTGATCATCCGAGCCGCCTGGTGTAGCCGGAGCGCCCGGCGCGGGTAGCCGAGACGACCCCAAGCCCGGACCGCATCACCCGGCGGGGCTGCGGCCAGTGAAGCGGGCGTCGGCCAGCGTTCCAGCCAGGCCCGCCATGGGCCGCGGACCCGCTCCACGGGCGTCTGCTGCAGCATGAACTCGCTGACCATGATCGCCCACGGTGTCGCATCGAGGCGTCGCCAGGGCAGATCGCGAGCATGGTCGTCGCACCAGTTGAGGATTTGCCGAACCACGGTAGTGGCTTTGCCGAGCTGCAGCTCCTCGCCTTTGACGGCTTCCAACACCCGCGTCACGCTACTCTGCTCCGCTTGCTGTGCCTGATCGCTCGCTTCGCTCGCTGCAATGTTCGCCGCGGATCGCGCTTCATGAGTGAGGCGGCGTGCCTCCAAGCCGGCCAGAGCCATGCTGCCTAGGCTCAGCGCCATGATCGGCCTGGTGCACCCGGTGGGCCCCGAGACAGCCGGGACCTACTGGACTCGACGCGGGTTCGTCATCGGCGCAACGGTCGTGCTCGCGATCGTTCTGGTATTGACCATCGGCGGCACGAGCAGCGGCTCGGCAGCTCAAGCAAGTCCCTCGACACCCGCTTCGGCATATCCGGTGCCGAGCGCGACTTCGCCGAACCCGCTGCAAACAGCCCCACCCACCCCATCAGTGGTCGACTTCTCCTCCACAAGTGCGGCGACAGCGAGTCCGCAGCCGACAGCTTCAAAGAAGAAGAAGAAGGGGCACCCCAAACCGGTAGCCTGCCCGGCCAGGGACCTTCGGCCGACCTTGACCGGCAGAATTCGCCTCGCCCCGAAACAGCGCACCAGCTTCCAGTTGTCTTTGATCAATGGCTCAGGTCGAACCTGCACCGCCCGGGTGACAAGGAAGAACTTTGAGCTCAAGATCTCCTCCGGCAAGGGGCACCTGTGGAGCACCCGTGACTGTCCATCTGCCATCCACACGATCAGCCGCAAGCTGGGCTCCGAGCATGCGGTCGCATGGTCGCTGACTTGGAATGGCAAGCGCTCCAAGGCCAACTGCAAGTCCGCCCGCCAAGTGCCGAAGCCAGGCCGCTACGCTGCGACCGCGCGGCTTGACGGCGCCGAGCCGGTGAAGTTGCGGATGACGATTTCGTGAGGGCTGCCGCCTCGACGCTCGCAACTCAAGAAAGACGCTCCGTGTACGCCGACTCGGCTAGCCTCACCAGGCCGTCTCGAATGACCCGCGCACGGCTCTCGCCGACGCCCTCGACCGCCTGCAAGTCATTGGCGCTGGCCCCGAAGAGTGCCTGCAATGTGCCGAAGTGCTCGATCAACCGGTCTCCCAGATACGTCGGCAGGCGGTTGATCTGCGCCATCTGCCGGAAGCCGCGAGTCGTGACATGAGCCTCCAGATGCACGTTATGCGGGAAACCGGCGGCCCGTGCCACCGTAAGCGGATCAAGCAGTTCGTCGGTATTAAGGTGCCGCAGATTGACCAGGCCGAACGCGGCGGAGCCCGGTGGTCGATAGTCCCGCTCCAACAGGCAACGCAACTCATCAATTCCAGCGCGGAGCTCATGAAGCTGCAGGGTCAGCAGCCGGCCATCGGTCCCCAACTCGACAACATAGGTGTCTAGCTCCTCCTCGAGCCGCCGCACCATCTCCAGTCGCTGTGCGACCAGCGCGACGTCCCGGGCCGTTACCTGATCTTGGACCTCCAAAGAGGACAGCCGGGTCGTCACTTCCCAAAGCCGCCCTCGGTAGCGTTCCAGGGTCTGCAAAGCCTGGTGCGCACGCGTCAAGATCTGATCGGAATGCTCGACGAGATGGCGGTCATGATCCAGGTATAGGGCGATCGTCGACATGGATGCCGAGACGGAAACGACAGGCAGCCCCGACTGGCGCGACACCCGGTCGGCCGTACGATGCCGGGTGCCGGTTTCCACGGTGTCGATGGTCGGGTCGGGCATCAGCTGAACTCCGGCGCGCACGATCCGGTCATCTTCCCAATCGACGATGATCGCGCCATCCATTTTCGCCAGCTCACGTAGCGCTGTCGGGGTATAGGCGACGTCCAGGGCGAAACCGCCGGTCGAGATCTGCGAGATGACCTTGTTCCGGCCGAGGACGACCAGCGCCCCGGTGCGGCCGCGCAGGATCCGCTCAAACCCATCGCGGAGCGGAGTACCAGGCGCCATCATCGTGAGGTACTCCAGCAGCCGACGGCGCCGATCGATGTCTGACGCCACAATTGCTCCCTCCGTCAGCGTCAGAGATTCAGGCGGGGGCGGGCCCTGTCGCGCCGTTGCGACCAGACCCACTCCCTCGGCCGACCGTATCAACCGCGTCATCGGGGGAAGCAGCAGCGTCACGCTGAGTCCTCCGGCCGAAGCCCGAGAGCCGCCAAAGCCTGCTCAAGGGTGGTGACCGAATGCACCACCATGCCGGCGTGAACTGTCAACGCCTGCTCGCGCGAGTCCCGGGTCTCGGCGGGTATCACCGCCTCGGCGAAACCGAGCCGCACGGCCTCGTTGAGCCTCCGGCTGGTTCCCGGGACCCGGCGCAATTCGCCGGCCAGGCCCACCTCGCCTAAAGCCACGATGCGTTGCGGTACCGGCTTGTTGCACGCCGCCGACGAAACCGCGAAGGCCGCCGCCAGGTCAGCTGCCGGATCGCTCACCTTGGCCCCGCCCACCGTGGAGGCGTAAACATCACGATCACTCAGACGTATGCCGCAGCGCCGCTCCAGCACAGCAAGCACCATCGCGAGCCGGCTCGATTCGACACCGTTCACGATGCGTCGCGGATGTGTCAGCGCCGACCCGACGACTAGCGCCTGAACCTCGGCAAGCAGTGGTCGGCGACCCTCCATCGTGACCGTCACGGCGCTGCCCGGCACTGGCTCACCATGGTGTGAGGTGAAAAGACCCGAAGGATCCGACACCTCCACGATCCCGGAGTCGACCATCTCGAAGCAGCCGACCTCATCAGCCGGGCCGAAACGGTTCTTGACCGCTCGCACCATCCGA
>Ga0307285_10000156_pt1 | contig 15369 bp, 23 predicted proteins | sample ER_DNA_139_FD_194476 | JGI IMG/M metagenome (GOLD analysis project Ga0307285, IMG submission 194476) | Bulk soil microbial communities from the East River watershed near Crested Butte, Colorado, United States - ER_DNA_139 | ecosystem: Environmental > Terrestrial > Soil > Floodplain | place... | reverse complement strand
GTCGCAGCGCCCCTCCCCAAAACCGGCGGCCGCGCGAGCCCACCCATCACGCCCAGATGAACAACATGCCGGCCATCACCAGCGCCACGAACACCAGCACGATCACCGCCACCGCCCACCAGTCCACCGGCCCCGGCCCCACCGGTGGGGGAAGCGACCCGTTCGAACGATCGTTCGGGCCGGTGGTCATCACCACGCCCTCGAGGTGACCGAGGCCCGCACCGCACGCCGGGCCAGGCGGGACCCGCTGCTGTAGTTGCAATGGCTGCAGCTAGGACGAAGCTCGCAGCAACGGGTCCCGGCCCGGTGAGCGTGACGGGCCAATGGTGGCACGTGATCCACCGTCGTCGCCCGCCGATGACACCCGCGCCAGCACAGCACCGGGCCCAGCTTCAGGCGAGCCAGCAGCGCCCGGTGCTCGGGCTCGTCGTACGGCCTCACAACCGCCGGCCCTTGACCTCGACGTCGGCGACGTTGCGGCCGGCGATGAGCGGGGTGAGGCCCTCGTGCCGGGTGCGCTCGCGGTACCCCCGGATGTACACCGTGTTGGCCAGGCAACACGCCTTGCACCGGCAGGGCGCCCGCTGAAGGTTGTACCGCGCTCGTGTGCCGTGGGGTGGGGCGGGGTCCGGCGAGCTGCCGCGGGGCACGGGCACGATCGTATTGCCGCGCACTGACACCGAACGGGGATGAGGGCCAGGCAACGACGGCGACGGCACCGCCGTGCCGGCCCGCTCCCGGGCCCGGCGCACCGCCGTACGGGCCTCGGCCAGAGCCTGGCCCCGCAGGTCGAACATGCCTTCCTGAACCACGCCTTCAGGCTAGGTCGAGCTGGGCCAGGAGCTGAAGGCCGATGAGCTCGGTGTACGCCGGCGGGATTGCCTCGGCCAGCTCGGCGGTGCTCATCCAGTCGATGCCCATGGCGGCCTCACGCAGCTCACGTTCGCCGAGGTGGTTGAGATGGCCGACGGTGGCGGCGTAGGTCGAGGCCGAAGCTCGACCCGCGGTGGCGGGGGTGAGCTGTCGGGAATCGTTGGATCGGAACCGCGGTGCCTGCCACCCGTGGTGGCAGGGCGGCACGAGCAGGAGCCAGTTCGTCTCGAACCACAGAGCCGGGCGGGGTTTATCAGCTCGCCCCGGGCGCCCTCGACGTTCTCGATCACGTACGGCACCCCCGCGGCCCGTAGGCGGTCCCGTACCGGGCTGATCAAGCGCGGGTGCGCGCCCCGGTCCGGCGTGATCGACGAGTACGCCTGGCACGGCGGCGAGGCGTGGATGGCGTCGAAGCCCTCGAGCGGGAACGTCAGCGCGTCCGCGCGCACGAACCGGTACGGGTAGCGCGGCTGGTCGTCGAGGTCGACGCCCACGACCTCGAACCCCGCCGCCGCGTAGCCCGCGGCCGCGCCCCCGGCGCCGCAGAACAGGTCCAGCAGGACCGGCTTATCCACATGCCTGTTGCTGGACCGCGCGACTATCCGGCCGCGCGTCTCCTCTTTGGTCTCCTCTCTTGTCTCTCTGCAGAGGTGCCCCAGCACCTCCCCCTTGAGGTGCCCCAGCACCTCCCCCTTGAGGTGCCCCAGCACCTCTACCTCCCGGGGCCTGTGGGCTCGCCGAGCTTGGGATCGACCATGCCGGGGATGACGTAGACGAACCGGCGCCCGACCTCGTCGACGACGGGCCGGCGCCACATCACGAGGGCGGCCTCGAGCTGGCGGGCGTCGGTGTTGACGTTGTCCTTGTCGCGGCCCAGCTCGTCGGCCAGGCGGGCCAAGGTGATGACCTCGGGCCGAACCTCGCCGCGGCGGTCGGCGTAGAGGCAGAGCTGGGCCATGAGCTCGCGGTGACGCGCCTGGAACGGGCGCGAGGCGCCGCCGCGGTCCCGGTAGGTGCCGGCCCGCACGGCGGCCAGCACGGCGCGCATGCGGGCCTGGACCGTCGGGTGGTTGTGCTCGCCGAGGCGGAGCTGCTCAGCGGTGGGCGCCGGGTCGGGGGCGAGTCCGCCCTTGTGGAGACGGAGGCGTGTTGTTCTAGAGTGCACGCGAGGTCACCTGCTTTCTCTTGGTCGGGAGGGTTGGGGACTCGTTCTGAACCGGCCCGGCCCAGGGCGACGGATGCACATCCGCTCGGGCCGGGTCGGTGCGCGTATGGCGCGCGGTGGTCATCCTGGCACCGTAGACGCTTGTTGTTACACGTGCCTGGGCCCGGATGCTGAAGCGTGACTGAGGGTTGCTACCGTCCCGTCATGACCGACGCGGCCACGTTCATGCGCACCGTCCTCGACGGCCTCGGACCGACCAACCGGATCGCCATGGCGCTGGTCAACCGGCTCGAGCTGGCCGAGGACCGCGCCGCGGAGGCCGAGGCCATCTCCAACGAGCTCGACGAGATTTGGCAGGTCATCACCGCGCTGACGGTGCGGGTGGCCGAGGCCTTCGAGCGGGGGATCGCCCAGCTCGAGGACGAGGCGAACGAGGGCGGTCCGGGGGACCCGAACCGCCCATAACCTTTCTTATGTCAACTCCATGGACAAGCATGAACCGCGGTTCAGGTCCTATCATGCGGACCGCCACCACCGGGCCCGGGGACCAACCCGCAACCGTCACCGCGGGGCGTCCACCCCGGGCCCGGTGGATCCCGTCTCAGTCCCGGCGGGGCTCCCCGATCCGGGCCACGTAATCGACGGGGCCCTCCGGGGCCACGTCGAGCAGGCGGAGGGCGCCGAGGACGGCCTCGGCCAGCGCCTTGAGGGCGTCGGTGGTCCCGTAGACCACCGCCACCGGCATGCCGCCCGGGCGGTCGAGGAGGTTGAGGGTGGTCACCACCTCGGCGCCGTGCACGGGGGTGCGGCGGGCCTCGATGGCCACGATCCGCAGCTCGTCGGGGGCGGGGTCGGCGCAGATGACCGGCGGGCCTCCCCCGGACTTCACCGGTCGGCCTCGAGGGCCTGGGCGATGAGGCGGCGCATGAGCGCGGAGGTGTCGGTGTCGAGGTCGAGGGCCAGGCGCCGGAACGCCCGGTGCTGGTCGACGGGGAGGTCGACGGTGAGCCGGCGCGTCGACTTGACCTCGGCGGGCATCTCCGAGCGGACCAGCGCGGCGCCGGCGGGGAGCCGGCGGGGCGCGCTCATGCGCGCACCGCGGTCGTCTCGGCCAGCATGCCCAGCACGGTGCGGGCGAGCGGTTCGTACTCGACGAGGACCACCGGGGTCCCGAAGGCGTCGGCCACCGCGGCCCGCGCCGGGACGGCGACGTCGAGGGGCAGGGCGGGCACGTCGAGCGTGGCGAGGGCCTCGGCCACCTCGGCCACCAGCCCGGCCCGGCGCAGGTCGACCCGCACGAGGGCCATGGCCCAGCGCAGGTCCCGGCGGGCCTCCTCCGCGGCGATGGCGGCGAGGAGGTCCTCGAGGCGGTCGAGGTCCGCGGCGGTGGGCGGCGAGGGAACGAGGAGAAGGTCGGCGACGGCGATGGCCGAGGCGAGGGTTGCCCCGACCCGGGCGCCGCCGGCGGGGTCATGGGGGCAGTCGACGACCACGAGGTCATAGCCGGCGGCCAGGCCCGGGAGGCGCCGGGGCAGGTCGGGGTGGTGGTGGGCGATGACCGGCACCATGCGATGCGGCCAGTCCTCGCCGGCCCTCGTCGCCCACGAGAGGGCGGAGCGGCCCGGGTCGGCGTCGACGAGCAGCGTCCGGTTGCCCGCCCCTGCCGCGTGCAGTGCAAGTTGCACTGCCGTCGTCGTCTTCCCGACGCCGCCCTTGACGTTGCCGCACACGATCACCGGTGGTGACATACTGACCTCCGTAGCTCAGTGGTTGCTGAGGTCAGTATGTCAGCAGTCAGGCCCAGGGGTAGCCGTCGAGGACGTCACGTTCCTCGGCGGTGAGGGTGGCCACGTCGATGGCGTCGGGCGACGCCGACGGCGGGTTCATCGGCTTTTGCGGGGCGATCCACCCCGCCTTTTTGAGCAGGGTCACCTCGTGCGGCGAGCCCATGCCCAGGCGATGGGGGCGCCCCTCCTTGACCACCAGGGCGAACTGGCCCCCGTGATCCGAGAACAGAACCGTCGGCGTCGAGTGCGTGGCGAACTTGGACACCAGACTGTTCGACAGGATCATGCGCATCTGGTTCCAGTCGTCGTCGGTCATCTCGTCATCTCCTGTGCCGGGGGTGTGATGCAGCAACGGGGCCCGGTCGAGGTAGCCCGTCGGGTCGATCCTCGTACCGTGCTCCCACAGCTCGAGGTGGGCGTGGCTGCCCGTGCTCGAGCCCGTCGAGTCGATGTAGGCGATCGTCGTACCGGCCGCCACCCACGTGCCGGAGCGCACCGCGAACGAGTCGTGGTGGAACGACTTGAAGCGGTCGCCGCCGTTGTCGACCCACAACCAGTTCCCCGCCCCCGACTCATAGCCGGTGGTGACGAGCCCATCGAAGGGGGCGACCAACGGCGCCCCCCACGGTGCGCCGTAGTCGACCCCGCCGTGGAACGACCCCTGCGCGCCGGTGATCGGATCGACCCTCGACCCGTAGCCGGAGGTCTTGGGATAGGACTCGAGGAGCGGGAACCACGTCAGCTCACGCATACGGACCTCCGTATCTACTGATCTGCTGAACCGTCCTGACCTGGGGGTGTACCGGTTTTGCCGCCGCGCCCGCGGTCGTCGAGGTCGTCCCACCAGATTCGCAGATCGATCCGGATCCCGCCCCGGCGGTGCCGCCAGGCCGCGCCGCCCAACACGAGCGCCAGGGCGACGAGCCCGACGGCGACCGCCGCGGCCGGGTCCACATCACGCGGCCCGGGTGATCCGGATGAACGCGGGGACGTACTGGGCGGTGCCGCCGGGCCCACCGAAGACCGTGCCGTTGCCGCCGGTCTGGGTGGCGCCGACGGTGTAGGTGTGCGACCCGGCGGTGGGGGTGAGGCGGCGCTGGGCGTGCACGGGGACCACGAGCTGGGCCGCCACCGGTGTCAGCACCGTGGCCAGCCGGCCGAGGGAGGTGCCGTCCTGGTAGAGCCAGAGCATCACGAGCGCGCCGGCGGCCGAGGCCGGCACCACCGCGGCGGCCGAGAACTCGACGACGATGGGGCCTCCGTCGAAGGTGGTCGCCGGGGCCGCCACCACGAGGTCGGCGGTGGCCTCGGCGGCCTGGGACACGGTTTTCGAGGTGGTCAGCTCGGCGTAGGCGAGCTGGCGGGGGCCCACCGCGGGGGCCCAGGCGGTACCGGTCCAGAACTCGACGACACCGGGGGCGGTGTCGAGGGTGGTGAGCTGGCCGACGAGGGGGGCGGTGAGCTGGGAGGTGCGTTGCGCGGCGGTGGTGAAGCGCATGACGACGTGGTCGGCGACGAGGTTCCCCCAGGTCGAGGCGATGACCGAGGCCGGCGTGACGTGGGGAACGAGAGGCATGGTCGGTCAGGCTCCTGGTCGGTCCCAGACGGACTGGTCCCATAGGGCGGCATCCCACCGTGACCAGCCGGAGGACTGTTGGCCGGGGGAACACCGGATGGTCATGGTCCACTGGTCGAGGGTGATGTGGTGCGAGATGGCGTCGACGGTGGCCAGGACGTGGAGGGTCTGGCCGAACCGGTAGCGGGTGAGCTCGACCCTCGAGCCCAGCTCGAGGACGTGCGCCGCGGCGTACCAGTCCTCGGAATCGGTGGGGACCCCGTCGATGGGGGAGACGGTGAGGTCGGCGCCGGCGAGGCGGGCCAGCATCGCCCGGGCGAGGGCCAGGCTGTAGGGGTCGCCGCCGGCGTGGATGAGGTCGAGGCGCTGGGTTGACCGCGCGCCGTGGCGGGCCACGCTGACGGGGTCGGTGACGGTCTGGGCGGTGCCGCCGGCGGCGGCCACGGAGACAACGTTTTTGACGGTGTCTCGACTGGCCTTGATCGTGAACGAGATGGGGCAGAGGGTGCCGTCGGCCTCGTAGACGTCGTCGGTGAAGTGCGCCACCGGCTCGCCGAACTCGGGGGTGTCGAGCCCGGCGGGGTCGACGTACCGGAGGGCCCCGGCCCGGGTGGCGGCGAACACGCCCCCGTCAGAGTCGGCGGTGAGCCAGGCTTCCTCGAGGGCGCCTTTCGCGAGGGTGGTGGGTTGCAGGGCCACGGCGCCGGCGTCGAGGTCGAGGTCGACCAGCGCGGTCGGGACGGCGGCGGCGGCGATGATCCGGGCCAGGCGCGCCCCGGCCTTCTCGCCGCCCCCCTGGGAGGCCTGCTCGAGCCCGTTGGCATCGCCGAGGAACGAGGTGGCGTCGGTGCAGTCGACGGCCACCGTCGACTCGCCGGCGTCGTCGGTCTCCGTGGTCGTCCGGACGAACCCGGTCCAGAGGGGGCCGGTGGCGGTGGCCACCCGTACCGGGACGTCGGGGCCGAGCACGGGCCCGCCGAGGTCGGCGCCGGTGGCGTCGAGGGTGTTCCAAGGGGAGTAGAGGCCGGTCCGGTTGTCGAGGTCGAAGCTGGCTTTGCCCGGTTGGGCGTGGCCGAGGGGGTCGGTGCGGCCCCGCTCGATGGTGACGCCCGCCGCGTCGCAGGAGGCGTCGACGAAATCGTTGTAGTCGAGGGCGTCCCAGGTGGCGCTATCCCAGCGGGCCCGGTCCCACACATCCCGGGCGGTGGGCAGGGCGAGGGTGAGGTGCACGAGGTCCGCGCCCAGCGCCGTCTCCGGGGCGGGGGCGGGGATGGGCGGCCACGGGATGGTCATCGCACGGCGACCGCGGTGGAGATGGGGGCGACGTTGCGGGTGTAGGTCTGGACCTGGCGGGCGACGTCGTAGCCGTCGGTCCCGGGGGGCATCACGATCGTGAGGGCCCCGAACGTCGAGAAGCGGGGCACGTCGGGCACGTCGATCCGGTTGCCGCCCAGGCCCGGGATCCAATCGGGGAACGTGAACGACAGTGACCCGATCGTGTTGTTCCAGAGGTCGGCGATGGCGTTGAACGCGATTCGGAACGGCTTGGTGATCAGGTCGGCCACCCCGGAGAGGGCCGATCCGAGCATCTTCCCCACGTTACCGAACAAATGTTCGACATAGTCGAGGCCGGCTCTCGCGATGTCGCCGAGGGCCGAGAGGGCGGCGGACCAGTTCCCGGTGAAGATCGCCGTGGCCAGGCGGATGATCCCTTGGATCACGTCGAGCGCGAACCGTACGATGCCCATGACCACCGACCAGGCGGCCTGCGCGCCGGAGATAATCTCGTCGCCCCATTCGGCCCAGAACGCGGCGAGCGCGGCCAGGACCTGCCCCACGAAAGTGGCGACCTCGGTGAGTTTGGCCATGATCTCGTCGCCCCACTCAGCCCAAAACGCTTTGATGGCGTCGGCGACGGTGGAGATGATGGCGATGGCGACCTTGATCTCCGTGGCGATGTACTTCACCCAGAGTGAGACGGCGGTGGTGATGATGGCGAGGACCTCGTCACCCCATTCGGCCCAGAACACCGCCAGGCCGTCGAGGAGGCCGGTGATGAGCTCGCGCAGCTCGGTGAGCTGAGGTTCGAGCTCGGTGATCACCTGCCCCCAGATCTCACCGATCGCCGCCCCGAAGGATTCCAGCGCCGGCAGGACGGTGTCATTGAGGAACGTGCCGGCGGCGCCGAGGACCGGTAGGAGCTTGGCGCCGAGACTCTCTTGCAGCTCGCCGATGCCGATCTGCGCCTTTTTGAGCCCGCCGGCGGCGGTGTTGGCGGCGGCCTCACCGGCCCCTTGAAAGGTGCCGGCGGCTTTGTCGAGGACCTCCTCGAATGAGAGGGCTTTGCCCTCGGCGTCCTCGGTGGCGATCCCCATCTTTTTGAGGGCGCCGGTCGAGCCAAGCTGGCCCTTGACGAGCGCGTCGGTGACGGTGCCGAGGTCCTTGCCGGTACCGGCGGCGATCTCCGTCGCGATGTTGAGCAGGTCCTGCGCCCGGCCGGTGTCACCGGTGGCCACCGCCAGCTTGGAGAGGGCGGGGCGCAGCTCATCGTCCGCGATGGCGACCTGCTTGGAGAGGGCGGAGATGTATTTCTCGGCGCCGGCGACCGCCTCGTCGGAGGCGCCAGCCGCCGTTTTGAGGTTCTGAGCGAGCTGGGCGGCGGCGGCGTCGTCCTCGAGGGCGGCCTCGACGAACCCGACCGCCACCGCGGCGAGGCCGGCGACGGCGGTCGCGGCGATCGCCGCGGGCCCGGCGAGCGCGGCCATGGATCCGCCGATGCCCTTGCCGGCGCCCTCGACGGACTTCTCGGCCTTCTCCGAGGCGCGGTCCAGGTCGCGGGTGTCGCCGGTGAACTTGACGGCGATGTCACGCTCGTTCGCCACCGGTCACCCCCCGGTCCGGTCGCCGCCGGCGGCCCATTTGCGGGACAGGTCGTCGAGGGTGGCGATGTAGGCGCGGCGGAGGGCGGGCATCTCCCGGCGCAGGAGCGGCCAGAACCAGTAGCCCACCTTGCCCAGCCACGGCGGGAACTGTTGGGTGGTGGGCCGGCGGCCGCCACCGAACTCGTAGCCGAAGAACACGTCGCCGGCGGTGACCTTCCCGGTGCTCGAGCGGACCTTCCGCGAGCCGCCGGCGGTGAGGGCCGGGACCCGATCGCTCTTGCGTTTCACGGACCCGGCGGAGAGGGCGGCGCCCTTGCCCGCGTTGGCCGCCGCGGTGTTGAGCATGCCGACGACGCGGTCGACGTGCACGCCCGCCGCCTGGCGGAGCTCCCGGTTGGCGTCGCGGCCGTAGGCGTTGAACGCCCGGACGGTGGCGTCGAGGCCTTCGACCTGAACCGAGACTTTCATCGTTTGGCCCGTTGGGCGGCGGCGCGCCGTTTCAGGACGGCCGCGGCGGTGGCGATCGTGCGGAGGTCTTCGTCCCACCAGTCGCGGGGTGCCGTGTTCGTCGCGATAGCGAGCTCGATCACGGTGCGCTCAACGGTCCCGCGCCGGTAGGGTCCGCCGCGTCCGACTCCTCTTCGGACACGATTGACCACTGCTCGCAGCGGTCGAGGAAGTCGTCCCACGACAGCTCGTGGTAGTCGTCGTGGTGGCGTAGGGCCATCCACGCGAACTCGAACATGACCTCATAGGCGCCGGTGCCGCGGTCGGCGAGGAGCTCGTCGAGGCCCGTGCCGCCGTGGCGGCCCCGCATCTTGACGGCGTCACCGGCCCGGTTCGTGACCCGTACCTTGCGGTCGTCGAGCTGCAGCTCGAACGTGAACACCAGCGACATGGGCCTCACGCCGGCGCCCCCTCGTACACCGTCTCATCGACGTCGACGTCCTCGGCGGCCTGGCCCTCGGCGGCGTCGGTGTCGCCGGCGTCGAGGGCGGCGGCGGTGGCGGGGATGGGCGAGGTGTAGGTGGGTTCGCCGTCGAGGCCGAGCGTGATGGTCGCCTCGGCGATCTCCCCGGCCGTCCCCCCGAAGGGGCCCGGTTTGATGCGCACCGTCCCGGTGGCCCGCGTGTCCTCGAGCGGCCAGTCGATCACTAACGTCGCCGATTCGCCGTCATGCTCCTGCAGGAACCACGACAGGCCGGCGACCACCTCGGGCGGGCCGACCGAGGGCGGCGACCAGTTCTGATCCCATTCGAGCTCGAGCGACCACGTCGTTTTCCCGGTGACGGTCCGTTGGCCACAGAGGCGTTTGCGGATCTCCTCGGGGGTGTCGGGGGTGAGGGTGGCGGCGGTGATGTCGCACGACACGTCGGCCTCGTCGGGGGCCACGGTGAACGTGAGGGTGACGTCGTCGAAGTAGTTGCCCATCTCACGGGCCTCCCGGGTGGTGGTCGAGGGTGACGGGGAACGTGCCGGAGATCACCGGGACGTCCGCGATGGATGTCGGTTCGATCCGACCGAGCGGGCCGATCTGACCGACGCCGGCGCCGCGCAGGCCCTTGACGGCGGCCAGGTAGCCGAGGGTCATCTGCGCGAGGGAGCTCTCGAGGTCGAAGCGGCCCTCGAGGACCTGCACCTCCCAGCGGACCTCGGCCACCGGCCCGGCCCGGCGGTTCGGTACAACGAACGGGTCGGCGGGGCGCAGCACGATCGCCGGCGTCGAGGTGACCTCAGCCGGCGCCCCATGGCTGGCGGTCACCGTCGAGGTGCCCGCTTGGAACGCGGAGCGGATCACCTCGAGCATCTCGGCCGGGGTCATCACGCGATCCCGAACGAGCGGCGGGCGCCGGCGAAGTAGTGGCGGACGTGGGCGAGAAGGTCCTCGGGGATCGCCGCGCCGGTGAAGGCGTCGCCGCCCACGACCCCGCCCGGTGAGGCGGGATCGTGGTAGACGCGCACGCCCAGCGCGGTCAGACCGACGAGCGCGTCCTCACCGGAGGGAAGGTCCGGCACCGGCGGCGCACCGGCGATGAGCACGTCACCGTAGATGAACCATCGCACGAGCGCGACCGCGGCGCCGGCGGCCTCCGTCACCCGCGCCGGCGGGAACGGGCCGGGCGGGCCGGGGTCGCGCAGGCCGAGGACGGCCGCCATGCGGCCGCCCACCACCGTGGTGATCTCCTCGTCAGTCACCGCTCTTCTTGCGGGTGGTGCTCGAGCGGCCCTCGAGGGGCGTGACGGCGGGGGCGAGAAGCACGACGCCCCGGCCGATGAACGCCGCGAACGTGCCCATGCCCCATACGGCGACGTCCTCGCCGAGCTTGGGCACCACGGGCGCCGTGACGGTGAAGGGCCCGTCTTCCATCCACGAGCAGGCGAGGCGGTTCGAGACGATGGCGGTCCCGGGCGCGAGGTCGGGTGCGAGGGTGACGTGGAGGCCCGACACGTTGACGTCCAGCGTCGAGGCGGTGGCGGTGCCGGGGACGTTCTGGGTGCCGTACGGCGAGGGCACCATGGCGGGGATCCCACCGAACGCGATGAACACGTCGGTGGCGGCGAGCACCCATTGGGCGGGGGTCCCGGTGGCGATTTGCACGAGGGCCGAGGCCTCGAACACCGCGGCCTTGAGGGCGGCGCCGTTCTCGTCGGCGACGGCCACGTCATAGACGACGGTCTGCGCGCCGGGCACCGCCGGGAGGAGGTCGCCGACCACGTTGTCGGTGACGAGCCCGTAGGCGATGTTCATGATCCGCAGGTAGGCCTCGCGGTAGGAGGGCTGCGAACGGCGGATGAGCTGCCACGAGATGTCCGACCCGCCGGCGTACGTCTTGATGTCGGCCGACGCCTTCTTGAACGACACCTTGACCGAGACGATGTCGCTCTTCTCAGTGGTCTGTTCGCCGACGAGAGCATGCATGTCGCCGTCGAAGTAGGGCCAGTCGACCTCCATCCCGGAGGGAGGCAGGGGCCGGGATCCGATCGCGGTGATGACCGGGCGGCCGAGGTCGATGATCCCGAAAATCTCGGTGAGCCACGCGGGAGGCATCACGCCGGGGCTGTCGGGGGTGGTCTGGTCGACGAAGGCCCGGCCCATGACGTCGACCCGGTCCCGGTAGGAGCGGTAGGAGTCGCGGAAGTGGTGGGGGAGCTCGTCGCTCGAGCTCGAGCGGGCGGCCTCGTAGAAGTCGTAGGCCGACGAGTACCGCGCCAACGGGTGCGCCGCGATCCGGGCGGCGCCCCGGCCCATGATCCGGGCGACCTCCCGGCGGATCGCCGCTCGAGCGGCGGTGGGGGGTCCGCCCTCGACGGCGTCGGGATCGGCCTCGACGGGCGGGCCCGTCCCGCCGGCCTGGTCGTCCTGGTCGTCCTCGTCGTCGTCGTCGTCGGGGGGGTCGGTGGGGGCGGCGCGGACCTCGAGGACCTCGGCGCCGAGGTAGGCGCCGCGGTCGGGGAGGGTCATGACGGCGAGGCCCTCGAGCACGGCGCCGGAGCGCACGATCGCCGGCGCCGGCGGCGCGGTGTCGGTGAACTCGACCGAGAACGTGGCGCCGACGGTGCGGGCCAGGGCCCGGAGCTCCGCGGCGGCGGGCACATCGGCGAGGACGGCGCGGCCGTAGAGCCCGTCGAGGCGGACCTCGACGTCGTCGACCCGGCCGACGAGCGGGCCCCGCTCGATGCCCCGGGGCGTGACCCGGTGCCCGGCGTAGACGGGGATCACCCGACCGGAGGGGGGTTGCAGGCCGCCGGGGGCGAACGACTCCGTATAGGGCTGGCCCATCTCGTCGCGGACCTCGGCCGGCGTATCCCACGGGACCAACCGCCCGAAGATCGACCCGGCCTCGTCGACCGTCGTCGGGCCCGCCGCCCGGCGAGCGTGCACGACGAGGGGACGAACCGGCATCTCAGCCAGCGCCCTCACATGAGTGGATGAGAGGTTGAGTGGTTGAGTGGCCATCGGGCCTCCGGTGGTTCAGGCGCCGGGTACGGCGTCGGTGAGCGTGGTCGTCGAGGGGTCCGGCGCCGGCGGGGTGGCGGCGTCGGGTAGGGGGTCGAGGCCCTCGAGGTCGCGGACCTCGTCGACGGTGAGCCAGGCCTCGCCGGCCAGCGCCGTGGAGTAGGCCTCGACCCGGCCGGCGAGGTCGGCGCGGAGGAGCTCCGTCGTGTCGAACCGGGTCCGTTGCCCTTGGGGGGTGAGGTCATCGAAGGCGGCCTCGAACCGGTTCAGGTAGGCGCCCAGGCCGGTGGCCAACCACCGGCGCATCTCACCCTCGACCGTCGAGTACGTGAGGCTGTCGCCGCTCGCCACGTTCACGAGGGACGGGGGCATGAGGAACGCCCGGGCGATCTCCGCGTTGGCCACGGCGATCGACTCGACGAGCTGGGCCTCGACCGCGCTCGAGCCGATGGTCGACACCTTGCCGTCCTGGTCGATCACCCCCGGCTCGTGCCGCCCGGCGAGCGACTCGATCAGCTGGCTCTTGATGGCCTGGGCCTGCCCGGGGGCCAGGCGCTGGGCCACCTCGACGATGAGCGACGGGAACCCCGTCTCCCAGAACGACCCCGCCATGGAGAACAGCTCCGCGAAGAGGCGCAGGGGTTCGGCGCAGGCGTCGAGGGGGGCCTCGCCCAGCGAGCCGGCGCGCTCGACCCGGTAGGGGATCCACATCACGTCGAGCCCGGGTGTCAGCTCCTCGCCGCCCACCCAGACCGTATCGAGGGCCCCGGTGGTCGGATCCCAGACCGGCGAGGCGCTCGAGGGGTCGAGGACTCGCACCGCCGCGGGGTTGCCCGCCGCCGTCCAGTCGGTGACCCGCAGGAAGGTGTACCCCCAGCGGGTGAGGTTGTTGGTCATGCGGTGGAACGTCAGCCACCGGTACTCGCCGGGGTTGGGCCGGAGGGTGAGGGTCGGTTGCCGGGGGAGCGGCCGGCGCCCGCGGAGGGTGATGAGGGGTAGCTGGCCGAGGGTGTCGGCCAGCAGGCCGCGGCAGGCGACCACGACGGGGAGCTCGTAGGGGTCGAGGACGTCATAGCCGCGGGCCCGCTGGGCGAGCACGGCGGCGATGGCGGCCTCGACGGGCGAGGCGGCGGGGCCCGCCCCGGCCGGCGTTGGCCGGGGCGGGTTGGTGCCCGGCGGCGGTGCCGGTGGTGGGGGGAGCGAACGCAGGTAGCGGCGGCGGGGTCGCGCCATGGTGCGCACCATGACGTAACCGAACGGTCCCGTCTACCGGCCCACGTGGGCCCAGGAGCGGCGCCGGGGGGCCGGGACGGGGGATCACCGCCCGGCCCGGCCCACCCGGCCGTACGGGCCCGGTGTAACACACGGTGTTGTCACGTCATGGGTCAGGTGATCGTGGGAGGGGTGCGGGTGCGGTCGGTGAAGGCCCAGAGGGCGAGGGCGGCGGCCAGCATCGGGAGGGCTTCCGGTTGGCGGCGGTCGTAGAGCCAGCCACCGCCGGCGGCCCGCCGGCGCGCCGCGGCCACGGCGGTGGTCAACCGGTCGTCGTCGCGGTGGGCGACGGCGCCGGCGAGGACGGTGTCATGCCAGTGCCCGGAGGCGGCGGCCACCTCGCGGGTGTTGAGCGGGACGGTCGCCGCGGGGAGCTCGTCGAGGGCCCGCCTCGAGGCGGCGACGGGGCCGCCGGCGTCCCAGGCGACGGCGAGGGGGTGGTGACGTTCGCAGAGCTCGGTGAGGCGCTCCTCGAGCCACGGCCCGTGGGGGCGGTCGTCGACGACCTCGACCACGAGGCGCCCGTCGGGGCCGGCGCCGGCGGCGGCGATCACGGTGCGGTCGCGCTCGAGGGTGGTCTCGACGGCGAACGCGGGCCACCCGGCGAGGGTGGCGGCGGGGTCGGTCGAGGCGGCCCAGGCGTCGACCAGCTCGTGGTCGACCCGGGCCGAGGGCCAGACCCCCAGGTACTCCGAGGCGAACGTGTCGGGGGTCATGAGCTGGTGATCGGTGCGGAGGGCGTCGATGAGGACGTGGTGACCGAGGCCCGGATGCGCGGCCCACCACGTGGCCTCGTCGTCGAGGTCGGCGCCGTCGGGGGCGCCGTACTCGACGTAACAAATCCCGGTGTCACGCCCCTCGGCGACCGCGGCCCGGCCGGCGTCGCGCCAGCGGATCAACCACTCCGAGTCCGAGTCGCCGCTCGAGCTGGTGACCCAGAATTGTCCGCCGGCGCCGGTGGCCAACGTGGGGAGGGCGCCGGCCTCGACGGCGAGGCCTTGGCCGAGGGTGAACTCGCGGGCCTCGTCGACCATGACCAGGTTCGCGGCGAGCGAGCGCATGGCGTCGCCGTCGGGTGGCAGGAGGCGCAGGGCCGAGCGGGTGTGGCGCCAGGTCATGGATTCGGAGCCGTTGGCCCGGCGGGTGGCGATGAACCGGGCGAGGGAGCTCTCGTCGACCCAGGGGAGCCAGTCGTCGCGCCACATCGCCGCGGCCGTCTCCCGGCGGTGCGAGGCGTAGCACGCCCGCCGTCCTCGGCCCCGGCGGCCGGCGTCGAGGCCCTCGGCCAGCAGCAGCACGGACTTGCCGGCCCGCCGCGGTGCGATCAGCCCGACCCGGGAGTAGGCGAGGCGACCGTCGGGGAGGACCTCGCCGGCGACATCCGCGACGGCGCGCTGCCACGGGGCGAGCGGCCGGCCCAGCAGGGCGGCGATCCGGGCGACGCCGGCGCCTCTAGTCGGCCGGTCGGGGCGGCGGGGTGTCGAGGTCCTCGGCGAGCAACGCGGCGAGGTCGTCGAGGTCGTCGCCGGGGTCACGGTTCACGAGGTCGACGAGGACCCCGTGATACCGGGCGATCAACGTCGCCCGCGTGTACCGGCTCTCGTCGGTGTCGCGCATGGCGGCGTCGAGCTCGTCGGCCGATACCCGGGCCAGCGCGAGGAGCGCGGCGTCGATCGGCTCCAATCGGCCCGTATCCCGCATGGCCCGAACGGTCTCGTCGAGTCCTCGACGGATCCGACCGATTCGGCGCCGGCTGGCGGTGCCCGGGAGGCGCAGTTGGCCCGTCATGTAACAGACCGCTCAGGGTTACGTGATGGGGACGGAGAGAGATTTCCGACAGATCGGAAGAGCGTCGT
>Ga0307285_10000154_pt1 | contig 15464 bp, 14 predicted proteins | sample ER_DNA_139_FD_194476 | JGI IMG/M metagenome (GOLD analysis project Ga0307285, IMG submission 194476) | Bulk soil microbial communities from the East River watershed near Crested Butte, Colorado, United States - ER_DNA_139 | ecosystem: Environmental > Terrestrial > Soil > Floodplain | place... | reverse complement strand
GCCACGAGGGGTACCGCAGCTCCCAGCCGAGCTCCCGCTTGGCCTTGGCGTTGGAGAAGCCGCGCCCCTCGGTCATCATCGTCACCGCCTGTTCCCCGGCCAGCAGCCGGGCCAGCCACTTGGGGACCCGCATCGGTGGCTTTGCGCCCGCGCACGCTGCCAGGTAGGGCAGCCACTCGCTGGCCGGCGCTGGTTCATCGTCGACGATGTTGAACACGCCCCTCGCCCTTTGCTCCACGGCCAGGACGGTAGCGCTGGCCGCGTCGTCAAGATGCACCCACGAGTAGTAGCCGGTGCCGCCCCCGACGACCGGGTATTGCCGCTTGCGCACGAGCTCGACCTGGTCGTCGGTGGCCCCTGGCCCGTAGAGCCCGCCGTATCGCAGGACTGCGCCACCGGCCTTGACGACCACGTCCTCGAGGTGGCGGATCGCCTCCGCCCCATTACGCATTATCGTTCCTGTCTCCGGGTCCAGCGGGTCCTCCTCGGTCTTCACCCATCCGTTCTTGCGGATTCCGTTCCAGCCGGCGTAGCTCTGCGCGACGAAATGGGATACGCCGGTCGCCTCGGCGGCGGCCAGCAAGTGGTCCGTCCCCTTGGTGCGCAGCCGATTGGATGTGGCGAACCAGCGGTCCGGGTGCTTGATATCGGGCTTGCCGGCGTGCGCCATGGAAATCGCGGTCATCTGGTGCACGATTGTGTCCGGCCGGGCCTTGGCCACCGCCTCACCGACCGACACCGCATCCAGCCCGTCCATCACGACCCCCTCGGCGCCCAGCTGCGCTAGCAAGTCCAGCTTGGCCGCGCTCGTCGTCGAAGCCGTCACCTGGTGGCCCCGGGCCACGAGCTGCGGCACCAGCCGCCTCCCCACGACCCCCGCCCCGCCTGCCACGAACACCCGCACAACCATCACCTTCCTGATTCCAGAGTCTGTCTCTGAGACCTGAGACGAGACAGCCCGGCCGGCCGTGACATGGAGGGAAGACAAGTTGGGAGAACATCATTGGCAGCTGTTGGTTGACGCGCCAAGAGGCTCATTGACGCGTCGACGTGGCGATTTAGGGGTTCCGGTGACGCGAGTGTGCCAGGTGACGAGGTCGTTGTTTCATAGGCCAACTCTGAGAGTGCCCGGGGTTAGGGGTGGTCAGCCCCGGCAGACCTGATTCGCCTCGGCATGGCGCTCGGTCAGGAACTACTCCGCTGCCGACCGTGGGCAATCCGAGGTAAAGACGGAGGTATGACCGTCACCGGTGCGCGTGAGCAGGGCCCTGCCCTCGATCTGCGCTGCCAAGCCGTGTGCCAAGAGTAGTGAACGGATGGATCGTGCACGGTGTGGATGATCCATGTCGGCACTCCGCGGACGTTCACGCCGGGTGCCTCAGTGGACCACCGCCTTCTCGGCTCCCGCCCCGGTCAGCGCCCGCACGGAAAGCTCGTCGTAGCGCTCCGCAGAGTGGATCTCCTTGCTGATCAACGTGCCGACGATGCCGCACAGGAACCCGAACGGGATCGAGATCAGCCCGGGGTTACGTAGTGGGAACCAGTCGAAGTCGGCACTCGGGAACAGCGACGTGGGCGTGCCGGATACAACCGGTGAAAAGATCACCAGCAGCACTGCCATGATCAATCCGCCGTAGATGCTGAAGACCGCGCCCATGGTGTTGAACCGCTTCCAGAACAGGTTGTACAGCAGGGCCGGGAGGTTGGCCGACGCCGCGACGGCAAATGCCAGCGCTACCAGGAAGGCGATGTTCAGCCGCTGTGCCGGAATGGCGAGCAAGATCGCAATCGCTCCGATACCAAAGGCGGCGATCCGGGCCACCCTCAACTCATTCTGCTCCGACGCCTGTCCCTTCTTGATCACGCTGGCGTACAGGTCATGGGCAACCGAGGATGCCGAGGTCAGGGTCAGCCCCGCGACGACTGCGAGGATGGTGGCGAAGGCGACCGCTGAAATCAGAGCCAGCAGGACCGATCCGCCGACGGTACCCTCGCCGCCGCCGACCGCCTGTGCCAGCAGGGGTGACGCTGCGTTACCGGCCGAGGTCTGGATCTGGCTGCCTTTGCCCGTGTCGACAAGTGCTGCAGCACCGAAGCCGAGCACCAGCGTCATCAAGTAGAACGAACCGATCAGCCCGATCGCCCAGAGCACCGACTTGCGTGCCGCATGCGCAGTGGGCGTGGTGTAGAAGCGAATGAGGATGTGCGGTAGGCCAGCGGTGCCGAGGACCAAAGCCAAAGCAAGCGACAAGAAGTCGATTTTGCCGACCAAGTCCTTACCGTAAAGCAGTCCAGGTTGCAGGAAGGCCTCCCCCTTGCCCGACCTCTCGGCTGCCGCGCCAAGCAGGTCCGACAAATTGAAGCCGAACTTGACCAGCACCAAGAATGTGATCAAGATTGTGCCGACCATCAGCAGCACGGCCTTGACGATCTGCACCCAGGTGGTGCCCTTCATCCCACCAAAGGTCACGTAAATGATCATCAACACGCCGACCAAAACGATGACCAGGTTCTTCACAGCCGGGCTGGTGACTCCGAGGAGCAGACCTACGAGGGCTCCGGCGCCGACCATCTGGGCCAGCAGGTAGAAGATAGACACGACGATCGTCGATATGGCCGCCGCGCTACGGACCGGTGTCTGGCGCATCCGGTATGCCAGCTGGTCGGCCATGGTGTACCGACCGGAGTTGCGCAGCAGCTCCGCGATGAGTAGCAGGGCCACCAGCCAAGCCACCAGGAATCCGATGGAATACAAGAAACCGTCATAGCCATAGAGGGCGATCGCGCCCGAGATGCCAAGGAATGAAGCGGCAGACATGTAGTCCCCGCTCACCGCCAGACCGTTCTGAAAGCCGCTGAAGGAGCGGCCACCGGCGTAGTAGTCCGCGGCGGTCTTGCTCTGCCGCGAAGCCCAGAAGGTGATGTAGAGGGTGACTGCGACAACAGCGAGGAACAGGCCGACAGTCAGGGCCCGGTTGCCGGTGACGAGCGGTACCAACATTGCGGTGCTCATCGGCCGGTCTCTCGCTCGAACTCGTCCTGCAGCTCCGAAGCCAGCGGGTCTAGCGACTTCTTGGCATGCCGGGCGTAGAAGTAGGCGATGGTGAAGGTTGAGACGAACTGCAGCAAACCCCACACCAACGCAATGTTGATGTTCCCGACGACCTTGGTGTCCATGAAGTCGCGCGCCCAGTTGGCGCAGATGACGTACAGGAGGTACCAGGCCATGAACGCGATCGTCGCCGGAATGGCGAAGCTGCGATATCTGCGGCGCAGCTCCACAAAGTCGCTTTCCTGAGCGATCCTGTTGTAGACCTCGTGATCATGAGCGGGAAGTCGGTCAGCTTCTCCGGAGTCATAGACGGGGGTGGAGCGGTCAGCCATGAGAAATCTCCATCGCAGGGTCCTGCACAGGACCATAACCCCCACTGGTCTGGTCGGGAAGCGTGGTCGTGCGGTGTTTTAGAGATTTATGTGCAGGACGTCACTGTTGTTGGTGGTCAAGAGCGGAGGAAGAGCAGTACGGCCAGCACCCGTCGCGACGCGCTTCCGGTAGCCGGTATCCCGAGCTTGGTGAAGATTGTCGACACGTACTTCTCGGCCGCGCGTTGGGTGATCACCATCGACTCGGCAATGCCCGCGTTGGAGGCTCCAGTGGCCATCAGCTCCAACACCTCCCGTTCTCTCGGCGTCAGGGAATCCAGTGGGTCTGAGCTACGGTGCCGCTTCAGCATCGTCGAGACGATGGTCGGATCCAGCGCCGAACCTCCATCGGCGACCCGGCGGAGCGCCGCGATGAACTCCTTGACCTCGCTCACCCGATCCTTCAGCAGATAGCCGACTCCTTCAGCCGAGTCGGCCAGCAGCCGCATCGCCAGCCCGACCTCGACGTACTGGGAGAGGACGAGTACGCCGACATCCGGATATTGCTGCCGGATGGTCAGGGCTGCCTGCATCCCTTCGTCAGTGTGAGTCGGTGGCAACCGGATGTCGACAACTACGGCATCCGGTGGGTCCTCGGCGACGCGTGCCAGCAACTCATCGGCAGTGCCGCAGCGGGCAGTGACCTCGATGCCAGCGTCTGTCAGCAGCTGCGCGACGCCCTCGCGTAGCAGCACGCTGTCCTCCGCGATAGCTACCCGCACGGAATCTCCGCTCGTACGCGGGTGCCGTGGCCGGGGGCGCTCCAGATGCGCAATCGGCCGTTCAGCGCCTCGACGCGGTCGGCCAGCCCTCGTAGTCCCGTCCCGAGTTCGGAGTCGGCACCGCCGATGCCGTCGTCGACGATTTCTGCGATCAAGGTGTCGTTGGTAACGCCCGCTTCCACCGAGACGCGACTGGCTTGGGAGTGCTTTGCCGCGTTCGTGAGGCTTTCGGAGACGACGTAGTAGGCGGCGACCTCAAGCTGCTCCGGGAGGCGGGGAAGTCCGTCGGTCTTCAATCGCACCTCGAGTGGCGTGACGGCCGCCAGAGACTCCAAGGCGACGGCAAGGCCATGTCCACTCACGACCGCCGGATGCAGGCCGCGGGCGATGTCTCGCAGCTCATTGAGCGATTGGGCGAGCTCACCGCGGGCGCGCTTCAGCCTGCTCTGAGTAGCGGGGTCACTGTCCGCCTGCTCAGCGAGCATGCCGAGTTCGAGGGCCAGGGCTACCAAGCGCTGCTGTGCACCGTCGTGAAGGTCGCGCTCGAGGCGCCGACGCTCGTTCTGCTGGGCTTCGACCACCCGGGTACGCGAGCCATGCAGGTCTTGCAGCCGGGCCCGTAGCTCCGCTTCGAGTCGGCCATTCTCGAGGGCTATGCCAGCCGCTGCGCTGACTGCCTCAAGCAGCTCCGGTTCCTCGCCGAGCGTGGCGTCGTACACCAGTGCTGCGATCTGCTCGCCGTTCTGCTTGACGAGCGTGACGTGGCGACCGCTGTCCGGCTCGGGCAGATTCGTCGGATTGCCGTCCTGATCAGCCCAGCTCCCGTACTGCGGCAGCCAGTAGATCAGGGACAAGGTGGGGTCGCGCAGAGCCTGCGCCAGGAGCGCCCGGAGGTCCGGTGCAGGCTCAGCCCGCAGCTGAACCATCAGCTCACCAACACCCCCCTTGGCGAGGCGAGCATCGAGAAGTCCTGCAAGGAAGGCGAGTGGCGCCAGCCCGGCCACCGCGAAGGTTGCGAGTCTGATGATTTCGAAGCTTGGAAGCTGAAACGCGCCCGCAACCAGCAGGGCGGCCAGCATGACCAGCGCCAGGCTGAAGCAGTTGATCAGGATCTGGGCGGGTCGCCGCCGCTGCCATCGCGGCAATGCCCACCAGCGACGCCAGAGCAGCACCACACCAATGAGCGCGAGCGCGCTGAGCGTGAGGAGTTGCAGGTTCTGCACAGCTTCCGCGGCGCTTGGCCGCTTGACGACCGTCAGCAGGTGTTGATCGTTGAAGCCGCCCAACATCAAGATCACGACCTGAAGTCCCACCGCAGCGACATATCCGATGATCACCACCGCTCGCTCGGCCCGTCCAGCAAGTCGGCCTGTCGGGTAGGCGAGGAAGACGTGCAACCAGACCGCTGCGACCAGCAGATCGCTCAGCTGTCCAACCGTATTGAGCAGCGGCTGGCTCGTCCACTGCAAGATGCTGAGCTGGGTGACGAACCCCGCCAGGATCAGCAGCGGCCCAAAGGAGCTGTCAGGCCGCCTTTGCCAGGCCAGGATTCCGGCGAAGATGAACGGAAGTGTGACCCAGCTCACCAGGAGGACGCGGAGGGCTGGCTGGTACAGCTCCTCGTTGAGTGACCCGAGGACGGCGATACCTGCACACGCTGCCACGGCCGCGACTCCGAGTGTCCACAACAGGGCTGGCTTAGGAGCCGCTCTGTGCCGTTCGGGCAACAGCGGGAGGACTGCAGCCATCCGAACCTCTCCCCGCCTGCGGGTGGGGATATGACCGCAGGACATCGAGGGAATTTGCTCAGACCGCGGAAGTGCGTCGACCACCTGCTCCAGCGGGCGAGCCTGCCTCAAACCATAGTGCTGCAAGCCGGCCGGATTACAGCTCACGTGCGCCGATTCACCAGAAAACCGGCTCTCCGGTCACTGGTCTGCTGTCTGTCATGCCGTCGTGCCGAGTGGAAGGTTGGAACATAACGAGCATCGAGGAGCTGGCATGAAGACCCGCATTGAACAAAACGAGCCGAATGACCCCACACTGGCGGAACAATCCATAGCTCAGACGAGGCCCGCCGTAGACCCGGAAGCGAGCCGGCCGAGCACGGGGTGGAACACGTTTCGAGGCTTCGTCCGCCGCTATGAGCTGGTGGTCTTCTTCGCCCTCTCGTACCTGATCGCCTGGTCAACCCTGCCATTCGGGTCTTTTCTGGCCTTTGCGCCAATCGTGTCGGCGATCGTCGTCGTTTTGATCGCCGAGGGCTTGCCGGGACTGGCTCGGCTGGGTCGGCGACTCATTCGGTGGCGGGTGAACTGGATCTGGTACGCGGCAGCCATCGGCTTGCCGCTGCTGGTCCATGCAGTGGCGATCAGTCTGAACATGGCGGCCGGCGCACCAGCCCCGTCGCTGACCCAATTCCAGCCGTGGTACGCCGTGCTGTTGCTGTTCGGCCTCCGGATGGTGAACTTCACCGACGGTCCGCTGGGGGAGGAGCCCGCGTGGCGCGGCTTCGCTCAGCCGCGGCTGCAATCGAGGTGGTCACCCTTGGCGTCGGCCGCCCTCCTTGGTGTGCTGATCACGGGCTGGCATCTGCCACTGGTCTTCATGCGCCAGTTCGACCTCGGCTTGCCCGACATTCTGACCACCGTGGTGGTCACCTTCTGGTACGCCTGGCTGTTCAACCGGACCGGTGGCAGCGTGCTGCTGCCGCTGATCGCGCATGTGACCGAGGGCTGCATCAATACTCAGGCTCTGTGGCCAGCGGGACCCGATGCAGACCGCGAGACCTGGATGTGGTTGATTTCCTGGACCCTGCTCGCCGTGGCCCTGTTGATCTTCGATCGGAAGTCCTGGCGGACGGCACCAGAGTCGGCAATTGATCGGGTGCCTGATCGGATAAGTTGATCAAAGCGCCCACTCAGGTAGGCGATCAGTCACCGAGAGGTTGTTCCTCCCACGTACTGCTTGAGCCAGTCGGTGAGATCTGCACACATCTCAAACGTCTCGACGACAAAGGTGCGGAGTCGGGCGCCGTTCTGCAGCTCGGAAGGACCGCGAGTCCGCATGGCGATCAGGCCCTTCTGGCGCAGCAGGTCGGCTCGCGGATGGTCCCGCGGGAAGCCTCGCGGCGCCGTTTTCAGCGGCTCGGCTCCGCCCGGGCTCAGCTTGAGCGAGCGGCGGCGTCGCAGCGCGGCAAGGATGCCAGACAGCTCCTCGCCACTGGCGTCTGCAGCGACCGCCTGCCGGTAGCGCTCGAGTTCATCCGGCTGCATCATGTAGCTCCCGCAGGCCACCATGAGGCCTGAGGCGTCGAGGTGGAGATAGTAGACAGCGCCGGGCACACCGTGGGCCGCGCCATGCATGGTTTTGTACGGCGACTTGTCAGCGGAGAATCGCACGTCCCGGTTCATCCGGAAGACCTTGAACGGCTGGTACTCCTCAGGCAGAGCGTCCAGCAGCGCAGCCATCGGCTCACGAACCTCGCGGTCGAACACATCTTTGTGCGCCAGCCAGAACTCTCTGGTGTTCTGATCCTCGAGGTCTTCGAAGAATTGAGTAGCCGCCGGGCCGAAGCCGCTAGTGCTTGTCGGTGTTGTCATGATCACTCCCACTACCTTGTGCCGCCCCTAGCTCTGTGAAGATCGTCAGTTGCACGTCGCCCTGGCCCTGCAGTCGTGCGTTGAGCGAGCGCCACGGCGTCGCCGTGGGTGGCGCGATCAGCTCAGCGCCCGCAGCGGTCAGCCGATTGGTGACGCTCGCCGAGTCGTCCACCTCAAAGGCCAGCCGATACTGTCCGCTTACTCCTGTCCGACCGACCTCTACAGTGTCGATCAGGTCGATCTGCGGTCTATTGGAAAGCTCGAGCGTCGCACGACCGGCGCCCAAGATCATCACTTTCGCCTCATTCTCACCCTCGTAGGTTTCCTCGACGATGAGGCCCAGCTCATCACGATAGAAGTGCACCGCGCTGTCGTAATCGTCCACCGCCACGACTAACCGCATCTGACGCACCGGGGTCCCACCGCTCGGCGGCGCCGCCGCGTACCCCGGCTCCCGTTTCTTGATCGCCCTGATGACGGCGTAGGTCACCGGCAGCATCACCACCTCCACCATGACCTTGTAGACGTAGCCCGCAACGGCGTAGCTGATCAGTCCGCCCCAGGTCGGGAAAACTCCAACGAAGGCGATGAAGCAGAACAGGGCGGTGTCGGCGAATTCACCTACCACGGTTGAGCCAATGAGGCGCGCCCAGAGGTGGCGTTCCTTGGTTCGCTCCTTGATCTTGACCACGACGTAGGCGTTGAGGAACTGGCCGGCGAGGTAGCCGGTGAGACTGGCCAGCACGATCCGTGGCACGAACCCCAGCACTGCCAGGAACGCTTCCTGGTTCTCATATCCGGGTCCAGGCGGGGCCGCACCCACCGCCAGGAAGGTGAGGGAGGCGAGGGCGCCGAGCGCGAAGCCGACCCAGATAGCCCGCTTCGCCTGGCGAAGTCCGTAGACCTCGGCCAGCACGTCGCCGACGATGTAGGTCAGCGGAAAGAGAAAGGCGCCGCCGTCGGTGAAGATGCCGCCACCGACGAATTCGGGCAGCCCATCAACGACAGTGATCGTCTTGGTTGCAGCGATGTTGGAGATCAGCAGCAGGCCGCAGAAGACTGCCACGATGACGGCGTAGGTGCCGCTCGGCGCTGTTGCGAACGACACCGTGGAGGAAGCCTCCCGGTGCTGAGTGTCGTGCAGGGTGGTCACGCCGAGCGATCCTAGGGGCGGTCATGGCAGGCTGGCCACATGACCGACTACCCGAACGAGATCCCCGACGAGTCCGAGCAGCTGGACCAGATCCAGCCGGCGGATTCTCTTGACGATCGTGGCGTTGAAGATGTGCTCGACGAGGGCTACTCGCCACCGGAGCGTTATTCCCAGCTAATCCGCGAGGGAGAGCACGAGACGCTGGACGAGCGGCTTGCGGACGAGATTCCTGAGCCCGATCCGTACACTCCCCAAGACGAGGAAATCGTCGACGACGGGGAGGTGGGACGCGAGCGGGCAGGCCGGTTGGTCGACCCCAACGAAGGCATCGGGCCCGACGTCGAGAAGGACCTCGTCGCGACTGACGTCGGAATCGACGGCGCCGCCGCCAGCGCCGAGGAGGCTGCGGTCCACATCGTCCCCGACGACGACCGTCCCCTCTAGTCAGCCGACGATCACATCTCCGTCCAAGAAACTGGTCACGAACGACATCGATTTCGTCGAAAGCGGTGTTGTTCGTCACCACTTTCTGAGGGAGGAGCGCAAGGGAAACGCTGTGCCGGAGGACCGAAGTAGCGATCCGCTGTATCCACCGATCGAGCCGTACGCCAGCGGGATGCTGGATGTCGGCGATGGCCAGCAGGTCTATTGGGAGGAGTGCGGGAACCCGTCAGGCAAGCCTGCAGTCTTCCTGCACGGCGGGCCCGGCGGAGGCGTCCAGCCCAAGGTTCGGCGACTGTTCGACCCGGCCCGCTATCGCGTCGTGCTCTTCGATCAACGCGGATGTGGCCGGAGCCGACCGCACGCCAGTGAGCCAGGAGCCGATCTCAGCGCCAACACGACCTGGCATCTTGTGGCCGACATTGAGCGGCTCCGCGAGCACCGCGGCATCGAGCGGTGGCAGGTATTTGGTGGGTCCTGGGGCAGCGCGCTCGCATTGGCGTACGCGGAAGAGCACCCTGACCGGGTCACGGAGCTCGTGCTGCGTGGAATCTTCACACTCCGCAGCAGTGAGCTCGACTTCTACTACAACGGCGGCGCGGGGCAGCTGTTCCCCGAGCGCTACGACATGTTCCTCACTCCGCTGGGTGGTCGCTCCTTTGTCGGCGACACCATCTCCGCCTACCACGACCTGCTGTTTGACCCCGATCCGGCCGTACATGGGCCCGCCGGTGTGGCCTGGAGCACGTGGGAGGCTGCAACGATCACCCTCGAGCCGGACGAGGACGTGATTGCTGACTTCAGCGATCCGACGTTTGCGCTGGCCTTCGCTCGGATCGAGAACCACTATTTCTTCCATCGCGGCTGGTTCACCGAAGGTCAGCTGATCGCGAACGCCGGCCGCCTGGCTGGCATTCCAGGGGTCATCATCCAAGGTCGTTACGATGTCGCGACTCCCGCGGTCACGGCGTACGAGTTGCATCACGCCTGGCCAGAGGCCGAATTCACAATCGTGCCCGTTGCCGGCCACGCATTCTCCGAACCCGGCATCCTCGAGGCGCTGGTCGCGGCCACCAGTGGGTTTTCGCTCCAGGCCGATATCACAAGCCCGAGGTTAAGTGTTGGGGGTGTCGCGGACTCTTGACCTAGGATGAGGTGTTGACATTCTCCATCGTCTGCGAGGAACCAACTGAGTAGGTCAGAGATCACGGCCAGCGCCCCTGATGCGTCCAGCGCCCGCTCTAGAGAATCGTCTGCTTCGAATTCGTTGAGAAAGGCATCGGGCCCGAGAGCCGATGACGGCACCCTGGAGGAGTTACGCCGGGTGACCGTTCCAGTCTCGGTCGAGATGGTGAACATCCTTGGCCCGCGTGACGAGTTCTTGCGCATCCTCGAACGGGAGCTTGAGGCCGGGATTCACGTCCGAGGCAACGAGATCAACCTGACTGGATCTCCGGCGGCGGTCGACCTCGCTGTCGACGTGATCACGGAGCTCGTCACTGTGCTGCGAACCGGCCAGGGCCTCACCGCAGACGCGGTCGAGCGCATCTGCACGATGATCATTGCGCGCGAGGAAGCCCGCCCTGCGGACGTGCTCACGCACAACATCTTGTCTTCACGCGGAAAGACGATCCGGCCGAAGACGCTCAATCAGAAGCGGTACGTCGATGCCATCGACAAGCACACCGTGGTCTTCAGTATCGGGCCTGCTGGCACCGGCAAGACCTACCTAGCTGTCGCGAAAGCCGTTCAGGCCCTGCAAAACAAGCAGGTCAACCGCATCATCTTGACCCGTCCCGCAGTCGAGGCGGGGGAGCATCTCGGCTTTCTTCCCGGCACCCTGAGCGACAAGATCGACCCCTACTTGCGCCCGCTCTACGACGCGTTGCACGACATGCTCGATCCAGATTCGATTCCGCGGCTGCTCACCGCCGGCACGATCGAGGTTGCGCCGCTGGCGTACATGCGGGGTCGCACCCTGAACGACGCTTTCATCATTTTGGACGAGGCACAGAACACTTCGATGGAACAGATGAAGATGTTCCTGACTCGCCTAGGCTTCGGCTCCAGGATGGTAGTCACCGGCGACATCACCCAGGTCGACCTGCCCGGCGGCACGCGCAGTGGACTGCGGGTGGTGCGGGGCATTCTCGACACGGTTGACGACATCGCGTTCTGCAACCTCACCAATCATGATGTGGTGCGGCACAAGCTGGTCGGCAGAATCGTTGCGGCCTACGACAAGTTCGAGGCCAATCATGCTGAGGCCTCGCGGGCGGAGTCGGCCTCGCCGGCACCGCCGCAGCGTCCGGGCCGCTAACCGATGGCCCGAGTGCTCCGGGCCCGGTGGGGAGCTCGGATATGAGCATCGACATCAGCAACGAGTCCGGCATTGAGGTTGACAATGCCGCCCTGGTCCGACTCGCAGCGTTTGCCCTCGACCAGCTCAGAATCCATCCACTGGCCGAACTGTCCATTCTGCTTGTGGACGAAGCCACGATGAGCGCCTACCACGAGAAGTATCTTGGCGAGCCAGGTCCCACCGACGTTCTGAGCTTTCCGATGGATGAGCTGCGCCCGCCGACCGACGGTGAGGAGCCTCCGGTAGGTCTGCTCGGCGACATCGTGCTGTGCCCCGAAGTGGCCGACCGGCAGGCGAGCGAACATCGACGCTCCACCAGCGAGGAGACAGAGTATCTGCTGGTGCACGGACTGTTGCACCTACTTGGATACGACCACGCAGAGTCGGAGGAGCAGGCGGAGATGTTCGGTCTCACCGACAAGATCATCTCGTCGTGGGCCGAGGAGCGTCCGGACCGTGCGAGAGGCTCACGATGACCTCAGCTCAATGGCTCCAGCTCGGGATCGCCTTCGTACTGATGATCTTCGCCGGGTTGACCGCGGCGGCAGAGGCGGCTCTGTCTTCATTCTCGAAGGCCCGCGCCAACCGGCTGGTGGAAGAGGAAATGCCTGGGGCGCAACGAGTCCGCAAGATCGTTGACGACCCACCGCGATACCTGAATACCGCACTCTTTGTGCGCAGCATGATCGAGATCTCGGCGATTATTCTGGTCGCCAATGTGATCTTCTCTCACATCTCAAAGACGTGGCAGGCCGGTGCCGTTACCGCCGGCATCATGATCATCGTCTCATTCATCGCGTGGGGCGTGGCCCCCCGCACACTGGGCCGCCAGCACGCGGACCGAGTCGCCTGCGCGGCGGCCGGACCGATCGTGGCGATCACCACTGTGCTTGGGCCATTTCCGCGACTGCTAATCATGATCGGGAACGCACTGACCCCGGGCAAGGGTTTCACCGAGGGCCCGTTCGCGACGGAGGCTGAGCTGCGGGAGCTGGTCGACCTGGCTGAGGCCAGCGCGTTGATCGAGTCCGGGGAGCGCAGGATGATTCACTCGGTCTTTGACCTGGGCGACACGATCGTCCGCGAGGTCATGGTGCCGCGTACCGACATGGTCTTCATCGAGGAGTACAAGACCCTCCGCCAGGCGGTCTCCTTGGCGCTCCGATCGGGCTTCAGCCGGATCCCGGTCATCCGCGATGGGATCGACGACGTAGTCGGAGTGCTGTACCTCAAGGACGTGATCAGACGGATTTACGACAAGCCGGACGCCCAATCCACAGAGCGAGTCGGCTCGCTGATGCGCAAGCCGGTCTTCTGCCCAGACTCCAAGCCCGTAGATGAACTGCTGCAGGAGATGCAGGCCAAGCGGGTGCACCTGGCGATCGTGGTGGACGAGTTCGGCGGCACGGCCGGGATGGTGACCATCGAGGACATCCTCGAGGAGATCGTCGGTGAGATCGCCGACGAGTATGACGAGGAGAACACCGACATCACCCAGCTGGGCGAAGGCCGTTACCGCGTGTCATCACGGCTGCCGGTTGACGAGCTCGGCGAGCTCTTCGGTCTCAAACTCGACGACGAGGATGTGGAAACGGTCGGCGGCCTGATGGCCAAGCAGCTCAACAAGGTGCCGATTGCTGGTTCGGTTGTCAAGTACGACGGTCTAGAGCTGGTGGCTGAGCGCGCGGCCGGCCGCCGGAACAGAATCGGCACCGTGATCGTCACCAAGATCTCCTCGGCAGAATCAGAGGCGGACGCGCGAGCCGACGCGGCCACCCGGATTGTCTCCGAGCAGGCGCGCGCCTCGTGAGCGGTGCCGCTGTCGAGCAGTCCTTGATGCCGGAGGATCCAGAGGACCTCAAGCTGATCACTCTGGCGCGCGCAACGCTGGCGCGTACTGGCGCGGCTCAGGGCGCATGTGTGAGGGACACTGAGGGGCGCGCGTACGCGGCTGCGAGCGTGCACCTGGAGCATTTGGTGTTGTCCGCCATCGGGGTTGCAGTGGCGATGGCGGTTTCGTCGGGTTCCGGCGGCCTCGAGGCCGTGGCGCTTGTGAGCGAGGAAAGTCCAACCTCCGACGACCTCGAGATCGTGCGCGATCTGTCCGGTGACGGCTTGACCCTCTGGTGGGCCGATCCTCGCGGCACGGTTCAGTTAGTGGTCGAGATCTGATGCGGCAGCTCCCAGCGCGATGTTGCGCGAGCGGAGCCTCAATAAGATGAGGTCCGGTTTCGCTTCCATCGTGGGCCGGCCCAATGCCGGCAAGTCGACGCTGACCAATGCACTGGTCGGCCAGAAGATCGTCATCGCTTCCTCGAAGCCGCAGACCACGCGGCACGCCGTACGCGGCATCGTGCATCGGCCGGATGCGCAGCTCGTATTGATCGACACCCCGGGTCTGCACAAGCCACGAACGCTGCTGGGTGAGCGTCTCAACGATGTGGTCCGGGCGACGTGGTCAGAGGTCGATGTTGTGGGTGTGTGTCTCCCAGCGAATCAGCGGATCGGTCCCGGCGACCGATACCTGGTCGGGGCGCTTGCGGCACTGCCGCGGAAACCAAGCCTGGTAGCGATCGCGACGAAGTCCGACCTCGTCTCCCCGGAGCGGATGGCAGAGCATCTGGCAAGCATTGGTGCGCTGGAAGGCTCGCTCAACATCAATTGGGCTGCGATCATTCCGGTGTCGGCGCCGCAAGGCTTCCAGCTAGATGTGCTGAGCGACGCCCTCGTCAGCCTGCTGCCCGAGGGGCCGCCGCTCTATCCGGACGGTGAGATCACAGACGAACCGGAGGAGACCTTGGTCGCTGAGCTGATCCGTGAAGCCGCCTTGGAGGATGTGCGCGACGAGCTGCCACACTCGATCACCGTCACGGTGGAGGAAATGGGTCTCCGCGAGGGCCGTCCGGCAGACAGGCCGCTGCTCGACATCTACGCCTCATTGATCGTTGAGCGCGACTCGCAGAAGGGCATCTTGATCGGCCATCGTGGTGGCCGGCTACAACAGATCGGGGCTGCTGCTCGTCAGCAGATCGAGGCGTTGCTCGGAACTCCGGTCTACCTCGACCTGCGGGTCAAGGTGCTCAAGGAGTGGCAACGCAATGCCAAGCACCTGAACCGTCTTGGCTTCTAGTGTGCTGTTAGGAGCGCTGGCGACGTGCCAGGATGCCAGGTAAGAATTCGCCGGTTCAGCTCGACGGTGAGCATGGCGGTTGACCGCGGGCACGCCGGGGAGAGGAACCGCGCATGGCCGCTCATCCCCTTGACCCACTGTCGCCGATCGAGTTCCAGAGCACGGCGGCCATCTTGCGCCGAGACCAGGGCCTGACGGACTCATGGCGCTTTGCGTCGATCGAGCTCAAGGAGCCGGCCAAGGCTGACGTTAAGGCCTGGAGACCGGGCGACGCGGTGCCCAGGCGATCCCTTTCGGTCCTCTGGGACCGAGAGACGAACCAAACCTACGAGGCAGTCGTCGATCTGGACGCTGACAGCGTGGAGTCCTGGACCCACATCCCGGACGCCTGTCCCAACTTCACGATCGACGGGTACCACGAAGTCGATCACGCCTTGCACGAGCACGAGGGTGTACTGGCCGCGTTGCGGGAACGTGGCATTACCGATGCCTCGCTGGTGCTGTTCGATGTCTGGACGTATGGCAAGGCGATGATGCCGGAGCAGTGGCGTGATCGGCGGCTCGGCTGGTGTGACTTGTGGATGCGGGAGACTCCGAAGGGTAATCCGTACGCGCATCCGATCTCGGGGCT
>Ga0307285_10000153_pt1 | contig 15519 bp, 27 predicted proteins | sample ER_DNA_139_FD_194476 | JGI IMG/M metagenome (GOLD analysis project Ga0307285, IMG submission 194476) | Bulk soil microbial communities from the East River watershed near Crested Butte, Colorado, United States - ER_DNA_139 | ecosystem: Environmental > Terrestrial > Soil > Floodplain | place... | reverse complement strand
CTCCCGACAGCGCTACGACGCCAACCTCGGATGATCTGGGGCTGCGACCCGGCATCCAAGAAGCTGGCCCTGTTCACCGATGGTGAGGCAGGGCCACGCACTGCCCACATCCTGGTCAAGAAGACCAACCGCAACATCGAGCTGAACGCCATGAAGCTCTGGCTCAACACGCTGATCGAGGCCGACCCCGACCCGGTGATCTACGTGGAAGAACCGGTGTTAGCAGGGGTGCGCAACATCCGAACAACCATCCTCATCGCCGAGACGGTGGGGATGGTTCTTTCGCGACACGCCCGGGTGCACGTGGTCCCGGTCGACAGCTGGAAAAAAGCAACAGTTGGCAAAGGTGGCGTGAGCAAGGATGATGTGGCGTTATGGCTAGGTAAGGAGCACCCAGACTATGCAGCGCTCTGCGGTCAAGACCAGGATCTGACTGATGCTGCAGCGATCTTCGTCTACGGACGGACACTGGAAGAGTGCCAATGACTTTTTCAGCATCGCTGATCATGCCGACGTGGACGATGTCCCCCGGTACCGGTCCATCATCTCCCTGATGCCCGAGTGGCACACCAGGGCAGCATGCCGGACCACCTCCAAGAGTGTGTTCTTTGGCTCCTCGACCCCCGAGGAGCGTCCCGCGTACACGCTCACCTCGATACGCAAAGCCCGGGCCATCTGCGAGATGTGCCCGGTTTTCAATGAGTGCTTGTACCAGGCGCTGACCAACCGCGAGGACTACGGCCTGTGGGCCGGAACTACGATGCGACAGCGGAAGGAGATCTTCCGAGCGGTCGACTCGGCCGCACTCACCATCGCGGAGGTATACGACGCGATGCGCAGGATCGAGGCGGCATGAGCGTGATCCAGTTCCCGGTCGACGACACCGACAAGAAGATCTACCACTTCAAGCGCGCAGGGCTGTCCTTTGAGGAGATCGCTGAGCGCCTGCAGCTGACCGTGCCCGAGTGCATCCGGGGCTACCGGGCCTACATGGTGGACATGGTCAGCGAGTACTCCCTGCAAGAGCGCGACCACATCATCGCTATGGAGCTGGCCCGCCTGGACGAGATGATGATCCCGTTCTACGTGCAGGGCACCGAGGGCGACAAGGAGGGGGCTGAGGTCACTCTCAAGATCATGGCCCAGCGGATGAAGCTGCTTCGCCTGGACCAGCCCAGCCCGGATGAGCTGGCCAACGCCACCCAGGTGATCGTGGTCTCCGGTGGCAAGGAGGCCTATGAGCGGGCTCTTCGAGCAGGTCGCGAGCAGCATCAGGTGACTGGCCCGGCACGCGATGATGGTCAGGAAGAGGAGGCCTGATGAGTACTGCTGCGCTCGTCGATCTGGAGATCGACCAGGGCGCTGACTACGGCGTTCAGCTCTACTGGACGACGATGGATCAGCAGCCCTACACCGTGCTCGCCCCGATGCGGATGGAGATCCGCGACGACGTCGGCAACACCATGTACACCCTGGCCACCTCGGACGGGAACACCACCGGGTCCCAGAGCATCCTGTACAACTCCGACACCGGGCTGATCCAGCTGACCATCCCGGCCGAGGACACCTCGGGCTTCCCGTCGGGGGTCTACCAGTACGACCTGTTCATCACCTACGTGGACAACATGGACACCAACGCCACGAGGATCCATCGCCTGGTCCAGGGCAACGTGTACGTCAACAAGCGGATCACGAGGTCGGTATGAGCAGCTCACAGGTCACTCGGCTGGAGAGCGGGGGCACGCTGAGCGTGCGCACCGGCACCATCCAGGGCATCGGTCCACAGGGTCCTACCGGTTCTACCGGCCCCAAGGGGGAGAAGGGCGATGCGGGCCCTCAGGGCGTGCCAGGACCCACTGGTGGGGTGCAGCAGGTCAGCTCTCAGTTCACCGCCTCCTCCCAGGGCATCGGGCTGTCCACGGTCACCAGCAACTACCCGACCACCTGGACCACGATCAGCTTCGGCACCGTGGTGCGTGATGAACTCAGTGCGCAGGCCTCCACCACCAACTTCGTGCTGGCCCCGGGGTCGGACTACAACCTCGAAGTGTCGATCCACTTCTTCAAGCAGACCTCGGTCAACGGCACCGGCTTTAGGGCCATCCAGGCCGTCTACAACTCGGTGAACGTCGGGGAGGTCATAATCCCCAGCAACAGCCTGGTCAACACCGTGATTCGCCTGCCGCTGTCGCTGCGCTCCACCTCGGGCACCGACATCCTCAACTTCAAGGTCAGCCACAACGACACCGCCACGCTGAACGTGACCGGCTACCTGTGGATTAACAAGACCGGTGCCGGGCAGCAGGGTGTGCAAGGTATCCAGGGCATTCAGGGCATCCAGGGCGACATCGGCCCACAGGGTCCTGTCGGCCCGGCCGGATCGATCGTTACCCCGACCACCACGATCGCCGACATCGGCGGCACCAACCCCGCCTAGGAGATCTCATGAGCATGCGTGCAACGGCCAACCAGGCCTGGCCGTTCCCGGACGTCAACGAGCCGATGAACAACATGAACGACTGGCTCTACCTGCTCAGCATCTTCGCCGAGCTGCGTAGCGTCCAGCGGTTCACCACGTCCGCTGACCTGTCCACCAAGCGGCCCACCCCGGTGGCCGGTGAGGTCGCCTGGATCACTGCCGACAAGGTCATCCAGGTCTATGACGGCACCACCTGGAAGCGGGTCTACCCGCCCCAGCCGATGGTCTACAGCGGCACCGCCGCACCGGCTTCCTCACTGGGCACGGTGGGTGACCTGTACGTGAAGACGACCTGATGGCCTTCGGCACGATCTACATCAAGACCGTAGACGGCTGGAAGCCCGGTCCGCTCTACACCAAGGACGCCACCAGCTGGAAGCCGGTGGTGCACCTGTACGAGAAGACCGCCCCGACGGTGTGGACCGAGCGGTTCAACGCCGACCTGGTGCCCCCGGGCGTGATCGTCTTCAGCGCTGGAGCACACAACACCACCACCAAGACCTACTCAGTGACGGTCAAGCTGGCCGCTGACGTCGATGTCACTGGTGGCTGCCTGAAGATGTCCAAGACCGCGTACCCGACCAACCCGGGCGTGGTCGACGCCAACAGCTTCACCAATACCCAAGCCGATGGCCAGCCGCACTGGTCCTGGACCGGGGCACCCGGGTCCACCACCACCCGGGTCACCCCCGCGCTTAGCTCGGGGACCAAGTACTACGTGACCGGATGGACTCGCGATGCCTCCGGGAACTGGAGCGCGCCGACTCAGTACACCACGACCACTCCGCTACCCCCGGCACCAAGTAAGGTGCTCACCACTAAGACCGCGTACGTCACCTGCACCGACAGTGCGTCGTACCGCAGCTCTTACGGATGGCGTACCGACAACAACTACGTGTACCAAGGTAGTGGCGATAACTTCCAGGGGTTCTGGTTCTACGGCACGGCCATCTACAACCTCATAAAGAACGCCTACGACCTGACCAAGGTGGAGCTCTACGTGCAGCGCTCCTCCTCCTCACACGGCATCGCCGGTGACGGCAACATCATGATCGGGCACCACGACCTGACCTCCCAGCCCTCCGGCTCGCCGGGGTCGAACCGGGTGGTCGGTGAGTACAACGCGGTGGACCTGGGCCGTGGCGAGGGCAAGACGATCACGCTCAAGAGCGACTGGCACAACAACTTCTTGTCCGGGGAGTACCGGGGCATCGGGATGATGTACGGCACCACGTCCACCACGAGCAGCTACTACAACATCTGCTACGGCAAGGGAACCACCAGCGGGCGGCTGAAGTTCACCTGGCGCGAGTACGTGTGACACGGGTGGGACGATGCCCACATGAGCACGATCACCGTCCCGCCCAGCTATCAGCTGACCCGTCCGCCGCACAACGACGGTGAGCTCTACGAGGTGGTCAAGGCCTTCTGGGGGGTGACCATCCCCCGGGACAAGCACTGTGCCCACCACCAGGCCCCGTTCGACGCCTTCGCGCACAGCTTCTTCGCCCGCAGCCCACAGGTGCTCTGCCTGGGCTCGCGAGGCCTGAGCGGTAAGAGCGCGATGATGAGCCTGCTCGGGCTGACCACCGCGGTGATCTGGGGCACCGACTGCAACATCGTCGGTGGTAGCGAGAACCAGTCCCAGAACGTCCTGGAGCACATGCGTAAGGCCTGGGACAGCCCCGGTGCACCTCGGTCGATGATCAAGACCGACGCGATCCAGAAGATGATCCTGCACAACAAGGCGATCATCCGCCCACTGACCGCGTCCCAGAAGGCGGTGCGTGGTCCTCACCCACCTCGACTGATCCTGGACGAGATCGACGAGATGGACTACGAGATCCTGGAGAGCGCCAAGGGCCAGCCGATGCCGCAGCCCAACCACGTGGGGGCGCGGATCCCGCAGCAGACCATGATGGGCTCCACGCTGCAGTACGCCGACGGCACCATGGCCAAGGAGATGCACCGGTTCAAGGACGAGGGCCTGCCCATCTTCGAGTGGTGCTACAAGGACACGATGTGGGCCCGGGACGGCTGGCTGGACGAAGAGTTCGTCGAGCAGAAGAAGCTGGAGGTGTCCCGAGAGCGCTGGCGAGTGGAGTACGAGCTCGGTGAGCCCAGCATCGGCAACCGTGCGATCGACTCCGAAGCAGTAGAACGGATGTTCTCGCTGCCCAACCCTGAGCCGATCAAGGCCGACCGGGACTTCGAACAGGTGCTCTACGAGGAGCCGCGCTCCGACACCGACTACGTGATCGCCGCGGACTGGGCTCAGGCGATCGACTGGACCGTGATCACCGTGTGGGACGTGACCAGTGCACCGATCCGCTGCGTGTACTACATCCGGATGCAGCGCAGGCCCTACCCGTACATGGTCGGCTGGTTCAACAAGCTGGCCAAGAGCTACAACGCGGCGGGCATCCACGACGCCACCGGGCTGGGCCGGGTGGTCTCCGACATGATGGACAGCCGGGTCCGCAACTTCGTGATGGCCGGACGTGAGCGTGACGACATGCTCTCCGAGTTCGTCTCCGGGGTGGAGCGGGGTCAGATCACTGCACCCCGGATCGGCTCCTTCTACCGGGAGATCCTCTACGCGTCCACTGACGACCTGTACAGCCGGGGTAAGGACTTCCACCTCCCGGACAGCTTCTGCAGCGCCGCACTGGCCTGGAAGCTGGTCTCGCACCGCTTCCCGGCGGTGAACCCCTGGGCGAGCCCTAAGAGCGAGCGGAACTGGATGGCCGACCAGGTCGAGCAGAACAAGGAGCAGCTGGCCACCGGTACGGCCTGGCGTGAGGGCGAGGTGCACAAGGTTGACGAGGACGTCTACAACCTGACCTAGACCAGGCTTGACAACCCTTGCACCGAGGAGGTAGGTTCAGTGGGAACGCAGGGAGAAGGTAAGGAAGTAACCATCGAAAAGCAGGGCGGAAAGGTCGTCTTGAAGATCGATGCGGTGGAACTGACCATGACGCCCATCCTGGCCAGGGAGCTCGGTGACAAGCTCTACAAGTGTGGGTGCGACGTCCAAGCAGAGGCAGGCCTGTAAGCCGCCGGGAAGAGAGCACCGTGGCGGAGAGCGTCGCCTACCTTCAGACCACCAAGGTCACCCACATCTGTATCTGGGTCCAGTCCTCTGGCCAGGTGATGAGCAGCGGTAGGACCAGCTACAACTACCGACCGGCCACGCTGTGCGGGTGGAAGAAGGAGAACTTCAAGTCCACCGCCAAGGTGCTGTACACCCTCCTCGGTGAGGTTCCGCGGTTCCCGATCTGCCAGACCTGTGCTCAGGTCGCTGTTCATGCAGCAAAGCTAAGCGCTCTGAATGACGAAGTAGCAGGTCAAGCGGATTTTGAAGCAAAGATCCCAGAGGAGAACACGGATGCCGGAAGTACTAGGAGCGAACTACAAGCCGAAGCGAGTGGGACGACCACCGAACGTGAACATCAACGAGTTCCAGCAGATGGTGGAGGCACATCCAGGTGAGTGGGTAGCAGAAACCTACAGCGAGAACAACGCGGCATCAGCACGGAGGCAGTTCCAGTCCATGGGCTACCAGGTGATGACCGCCAAGGCCAAGAAGAAAGGTCATCGGGTCGTGATGGTGCGGATCATGGAGGAGAACAGATGAGCAAGGGAGTAACGCGGGAGATGGCTGTGCGAGCTCAGGAACAGCTGGATAAGCAGAGCAAGCTGGTGGAACGCCTTCGAGGCAAGGTGGATCAGATGGACCGTGAGCTGCGTGAAGCCCGGATCGAGCTGCACAACGAGGAAGAGATACTCAGCTACTACCAGGCGCACCCTGCGCTTCGGGAGAGCAACGAGATGATCAACGGTGCATCCACGCTGTTCAGCGAGGAGGACCTGAGCATCCAGGACCGGGTGGAGGTCAGCAAGTGAGCAAGGGCAAGGACTCCAAGAAAGAAACCAAGAAGCCGAAGAGCGCGAAGCGCAAGGATGACCTGGCAACACCTGAGTGGTACCGGAAGAGCCCGAGTGTGGGTGCGGACATCGGGACCAAGAACAAGTGAAGACCTGGCAGGTGAACACCAGGGAGGACTACGACGTGGTCGAAGCCGAGGAGATGGAAGTGGACTCCGCAGGCAACCTCACCGCGTTCATCGATGGTGTCCCGGTAGCCGGATGGGCACCAACGTTCTGGTACGGCTACAAGTGTGCGGAGGTCGATGATGAAGAGCGCCAAGACGAGCTGTCCTGAGTGTGGCCACGATGCGATACCGATCGGGATGCTGCCCAACCGAGGTACTGAGCTGTTCTGGATCTGCAGCGTGTGCGACCACCGGTGGCACTACTTCAGTCCAGTGGATGAGGAGTACACCCGTGCCGAGTACTTCATCACCAACCGGAACTACCCGCTGGTGAGTGCGGAGCAGCTATGAGCGCGATCGTGGAACAGCTGCCCTACGGCTTTCGGTACCGGGTGACCGAGGGTGCCAAGGGCTGCGGAGCTCTCCTGGCGGCCAGCACGGTATACGAAGGTATCGACCAAGCTCTGTATGCACTCCAGGCTCGCTACCCGGGCATCGTGGTCATCCGGGTCAAGGTGATCTCGTGATCCCCTGGCGTGGTTGCTTCGGCAGTGGTGCTTCGGCATACACCACCACACCAAACCAAACCTACGCAACCGAAAGTTACGTCTGCGTAGGTTACGGAAGCGTAGGTAGCAGATGATCCCGGCACCCTGGAGCTCGATGACCACAGATCATCTGCTCAACGAGGCCCAGAAGATGTACGACCGGGATGCCCCACAGGCAGCCCAAGCCCTGCTGGGAGCAGCACAGGTCCAGGCCACGCAGGCCCTGACCAAGGCCATCGAGGGCTTCGAGCTGTTCAACGACTTCAAGGGCAGGAAGAAGTGAGTGAGCGCGACGACCCCCAGCACGCCCTCAACTGCGCCTACGAGCGCCTGGGGGACGAGAACGTGGTGGTGATCCGGTGCGCCATGCACCCCAACTTCACCGACTCCTACTACACCTGGCCCACCCATGAGCAGCTGCTGCTCACTGGACGCAAGCACGACAGTGAGTACGACTGGGCAGAGCACTATCGCTGGCACTAACAAGACCTCCGCCAGGTCGTTGCGTGATGCGGGCCTGCGGCCTGGCGGAGCCCCACCTAAAGGAGAAGCAGATGCCCCGAGGCAAGGAGATCACCATCGACGGTGAGACCCGCTCAGACCTGGTATTCGTGAGGTTGAGCCCGACCGAGAAGGCCAGGATCCGGGCCTTGCAGCAGGAGCTGAACATGGAGTCGATGAGCGCGGTGATCCGCTACCTGACCAACACCTACTTCGAGATCTCGCACCGCAAGGCCTCCTGATGGCCAAGGCCCTGAAGTTCGCCCACGTCTACGGGCAGTACGTGGTGGAGAGCTTCGACTCGCTGCCCGAGGCCATCGAGGCCGCGATCTACGCCTCCGACATGGGCATGGAGTCCCTCGACTACATCGAGTGCGAGGGCCGCAAGATCACCTGGAACTCCAGGGTGTTCAAGGAGGCCGAGGAGGCCCGCTACGCCCGGTGGAGGGCCGAGGCCGAAGCCCAACCCAAGCCCACCCACTGGATCCTGGTGCAGGACCGCAAGGGCAACTGGGCCCATGCCGAGCCGGTCACCTCCAACACCGACACCGCGATCCACAACTGGCGCTCCCTGGTCGGCCATGAGCGGGTCAAGCTGCGCAGGATCAAGAGCACATGAGCCTGTCCTTCGACTCCTCGAACATGTTCGCGCCCCCTGCGCTGCGATGTCCGGGGTGCGAAGGGACCTTCACGCACATCGATCACTGCCATGCTGAGGTCCGGATGGAGGACCAGCCGATCAAGGACGTGTACATCGCCCTGGCTGGCGGTGACGTCGACATCCGCAACGATGGGCGTGTTCATGGGCACAGCGTGCGCAGGCACTCCATCACCTTGCTGCTTTGGTGTGAGAGCTGCACCAAGGTGTACGAGATCAGCTTTGCTCAGCACAAGGGCCAAACCGAGGTGGATGTCGCCTACGTAGGAGAGCGCAGCGAGATCTTCCACGATGAGGAGCGGCACAAGGACCTTTAGCTCTACCAACCCCCATGAAAGGTAAGCGCATGGCCAACCTGCAGGTGTTTGATCCCGATCTGGACCAGTTCGTCCCCCTACCGCCCTATCCCACTGTGGGCACCGGCAGCCAAGGCCCAGCAGGTCCTCCCGGTCCACAAGGTCCTCCCGGACCCGAAGGCCCGATGGGCCCACCCGGACCTGCTGGCTCTGGCTCTGGTGGCACGATCACCCAGGGCAGCGGCAACGGCACCCCGTTCGACTCGCTGGGCAGCTCGGACAACGAGCGGTTCACCAACCTGGCCAACAAGATGAAGCAGGGCTGGACCGGTGAGGTGGAGTTCGCCTTCCGCAACCACTACTGCAACGTGCAGATCCCCACTGCGCCTGGTAGATGGCGTGGTAGCCAGGGCAGGGCCTTCGAGTACGGCAAGGCCCCCACGATCACCTACACCGGGCCTGCGGGCTCCTCGATGTTCGTGCTCTACAAGAACACCGGCTACAGCTACCCCGCCAACGGGGTTAGCCGGGACTTCGTGGCCTCGGGCATCCAGTTCAGCGCAGGAAGTGACAAGGACTTCCTGCCTCGGGCTCCTGGGGGCTTCGACTCCAACTACGTGCAGTGGTACTGGGACTTCAACAACTGCTCCTTCGTGGGCTGGCGCAACATCTTCAAGGGCTGGGGCACTGGCCTGGACATGAGCGGGTTCAACAACTTCCAGGCCATGTCCGGAGCAACCCCGCTCACCCTGGGCGGATCCGAGTGCAAGTGGTTCCTCGGTGGTGGGTTCATGGACTCCGGCAACACCACCTGGATGGGTGCTGACCTGCCCTTCATCGAGTTCTCCTGCTCCAAGTCCGTCATCGGCTCCGCGATGATCAGTGCGCGGCGCAAGAGCTACCAGCTCAAGGTCACCTACGGGCACAACTCCCGGTGCATCGGCACCGAGTTCGATGCCCCGGACGGCTACCCCACCGAGTCCTACCAGGTGCGCTTCAACGGCAGCGCGAACAACTTCGCCTTCACTGCCTGCTCGTTCAAGGGCGGCCATGGCATCCAGGGGATCAGCGGCAACACCGAGATCTCCGTGGACAGCTGCATGTTCGGCGGCAACCGAGGTCTGGCCCGCCTGGAGTCCAACTTCGGTGGCGTGCTGCTCTGGGGCAACAACAACACCTTCGGTGGTGCCCCTCGGGAGATCTTCGTGGCCCGCGAGAGCCAGATCATCTGTGATGACCCCCGGGTCACCATCAAGAACCTGAGCGGGACCGTCATCAAGGCGGCCACGAGGTAAGGGGAGCACATGAGGAAGCGCCTGAAGAACATCTACCAGTGCCTGGTGTCGGGCTGCACCGAGCAGGGCCTGGTCAAGACGGTCGTGCTGGATGCAAACGACCAACGCCTGTTCACCCAGCCCACGTTCATCTGCCTGTGTGGCTGGGAGCCCAAGCTGATCGACTCCCAGATCATCACGGTCAAGGCCGACCACGACTTCGGGCACGTCCTGATGGATGCGCAGGGCTGACGTGCAGGCCCTGGGAGACTGGCTACAAGAGCAAGGAGAGCGGATGGTCAGCTGGCTAGAACAGCAGGGCATGAAGGCAATGCACAAGGAAACGCTGCGGGCTATCCGGGCCGCGGTACGGCACATCGAACGACACGTTTCTACAGAACTGGAGAAGTACATGGCACCGCTCAACGAGTCCATCAACCGCCTGCAGCAGGCGATCACCACCGAGCTCGACCAGGTTCGGCAGGAAGCCGAGCGCAACCTGCAGGAGACCCGTGACGCCCTCGAAGCGGCTTCCTCGGAGAACACCGAGCTCAACGCCGCCCTGGAGGCCCAGGTCGCGAACTCCGAGGCCCTGGTGTCCACCATCGACAGCGCCAAGCAGCGCCTCGATGACCTCTCCTCGGGCTTCGAGGCCAACGACCCGCAGACCGGCGGTGGCGGAGAGCACCCGGACAACACCCTCCCTGGCTCTGGTGGTGGCAATCCGGGTGAGCACCCCGACAACACCCTTCCCAACGAGATCCCGGTCGAGGGCGAGCCTCCGGTCGTGGACCCGCGTGGTCGGGGCAAGCGCAAGTAAGCAGTAGCATTTGCAGCTAAAGCGCCGGGCCTTTGCAGGGGGGCCCGGCGCTTTGCTGTGCTCAGGGTCAGGTGCGTGCGCTGGGAGACTGAGGACATGCCAGATCTCCCGATCGGCGTGGGCACCGGGATCGTCCGGATACGGCTACGCCACTCCGTCGCGGTCAATGGGGTGCAGCTGATCCAGCCCGTGGTGGGCCGGGTCTACTTCACCCCGACTGCGGAGTTTCTGCGCGATGCGACCAACGACGTGCTCTACCCGGTGCACGCCTACAGCGCCTACCTGGACCCCAACGGGGATGGCCAGGTGGAGCTGGTCGCCACCGATAACCCCAACCTGGAGCCAGTGGACTACACCTACGAGGTCAGCTTTGACCTGGAGCAGGTCCACCTGGACAGCTTTCACATCGACGTTCCCGAGGGCAGTGACCGGCAGCTGGCCGACATCTCCCCGGTGCCCGCAGCCAACGGGATCTGGTACGTGCAGGGCCCTCCTGGGCCACCTGGAGTACCCGGAGTCGGTGGGTCTGTGATGGTCCAGGAGGACAACACCACGGTACTGACCGCAGCCTCCCTGCTGGACTTTCGTGGTGAGGGGGTGCTGGTCACCCTCGGTGATGCTGGCGAGGCGATCATCACCGTCTCCGCAGTGGCCGGGGGCACCTCCTCCTACACGCACTACCAGGTCAGCGCCTCCACTACCTGGACGATCAGCCACCCACTGACCTTTCAGCCCTCCGTGGTCGTGGTCAACTCCCTGAAGGAACAGGTCTTTCCCGGCACCGTCGAGTACCTGAGTGCCTCCACCATCCGACTGACCTTCTCCGCCTCCCTGGGCGGAGAGGCCTATCTGTCCTAGGAGCACCATGGCGACCTTCTACGGGGCCGTAGACCTGTCCAAGAACGAGCTGCGCCAAGCCCAGGTGCAGAACCTGTCCAGTGCCCCGGCCAGCCCCGTCCTGGGGCAGATCTACTTCAACACCGCCGACGCCACGCTGTACTGCTGCACCAACACCACCGGGCCGATCTGGACTGCCGCCAAGGCGGGTGCTGGAGCAACCCCGGCCTCCACCGTGACCACCCAGGCGATCGGTGATGGCGGGACAGTAGGCACCGGGGCCAACTTCGCCCGCGAGGACCACAAGCACGGGATGCCCGCGTTCGGCTCGGTCACCGCCGAGACCACCTATGGGCTGGCCTCAGCCAACGGCTCTGCCTCCTCGCTCTCCCGTAGCGACCACACCCACGGCACTCCCGCGCACGATGCGTCCGCGCACTCCACCATCCCGCTGAGCGCCCTGGCCGTGCCGTCCGTGGACGTGTCCTTCAACTCCAAGAAGATCACCAACCTGGCTGAGCCCAACGTGCCCAGCGACGCAGCGACCAAGAACTATGTGGACGCCACCGTGTTCGGCCTGGCCTGGAAGGACGCCGTGCGGGTGGCCACCACGGCCAATACCGCGCTGAGCGGCTTCCTGACCATCGACGGGGTCACCACCGTGGTGCAGGACCGGGTGCTGGTGAAGAACCAGAGCACCGCCTCCCAGAACGGGATCTGGGTGGTTCAGTCCGGGGCCTGGTACCGGGCCACCGACGTGGACAGCGCTAACGAGATCGCGGGCATGTGTGTGTTCGTGCAGGAGGGCTCTACCCAGGCCGACACCGCCTGGGTGCTCACCACCAACCTGCCGATCACCATCGACACCACCAACCTCACCTATGCCCAGTTCGGTACCGGTGGGGCAACCTACGTCGGGGGTGCTGGCCTTACCCTTTCAGCCAACACCTTCGACGTGGGGGCAGGCACCGGTATCACCGTGGCCGCGGACTCCGTGGCCGTGGACACCGCAGTGATCCCGACGATCACCTCGATGAACGCGGCAATCGCTGCTGCAGCTGGAGCTCGCAAGTTCGCTGCAGGCCTGAGCGGAACAGCAAGCCCGGAGACGGTCACCCACAACCTGAACACCCGCGACATCTCCCTGACCGTGCTCAACGGGGCATCCCCGTACACCGCGGTGGAGGTCGACTGGGATGCCACCACGGTCAACACCGCCGTGCTGCGCTACAGCCCCAACCTGGGCGCTGGCTACCGGGTCGTGGTGGTGGGCTGATGCCGCAGCGATACGGCATCACCGGGGCGCAGCGCTATGCCACCGCGCCTGCCATCGCGCCTGCCGGAAGCACCTACTTCAACACCACCGACGGCAAGCACTACATCAGCAACGGCAACGGTTGGTACGCCACCTTGTCCAACGATGACCTGGTGATGAACGCCAACCCGTTCGGTGGCCGACACCTGTACCAAAGCGCGCTCAACGACGCGATGTTCAAGGCCCGGGAGCGCTGGACCGTCACCGCCAAGATCTACGACCGCAACGGCGGGACCCTGCTCGGCACTCTGTCCAACGCCCAGGTCGACCAGTTCTTCGACGGGGACTACGAGGGCGGCTTCACCATCGCGGCGAACAACTACGTGGTCCTCAACGTCAACTTCAACGGCTTCTTCTACGGCTTTCCCTACGGCTGGTTCATCGTCAGTCACTACTACGTGTCCTGGACCGAGTCGGTCAGCGTGCGGGTCTACTGCAACTACGCCCCGCATGGGCTGGGCTGGCACACCCTGAACACGGTCGACGAGGTGCGCCGTAGCCCCGACCAGCTGATCCAGAAGGCCTACAACAGCTTCTACCAGCTCTCCGAGGTGGAGTTCACCCTGACCGCACCTCCTGGTGCTGCTGCTCAGGTGGGCGAGATCGAGTGGGCCCTGGACCGACCGATGACCGGCAACGAGATGCCGACGGTGGACAAGTACCAGGCCAACATCCTGTACACCGACCTGTCCTGGAAGAACGCGGGCACTGAGGTCGCCAGGATCACCCAGGCCGGTGCGGCCACTTTCACCCAGCTGGCCGCCAGCGGGGCCACGATCAACGGGACAGTGCTCACCGCCAGCGGGGATCGGTACCTGGCCCCGGTCGCCTGTGCGACCACCGCCAACATCACCCTGTCCGGCACTTCGACCATCGACGGCTACGCCTTCAGCGCCACCGAACGGATCCTGGTCAAGAACCAGACCAACGCGTTCGACAACGGGATCTACGTCGCAGCTGCCGGAGCCTGGAGCCGGGCTACCGATGCGAACACCGCAGCCAAGGTCACCCAGGGTGCCAAGGTCAAGGTGCTGGCTGGCACCACCAGCTACATGAAGATCTTCACCCAGACCGACCCGGTGGCCACGCTGGGCACCGACTCCCAGACCTGGCGCTGCCAGACCCATGTCGACACCGGCGGGCTGTTCTCCTTCCCCACTCCGCGTGGGGCTGGGCAGCTGTACTACAACCAGAACCAGCGTGCCCTGGCGATCTGGGACGGGCTGAAGTGGGTCTACAGCGCCGCCAACGTGTGGACGGTGACCAGCTCTACTCGGCCAACCTTCGTCCAGGACGGTCTGATCATCTACGAGACCGACACCGGGCTGAGCTACATCTGGGTCGGTGGTACGACCAACGCCTGGGTGGCCTTCAGTGGCGGTAGTGGGGGCAGCACGCCCGACCCGTTCAGCAAGACCGAGATCCGCACTACCAAGCTGGACTACAACCCAGCGGGGATGGGCGACATCACCGTCGGGGTCAGCTTCAACATGAACGGCCAGAAGATCTACGGGATGGCCGACCCGGTCAACCCCGACCACGCCACCACCAAGAACTACGTGGACAACAAGGTCGCCGAGGTCGACTACCGTCCGCTGGGGATCATGGGGATGGGCCAGATCACCGCGAACACCGCCAACACCGCCAACAGCACCACCCCGGTGGATATCGCGGGGCTGACCACGACGATCACCTGTGTGGCGGGTCGCTGGTACAAGCTGAACGTGTGGGCCAACTTCATCACCACTGTGGCCGGTGACCGAATCCAGCTGATCCTGCGTGATGGCGCTACCTCGCTGGTCTCCTCGATCAGCCAGGCACCGGCGACCACCGCCTTCAACATGACCGCCACCTACATCGGCCAGTTCACCGCGGGCTCACACGTCCTCAAGGTCTCCGTCGCCCGGGCCTCGGGCACCGGCGTGATCACCATGCAGGGCAGCGCCACCTCACCCGGACAGTTCGTCGTCGAAGACATAGGGACCTGATCATGGCTGCACTACCAACCGGCGTCGGTCTGGGCGTCATCCACATCAAGCTTTACTCGCTGGTCCTGGACGACTACGACCAGATGGAGACCACCCCGGTGCAGGGCAAGGTGATCTTCAAGGCCTTGCCCGACTTCCTGACCCACTCCGGTGCCGGGCTGATCATCCCGGCCTGGCCAGTGGTCGCTTTCCTAGAGGACGGCGAGGCCACGATCACCCTGATGGCCACCGACGACATCGACATCAAGCCGGTGAACTGGCAGTACCGAGTGACCTTCGACCTGGAGGGGATGGATCCTGCTCCGGTCTACATCAGCGTGCCAACTGGATCTGAGCGCAACCTGAGCGACATCGTTGGCTTCTGATGGCTCGTTTTCGAGACCGGCCTACCGCGGACATCCTGGTAATCCTGATCGCCGGGACGATCTGCGCCGGGCTGGTCTTCACCTCGGTGGTCTCCTGGGTGTTCGCTTTCATCAACCCGGCCAGCGACCTGGAAGGCCCGTCGCGCTACATCGCTGACATCACCAACACCCTGATCGGCCTGCTGGCGGGCTTTCTGGCTGGCACCACCACCACCTACTCGGTGGTGAAGGGCTCAGCGAAGAGCGAGAGCGGGGATCAGAACGAAGCCCATGAACAGGAAGGCCAGAACCACCCCGGAGACGACAACAGCCAGCAGCAGTAAGACGTCCTTGCCCACTTTTCCCCCACACCTCGTTTTCCTGAAGGTTATCGAGACCAGCAA
>Ga0307285_10000152_pt1 | contig 15528 bp, 13 predicted proteins | sample ER_DNA_139_FD_194476 | JGI IMG/M metagenome (GOLD analysis project Ga0307285, IMG submission 194476) | Bulk soil microbial communities from the East River watershed near Crested Butte, Colorado, United States - ER_DNA_139 | ecosystem: Environmental > Terrestrial > Soil > Floodplain | place... | reverse complement strand
GGAGGGCGCGCTGGACGGAGCCGGTTCGGCATTTCGTCCCTGAAATCCGCGCGGCGGCCTGATCGTCATCGGCGGCCGGGCCGCCAGAGCACGCCAAGGCCAACGAAGGCGAGTGCGCCGATGCAGAGCGCGCCGATGCCTGCGTACGCGAGGCCGCGAGTCACGATTCGGTCGGTATTGGTGGATCTCTCCTCCCGATCGGATACTCCATTGAGCGGCGGCCGGGGATTCCCAAGCACCGCAGGCGCGATGCCGGTTGGCAGGTTGCCACTGCACAACGTGGTGATGAGTCGGTTGACGGCCCGGTCGCCTTCGCCCTCGATTCCCTCGATTGCGAAGATCACCCAGGTGCTGCCGACGTCTGGATCCAGACCACAGGCGTTCTCGTCATGTCTGGACGCCACAACTTGTTCACTGAAAACCGCGCCCTTGTACACCCGATCGACCGCGAAGCGAATGTCGGTGCGAGCGGTATCGCCACGTCCGACGACTTCCTTGCTGACGACTGTGCCGCGAAAGACGGCATCGGCTTCCCGCAGTGCGCGATTGGTGGAAATTCCAGCACAGCTGCAGGCGAAGGCTTTCGTCGTGTCGACGATCGCCGCGCAGGTGCCCAGCAGCACGGCTGCCAGCAGGACGACCAGGCGCAGCGTAAGCCTCGTCATCTTCCTAAGTCTTGATGGCGTTCAGGTAGAAGACAAGATTGCGGGCGCACTGTTGGTCAGTGGTACGCGGCGGCCTGGATCCGGTAGAGCTCCGCGTAACTGCCTTCGTGACGCATCAACTCCTCGTGACTGCCGACCTCAACAAGCCGCGAGCCATCCAGCACAACGATGAGATCGGCCATCCGCACGGTGCTGAATCGGTGCGATACCAAGATCGTGATTCCGCCGGCGGCGTTGCTCCGCGCGGCGTTCGCGTAGCGCTCGAACAGCTCATGTTCGGTTTCGGCGTCCAACGCGGCGGTCGGCTCGTCGAGCACCATCAGCAAGGGTGCGGCGCGCATATAGCCGCGGGACAAAGCCACCTTCTGCCATTGGCCGAAACTCAGTTCCTGGCCACCCGGCCATGTCGGCCCAAGCTGGCTGCTCAGGCCCTCAGGCAGTCGCTCGATCACATCGACTGCACCTGCCCGACTCACTGCGGTTGTCACGGCAGGTGCATCGTCCAGCCGCGGTAGGTCGCCGAGTCCCACGCTGTGTTGAGCGCTGAACTCGAAGCGGAAGAAATCTTGGAAGGCGCCTGTCAACCGTTGCTGCCAAGCCTCGGACGGCATCCGATCGAGTGGCCGACCGTCGATGGTGATACGGCCGGCAGTCGGCTCGTACATCTTGGCGAGCAGCTTCACGAGAGTGGACTTGCCGGCACCGTTCTCGCCGACGACTGCAACCACGCTGCCCGGTGGCAGCTGCAGGCTGATGTTTTCAACAGCCAGGCGATCGCTGCCGGGATAACGAAATGACACGTTCTCAAGGTGGATGCCATCGACCAACCGCGCCGGTACCGCAACGTTGGCTTGCGCGTTCAGGGCTGCCGCGTACCTTTCCAACCACACGAGCCGTCGCGAGCCGTCCAGCCAGATGCCGCGTAAGAAGCCGATCTCGCCCATGGTGCCGCCGACATAGGAAGATAGCCGCGCGCCAGCAGCAAGGATCAGCAACACATTGCCGACTGAGGCGTCCGGTCCGGTGACGACAAACACGACTGCGCCGATGTAGCCCAGCCCGAAGATCGCCCAGGCCGCGGCGTGCGAGATAGCTGTTCGCCAGCGCGCGCGTGCAACTGGGCGAAACCAGCGCTGCCATTCAATCCTCCGGCGGTCAACCAGCTCAGGACCGATGCCGACCACACGCACCTCCTTGCCTGCAGCGGCGCTGGTGGCCGTGGTGAAGAAGTGCTCCGCGAGGCGGCTGTGCTGGGCGTAGCGTTCCTCCACCTTGCGCTCAACCGCCGGTCGCCAGGCCGAGCTGACCGCGGTCGGGATGGCGAACACAACCAACAGCACGAGTAGCGGGCTGATGCTGCTCAACAAAACAATGGTGAGCGTCACGCGGACGATCCACCCGATGGTGTTCAACACCGACATGTACATGTGATCGAGCACGAAGACTTGATTTCGAAGCACAGCGAGCCGGTCCAGATAGTCCGGTCGTTCCTGAAGCTCCAGTCCCGGCACCGACGCTTGCAGAGTGGCGACGTGGGTTTCCAGCGCGATCGTGACCCGGTCACGAAAGCGGCGGGTCATCCGAGTGCTGAGTACCTGCAGCAGCCAAGTCAGAGTCACCGAGACAGCCATGGCAGCCACCATGGCGAAAACCAGTCGGGAGTTGGACGCTTCCACCGCATCGGCCAACACCTTCAGCCACAACGCGAACAGTGCGTCCGGAATCGCCTGGCACAACGTCAGGATGACCGCAAACACCACGAGTCGCGGCTCGTGGGTGTAGCCGAGCCGGCACAGCCGCCACATGGCGGACAGTGCTGGTGGCAGGTCGTCGGAATGAGGTTCGGTCGCCGGGTCAGAGCTGGGCTTGGTGGGCGCCGTGTCAGAGGACATCGAACACTGCTCCCTCCTCGTCAACAGTTGCCTCGAAACGCTTGGCTTGCAGCTCGAACATGGTCTGATACCGACCACCCTGGGCCATCAGCTCCTGGTGACTACCCAGCTCGATGACTCGACCGTGCTCGAGGACGCAGATCCGGTCCGCATGCCGCACGGTGGAGAACCGATGCGAGATCAAGATCGTGGTGACTCGCCGAGTCGCCTGCAGCACCTTGTCAAACACCTCAGCCTCGCCACGCACGTCCAGCTGTGCCGTCGGCTCGTCCAGTAGCACCAGGCCTGCTCCGCGCCGCACAGCGCACAAAGCCCGGGCAAGCGCGACTCGCTGCCACTGACCGCCGGACAGGTCGGTGCCGCCGGCGTAGCCCTTAGCCAGTGGGGTATCCAGTTCCGCTAGGTGTAAGGCGCCCGCGTCGGCCAAGGCAGCGCGGATTTCGTCGTCGCTGGCCTCTCGTGCCGGGTCGACGTTCTCGCGCAGGGATAGCTCGAAGCGAACAAAATCTTGAAAGACTGCGGCGACGCGGCTCCGCCAACTGGCCAGCTCGATGTCGCGTAGGTCGACCCCGTCTACCATGATCGAGCCGGCGGTCGGATCGTAGAGCCGGCACAGCAGCTTGGCGAGCGTCGTCTTGCCCGCGCCGTTCTGACCGACGATGGCCAGTGAGGTGCCCGCCGGCACCGTGAGGTCGAGTCCGGCAAGGACCGCCTGGTCGCTGCCGGGATAGCCGAACGAGATGTTACGGAATGCGATTTCGTTGCGCGGCGCATCTGCCGCTGGCTGGTGCCCAACAGCAAGGCTGCCGAGCGGGGCCATGGCTGGTCCCAACCGGCCGACGGCCGCAACCGGGGCCGCCGCTCCGTCCAGCGCCCAGTTGAGGCCGCCGAACGCAATGAGGCTGACGCCGAGCGCGACTTGGGCGTACACCACGAGGCGGTCGAGCGGTAAACCCCCTGTGGTGGCTGCAACGCCGAGAGCCCCGAAGACCGCGGCATTGGCCGCGATGACCAGGATCAAGCACCAGACGATGGATTTCTCCCGCAGTCTGGTGGCGCGGTACTGCAGCTCGAATAGCCGGTTGCGACGAGCGATGAAGCGCTCGACGGTCCAACCAGCCAAGCCGAAGAGGCGCAGCTCCTTGGCAGGCTGGGGGTCGACGGCGAGCCGATAGGCATAGTCTGCGTGGCGCTGCGCTGACCGTACTTCTGGAGTGTTTCGGTCCTTCCACACGCCACTTTCTCGGAGCAGCCAGTGCGTCGATCCCCAGGCCACCACCAGGGCCAGCGGCGCCCACCACGTGAATCCAGTGAGGACGACGGCGGAGGCCACGCCACTGACCACATTCACCAGACTGCTCGCAATGAAGTCCACATTGAGGTACATCGGCGGGCCAGTCATGCCGCGATCGAACTCACGGGCAGTTGTCAGGTCATCGATCAGGTCAGGATCCTCCAAGTGCCCGATTCCGGGCGGCTCAACGCAGGCGCGAATCAGTCTCTCGTTGAGCAAAGCAGAGAGCCGGTTGCCGAGGTTCATGCTGACTGCAGTCAAGATGGGCGTCGCGGCCAACATGATCACAAAGACCGCGCCAGTGAGCGCTAGCGGAGCGCCGACCGGACCGTCTTGCTGAACCGCGCCTACCGTGACACCGATGGCGACGGCAAACACCGCAGGCATGACTCCGCTGACCGCCAGTAGTGCCCACCAGGCCACTGCGAGCAGCGGGTCGGCCTTCGGCAGTGCGGCGAAGAACTGCCACTCTGGTCTGACGCGCAGCCGCTTCAGCATGCATCCGACTCTGCCACCAACCACTGACGATCACGATGCGAGTGCGAGGGGGCTGCTGCCGCAAAAACGGTAGGGAAGGAAGGCGGCCTCACCGTAGGATCGGGTGTTGCTGCCGGAAGGCATACGAGTTGCCGCAAGGGATAAGGAGACCAGCCCCGTGATGCGTACCCACGCCGCCGGCACCCTTCGTGCCGACCACGCTGGAACCCCGGTGACCCTAGCCGGGTGGGTGGCGCGTCGACGGGATCATGGTGGAGTTGCGTTTCTTGATCTTCGAGATGCATCCGGTGTCGTACAGGTGGTGGTTCGGGACGAGACCCTGGCCGCATCCGGTGCTCATGATCTACGCAACGAGTACTGCATCCAGGTCACCGGTGTGGTCGAGCCGCGGCCTGTTGGCAATGCCAATCCCGACCTTCCCACCGGCGAAGTCGAAGTTGTCGCCGCGGAACTAGAAGTGCTGAGTCCGTCCGCGCCAACGCCCTTCCAGATCGACGAGCGCGTCAGTGTGGGTGAGGAGACCAGGCTCAAATATCGCTACCTCGATTTGCGGCGGCCGGGCCCCGCTGCAGCGATCCGGTTACGCAGCGAGGTCAATCGGGTGGCCCGTACGCTGCTCGCCGAGCGTGGCTTCGTCGAGATCGAGACGCCGACCTTGACGCGTTCCACACCGGAGGGCGCGCGTGACTTCCTAGTACCCGCGCGACTCAAGCCTGGCTCTTGGTACGCGCTGCCGCAGAGCCCCCAACTGTTCAAGCAGCTGTTGATGGTGGCTGGGATGGAGCGCTACTACCAAATCGCTCGCTGTTATCGCGACGAGGACTTCAGGGCCGATCGGCAGCCCGAATTCACCCAACTCGACATCGAGATGAGCTTCGTCGACCAAGACGATGTCATCGAGCTCACCGAGGCACTGATCACGGCCATTTGGCGACTGATCGGCGTCGAGGTCGCGACTCCGGTGCAGCGCCTCACGTACGCGGATGCGATGAACCGCTTCGGTAGCGACAAGCCCGACCTGCGGTTCGGCCACGAGATCGTCGAGCTGACGAGCTACTTCGCTGCAACGCCTTTCCGGGTGTTTCAGGCCGAGTATGTCGGTGCGGTCGTGATGCCTGGTGGCGCCAGCCAGCCGCGTCGGCAGCTGGACGCGTGGCAGGAGTTCGCACGACAACGGGGGCACCGTGGCCTCGCGTACGTGTTGGTGGGCGAGGACGGTGAGCTTGGCGGACCGGTGGCCAAGAACCTCTCGGAGTCGGAGCGGGATGGGCTGGTTGCTGCGGGTGGTGCTGCGCCGGGAGACTGCATCTTCTTCGCGGCCGGCTCGCGTGGCTTGGCGCAGTCGCTGCTTGGCGCCACCCGGCTGGAAATCGGTCGGCGCCTTGGGCTCATCGACGAGCATGCCTGGGCCTTTTGCTGGGTGGTCGATCCGCCGCTGTTCGAGTCGGCGAGCGTAGCCGTGGCAACAGGTGATGTCACCGTCGGAGCAGGCGCCTGGACTGCGTTACACCATGCCTTCACCGCTCCACAGGACCTGGAGACGTTCGACATCGATCCCGGCGCTGCACTCGCGTACGCCTATGACTTCGTCTGCAACGGCAACGAGATCTGCGGTGGCTCGATTCGTATCCACCGGCGGGACATTCAAGAGCGGGTGTTTGCCGTCATGGGGCTGCCAAAGGAAGAGGCGCAAGAGAAGTTCGGCTTCCTCCTTGACGCCTTCAACTACGGCCCGCCGCCACACGGCGGGATCGCCTTCGGCTGGGACCGGATTTGCGCCCTCTTGTCAGGAACTGACTCCATCCGGGAGGTGATCGCTTTTCCGAAGTCAGGTGGCGGAGTCGATCCGCTGACCGACGCTCCGGCGCCGATTACGCCCGAGCAGCGTAAAGAGGCTGGCATCGACGCCGCACCGGATATCTGATCTCGACTGACTCTGAGGAAGCACTTTTGTGAAGGTCAGATTAGGCCGAGACAAAATATAATCCGGCCACATCTTTCTTCGCTCGGCTAGGGAGCAGACATGACCGCAACACTTCTGACCGCTCAGGATGCTAACTGGAACGTCGCGCGCGGAGCTTTCAACATTCTGGTCGACCAGCAGCCGGCCGGCATTGCGCTGCCTCGTAGCGCCGATGACGTCAGTGCCGTTGTTCGATCCGCAGCCGCCGACGGGAAACGGGTTGCCGCGCAGCGCACAGGGCACAACGCGGAGCCACTCGGCTCGCTCGCCAACACCGTGCTGTTACGCACGGATGGGCTTGGTGAGGTACAGATTGATGCTGATGCAGGCACCGCGCGGGTTGGTGCTGGCGCGCTTTGGGGTGATCTCTTGCCTAGGGCGTCCGAGTTGGGTCTCGCGGCCCTCCACGGTTCGGCTCCAAATGTCGGCATCGCGGGCTACACGCTGGGCGGTGGAGTCAGCTTCTACCATCGCAAACACGGGCTCGCCTGTAACCGTGTGACGGCGATCGAGCTGGTCACCGCCGGTGGTGAGCAGATCCGGGTCGATGCCGACAATGAGCCCGATCTGTTTTGGGCGCTGCGCGGCGGCGGCGGCAGCTTCGGTGTCGTCACTGCGCTCGAGTTCGATCTGCTGGCGTTGCCTGAGATCTTCGCGGGCGCCCTGTTGTTCCCTGCAGAGCAGGCGAGCGAGGTTCTGCAGGGCTGGCGCGAGTGGACCAGCGGAATGCCCGAGGAAATGACGTCGGTCGGTCGGCTGATGAACTTCCCACCGATTCCTGAGATGCCCGAGCCGCTCCGCGGCAAGTCATTCGCCGTGCTCGAGGTGATCTACTGTGGCGATGTCTCAGACGGCGACGAGCTGGTGGCGCCGCTGCGCAAGCTGGGCAGCGCCGGCATGGATACGATCCAGGCCCAGCCGCCGGCTGGCATCGCCGAGCTGCACATGGACCCGCCTACGCCGGTGCCCTACATCAGCGAGTCGCTGCTGACTCACGAACTGCCGGCGTCAGCAATCGACTCGCTCGTCAAGGCTGTTGGGCCAGGCTCGGGCTCGCAACTGGCCTCGGTCGAACTACGCCACGGTGGGGGCGCTTTGTCACGGGCACCACAGGACGCCGGAGCGCTCGCCACTCTGCCGGGCTCTTTCATCACTTTCGCGGTCGGCTTCGTCCCGGCGTCTGAGGCAATGGCGCCGAACCGCGCCTGGCTCGGCGCCTACAAGGCGGCGCTCGAGCCCTATGACGCCGGCAGCTACTTCAACTTCGTTGAGTACAGCTTTGACATCACCCAAATCTTCCCGCCGGAAATCCTCGATCGGCTACGCGAGGTCAAGCAGCGCTACGACCCCGAGAACCTTTTCCACTCCAACCACCCGGTCACGGGCTAGGAAGCGGCAACTGGTCACCAGCAACAGGCAAATCGGCAATTCGGTGTGGCAGCCGACCGGTTTCGGGACGGCTGAGGGCGAATGCAGGCTGGCTATGTCGATGCGTCAGCGACGGCTTGCAGCTCTCGAGTCATGTCCTCGACCAGCTGGGGACGGCCATGAAATTGAGCGGCAGTGTTTTGGAACAGCACGATCCTCCATTGCCCCTGCTGCTCTTCAGCGATCAGGGTCTGGTGAGAATTCGTCTCGGAGTTGATCGACGTCTGGCCGGGCGGGACTAGTCCGGCAATGGCCCTCAAGATCATCGCCTGCGGCCCTAGCAGCCGAACGGATTCCACCTTCACGGCATAGCGCGCGGTCTTGTGGTCGGCAAAGATGGTCGACATTTCGGCGCCGATCGTCTCCCTGCCGGAGCTGATGCTCCCATCGAAGCCAATGATCACGCCGTCTTCGGCGAACGGCTTGGCCATCGCCTCGCCCTCGTGATCGTTCCAGGCAGCGATGAGCTGGTCGTACAAGGCTCTAACGTCGTTCTCACTCATGGTGTGCATCCTGCTCCTGTTTGATTGCTTCGCTGGCCAAGCTCGCCAAGCTCGCTCAACGCGGATCGCGCTCGGCAGCCGCCCACTTCGTCGTCGCTCCGGGACGAAGAGCGTGTCCCTCCCTCCTCCTCAGCACGGCGGCGCGATGCGGTGTGGGTCGGTATCCGTAGGATCTGAGGCGATGAGCGAGGATCTCTTTGGGGGCGCCGTTGGCGGTCCGATAGCAACGCCGAGTGGCAGCCTGGGCGACGCTGACCGTGCCGGCCTGCCACTCGCAGTACGAATGCGACCGCGCACCTTGGACGAGATTCTCGGGCAGGACCATCTGATGGCGCCGGGCTCTCCACTTCGGCGGCTCGCTGCCGGTGAACCAATGTCGGTCTTCCTCTGGGGACCGCCCGGCGTCGGCAAGACGACGATCGCAGCAGTGGTCAGTCGCCAAAGCGATTCGAGGTTCGTTGAGCTCTCTGCCGTCACCGCCGGGGTGAAGGACGTTCGGGCGGTGCTCGATCAGGCACGCCGGGACCTCCGTACGGCGCGGCAGACGGTGCTATTTATCGACGAGGTGCATCGCTTCTCCAAGACCCAGCAGGACGTGCTGCTGCCCGCGGTGGAGAACCGGCTGGTCACGCTGATCGCCGCGACTACGGAGAATCCCAGCTTTTCGGTCATCTCACCGTTGCTGTCGCGATCCTTGCTGCTCACCCTCAAGCCGCTGAACGATGACGACATCTCTGCCCTGCTAGATCGGGCGCTGAGCGAGGAGCGCGGGCTGGCCGATGCATACCAGCTCGAGCCGGACGCTCGAGCCATGATCGTACGGCTCGCCGGAGCTGACGCCCGTCGCGCCCTGACCTTCCTTGAGGAGTCGGCTGCAGGCGCGGCCGCTGTGAATCAGACCATGATCACCACCGACATGGTGGAGCGCGCAGTGGACCGGGCGGCAGTCCGATACGACCGGGCCGGTGATCAGCACTATGACGTCATCAGCGCCTTCATCAAGTCGATTCGAGGCTCCGACGTTCAGGCTGCGCTGCACTATCTCGCTCGGATGATCGCGGCTGGCGAGGACCCGCGCTTCATTGCCCGGCGACTGGTGATCTTGGCCTCGGAGGACATCGGCCTGGCCGACCCCACGGCGCTACCAACCGCTGTCGCGGCAGCCCATGCGGTCGAGTTCATCGGCATGCCTGAAGGGCGGATCAATCTTGCCCAAGCAGTCATCGCGCTAGCTCTGGCTCCAAAGTCCAACGCAGTCATCAAGGCCGTCGATGCCGCTCTCGCCGATGTGAACGCCGGCAGGATCGGCCTCGTGCCTCGCCATCTCCGCGATGCCCACTATCCCGGTGCCCAGCGACTCGGACATGGCCAGGAGTACGCGTACGCACACGACGAGCCGCATGCTGTCGCTGCTCAGCAGTATCTTCCGGATGAGCTGGCAGGCGCTCGCTACTACGTTCCGACCGAGTACGGCGCTGAGGCGCCTCTAGTGGCCAGGCTGGCGCGCATCGAGGAGCTCTTGGGCCGCTCTGATGACTGACGGATAAGAGGGCTACAGGCCGTCCGGAAACTCCGAAGCGGAGTGCGGATCAGCCAAGGGCCAGCCGCCGGATGCCAACTGGGCGCGGACCCGCGCCACGTCCTCGTTGCGCGGCAACTCATCGGTAATGGTCATGATGAGTTCGCCGATATCGGTGTTCGTGACAGGCAGCACACCCTCGCCTCGCAATTCTGCGGCGACCGCAGCGACTTCTTCGGACGTGAGCCGGCGGGCGAGCAGAGCGAGCAAGGGAATGTAGTCCTGCTCAGGAACTCCTTGCGGGTAGCCGGCCCGCAGCCAGTCAACGACTGTGCTGAGGAACGGGGGCAATGAGAGCTGTGACAACGCTAGATCCCTCCTATTGCCGCCGGATCAAAAGATCGCGGCGGTTCGTAGCGGCTGGCTGCCAGGCTAGACGCCGAACAGCTGCTTTCCGTAGACGATCACGACGATGCCAAACAGGACCGCCAGTATGCAGAGCCCGAAGCAGACAATCCCTCCTGCCAGACCTGCTGGCGAAGGTTTGGTGACCTCCTCGCCAGCGGATCCGACGCTCACCAGCTGACGGCTGGTGTTGAGAGAGCGAACGCCGAGCGCGAAGAGGGCAGGTAATCCGACCCCTAACAGCACGCCAACCAGAAGCACCTGCCACAGCGCATCCAAGGCCTTGGTCAAAATCTCCATAATTCTCCTTAGCTCGCAGTCTTGGCTGGCTCGCGCTCGGGCACTGGCGCCAGCCCGCCTTCCCACTCGGCATTGACGTTGTCCGGGGTGATGGGCGAGCGACGGGACCGGAGGAACATGTACGCGGCACCAAGCACCAAGATGCCGAACACCACGATCACGCCGAAGGCATCGCCAATGCCATTGGCCACGAACCAGCAGAGCGCTCCGACTATCCCGGCACTCGGCAGAGTGAGGATCCAGGCAACGACCATCCGGCCGAAGACGCCCCACCGGACCGGGACCCGACGGCCGACCCCGGATCCCAGGATGGAGCCACTGGCGACCTGCGTAGTGGACAAGGGCATGCCGAGGTGACTCGAAGAAAGAATGATCACCGCCGAGGAGGTCTCGGCAGCCATCCCCTGCGGCGACTTGATCTCCACCAGCCCTTTGCCGAGGGTCCGGATGACCCGCCAACCACCTACCCAGGTGCCGGCCGCGATAGCTATGGCGCAGGCGATCTTTACCCACAGCGGGATGGCATGCAGGTTGGTCCAACTGCCGTACGCGACCAGCGCAAGGGTAATCACGCCCATGGTTTTCTGAGCATCGTTGGTGCCGTGAGCCAGCGACACCAAGGAGGCGGATCCGACCTGCCCCCAACGGAACCCCTCATCTCGCCGCCGTTCCGGCACGCTGGTCACGATCTTGAACACCAACCAGGTGCCCAGGCCGGCGACTAATCCAGCGACCACCGGAGCGAACACGGCCGGCAACACGATTGACGTGATGACCCCGTCCCACTTGACACCGCTCAACCCGAGTGCGGCAATCGTGGCACCGATCAGGCCACCGAACAGCGCATGCGAGGAGGACGACGGCAAACCAAAGAGCCAGGTCAGCAGGTTCCACAAGATGCCACCCACTAGCCCGCACAGAATGATCACCAGCATCGGCACGCCCATCAGCCCCGGCACGGGTGCCCCGTTAGGGCCCTGGATGGCGATGATCTTGTTACTCACAGTCAGAGCGACCTCGATCGACAGGAAGGCGCCGACCAGATTCAAGATCGCGGACAACGCCACTGCCGCTTTCGGCTTCAGGGCTCCCGTGGCGACCGAGGTCGCCATCGCATTGGCTGTGTCGTGAAAGCCGTTCGTGAAGTCGAAGGCGAGGGCGGTCACCACAACCACGCACAAGATGAAGAGAGCTTCGGTCACATGCACATCGTGTTAGACCGCGGGCGAGGCAAACCAGTCCGCGACGGCCGTCAGGCGCATCGTTCACCGAGAATTCAACTCGTGCCTACGTGGTGTTCGCGCACGGGGCAGGGCCGCGACGGTGTAGAGAGACTGGCGCTGTGCTAGCTGCCCGAGCGCGGCGCCAATCCGCGCCGCCCTCGCCCATCGGTCGAACAGGGTAAGGTCACATAGTCACGCTGCGCGGGCGCGTTCTGCGCTGTCCACAATCAGAAGGAAATCCGATGTCAGTAGGGGAGATCGCAGGCCTGATCGCCGCCATAGCCTTCGTTGCTCTGGTGGCATTCACCGCGGTGCCGCTGCTCAAGCTCGGACGGGTGCTTGAGGAGGTTCGGCTTGCGGTGCGTGACATCGGGCATGAGTCGGTGCCCATTCTGACCGAGCTGCGAGGAACCGTACGCGCCACCAATGATGAGTTGGTCAAGCTCAGCGTGGTGACCGAGGACGTTGCCAAGGTGAGCGCGAATGCGACGGTGGTCAGCGAGAACGCCGCACAGATGACCAGTCTGTTCTCAGCAACGCTCGGTGGGCCGCTGGTCAAGACGGCCGCGTTCAGCTATGGCGTACGGAAGGCGATCAAGGGCAACGGTTCACGCCGCAAGGCAAAACGGAGCGTGTGATGTTCCGACGCATTTTCTGGTTCGTCATCGGCGCGGGCGTCGCGATCTTCGTTTCGATCAAGATCCGGGGATACCTGAAGAAGGCTCGCCCAGAGGCCATCGGCCAACGTGTGTCCGAATCTGCGAGCGGCATCAGCGACTCGGCCCGCGACTTCGTCGACCGGGTACGAGCCGGTATGGCCGAGCGCGAAACGGAGCTGCGTGACACGCTCGGCCTGCCAGATGACCAACCTCCTCGCTAGCCGATTCTCGATTCAGCCCTCAAGGAACACGTCATGAAAACCGCCGAGATCCGGCGCCGCTTCTTGGATTTCTTCGCATTGCGCGGTCACGAAGTGGTGCCGTCCGCACCCCTGCTTTACAACGACCCCACTCTGCTGTTCGTCAATGCCGGCATGGTGCCCTTCAAGCGCTACTTCACCGGGGCCGAGACGCCGCCTTTCGACCGTGCCACGAGTGTCCAGAAGTGCGTCCGTACGCTCGACATCGACGAGGTCGGCAAGACAACCCGCCACGCCACGTTCTTCCAGATGAACGGGAATTTCTCTTTCGGCGACTACTTCAAAGCCGAAGCAATTCGCTACGCGTGGGATCTGGTTACCGGCTCTCAAGAAGGCGGCGGCTACGGGTTCGACCCCGACAAGATCTGGGTCACCGTGCTGCACTCCGACGACGAGGCGGCCGTGCTATGGGAGAACATCGCGGGTCTGCCGGCTGAGCGAATTCAGCGCCGCGGGGTGCTGGACAACTACTGGCATATGGGTGTTCCTGGACCTGGTGGGCCCTGCAGCGAGATTTACGTCGATCGCGGCCCCGAGTACGGCCCGGATGGCGGCCCCATCGTGGATGAAGATCGTTTCCTGGAGATCTGGAATCTGGTCTTCATGCAGGAGGAGCTTTCTGCCGTCCGGAAGAAAGACGACTTCGACATCGCGCGACCCCTGCCGCGTAAGAACATCGACACCGGCATGGGCTTGGAGCGCGTCGCGTACCTGTTGCAGGGCGTGGACAACTTGTACGAAATCGACCAGGTCTATCCGGTTATCGACCACGCCGCTCAGCTGGCCGGCAAACAGTACGGCGACCAACACGATGACGACGTACGGCTGCGGGTCGTCGGCGATCACGTCCGCTCGGGGCTGATGTTGATCGGTGACGGCGTGACGCCTGGCAATGAGGCACGGGGCTACGTGTTGCGCCGGCTGCTGCGCCGGGTGGTCCGCGCGATGCGCCTGCTTGGCGTCACAGAGCCGGTGCTGCCGGGACTGTTGCCGATCAGCCGCGATCTGATGTCCGAGTCTTATCCGGAGTTGGCCTACGACTGGGCACGCATCGCGCAGATCGCGTACGCAGAGGAAGACGCTTTCCGGCGCACCCTGGCTACTGGTACCCAGATCTTTGATCTTGCAGTTGCGGATGCCAAGAGTGAGCAGCAGACCGTACTCAGTAGCGAACGCGCCTTCCAGCTCCACGACACGTACGGTTTCCCGATCGATCTCACCTTGGAGATGGCCGCCGAACAGGGGTTGCGTGTCGACGAGCCGGGCTTCCGGCGCTTGATGCAGGAGCAGAAGGATCGCGCCAAGGCTGACGCCAAGTCCAAGAAGGCAGGCGCTCAGGCGGTGGAGATCTACCGTGATCTTCGGGCGCTCGGCCCGACTCCCTTCACTGGCTACACCGAGCTCAGCACCGAGTCGAAGGTCCGCGGCATTGTCGTGGACGGGGTGCTCGCCGAGGCGGCCGAAGAAGGCGATGTGGTCGAGGTTGTCTTGGAACAGACCCCGTTCTACGCCGAGTCGGGCGGGCAGGACTCTGACGCTGGCCGGATCATTGGCGACGGCGTCGAGCTCGAGGTGGTCGACGTGCAGCGCCCGGTGAAGGGCTTGATCGTGCACCGGGTACGGGTCAACCAGGGTGAGTTGCTCAGCGGCGCTCAGGTGCTGGCATCAGTGGATGGTGAATGGCGCATCGGTGCGTGCCAGGCCCACTCGGGCACGCACGTCATGCACGCGGCGCTGCGTCAGGTGCTGGGTCCGACCGCGCTGCAGAGCGGCTCATACAACAAGCCCGGCTACCTTCGGCTTGACTTCGCCTGGCAAAGCGGTCTCAGCCAGCAGATCCGGGCCGATGTTGAAGAGGCCGCGAACCAGGGCATCCGTAAGGATCTGAACGTCAGTGCGACGATCATGCCTCTGGCCAAGGCTCGCGAGATTGGCGCGCTTGCGCTGTTCGGCGAAACCTACGACGAAAACGTCCGGGTGGTCGAAATGGGCGGCCCCTGGTCCCGCGAGCTCTGCGGCGGAACCCATGTTCAGCACAGCTCCCAAATCGGGCTGGTGACGATCACCGGCGAGTCCAGCATCGGATCAGGCGTACGTCGTGTTGAGGCGTTCGTTGGGATCGAGGCGTTCCGATACCTCGCGAAGGAACGATCGCTCGTCATGGGACTCAGTGAGGCGCTCAAGGTGCAACCCGAGCAGCTGCCCGACCGGGTCAGCAAACTGCTGGTGCAGCTCAAGGCCGCAGAGAAGCAGATCGCCGATCTGAAGAGTCAGACCGTACTGGCAGACGTGAACAGCATCGTTGCCAAGAGCCACGACATGTGGGGCGTCGGTTATATAGCCCATCGCGCGGACGGCGTTTCGGGCAATGACCTGCGGACACTCGCGTTGGAGATCCGCAATCGGGTGCAGCACACGCCGTCTGTCGTGGCAGTCGTCGGCGGATCAGTCGACAAACCGAGCGTGGTCATCGTGACGACCCAGGGCGCCCGTGATCGCGGGCTGAACGCAGGCGATCTGGTACGCGTCGCCAGCGAGACCCTCGGAGGTCGCGGAGGCGGCAAAGACGACATCGCTCAGGGCGGCGGCACCGACGGGGCGCGCGCCGAAGATGCCCTCAAGTCCGTGGAGTACGCCATCGGGCGCACGCTGCAGTCGTCCTAGGTCGCGCGGTGGTTCAATCCTTCGGCGATGGGCTCGGCGGCGGGCCGGCGAAAACGTGGTGGTTGGGTTTGGTTGGTGAGCGGAGTTTGCGGTCCGCAGGTTTCAGGCATCTTAGGTTTTCGCCGGTCCGCCGCCGAGCCACTCGCCTTCGTTCGGGGGTCGCGCGGGCCGGACCAGCAGCGTGTTTTGATGGACGGGCCCCGGTCTGGGTCACCCGGGAACGCGCGGCTCCGGTTGGGAACGCACGTGCACGTT
>Ga0307285_10000149_pt1 | contig 15589 bp, 12 predicted proteins | sample ER_DNA_139_FD_194476 | JGI IMG/M metagenome (GOLD analysis project Ga0307285, IMG submission 194476) | Bulk soil microbial communities from the East River watershed near Crested Butte, Colorado, United States - ER_DNA_139 | ecosystem: Environmental > Terrestrial > Soil > Floodplain | place... | reverse complement strand
ACCGAACATGGCTTTGACTTGGAGCTGGCGACGAGACTCGAACTCGTAACCTGCTGTTTACAAGACAGCTGCGCTACCGATTGCGCCACGCCAGCGATGCCGGGACAGCCTACCCAAGTGTCGCGGTCAGAAGACTCCGGGACCGCCGACGAATGCCGTACCACGGCCAGTCACGACAACCTCCTCGCCCGCACCCAGGAGGGCAGCCCCGCCGCGTACAAGATCAAGTTTCGCAGTGGGGGAGCTAGTCGTAACCTCACCGTCGGCTACCAGCAGGATGCGCCCGCCGGTTGATGCGGGGACGAGCACAGCCTCGCTACCGGCGTCGATGCGCCACAGCTCGAACTCCGGCGCAGGCGTTGGATAGCGCCAGACTCCCCGTGACTCCTCGATGGGAGTGATCAAGCCACGAAAGCCCGGGGTGAAGTCCACGATCGCAAGGAGCTCCTCGACGTTGACATACTTCCGCGTCAGGCCGCCCCGCATCACGTTGTCTGAGTTGGCCATGATCTCTACCCCGCCGCCGCTGAGGTAGGCATGCAGGTTTCCAGGTGGCATATAGAGAGCCTCGCCTGGCTGCAGCGTGATCCTGTTCATCAGCAGAGCTGCCAGCACCCCGGGGTCGCTGGGATAGAAGGCATCGAGCTCGATGGCTGTACGCCCAAACAACGCCAGTTCATCGGATGCCGGCACCGCCTCGGCAGCCTTCACCACGTCAGTGATCATGCAACGCTGCTCGGACGTCAGCCGCAGAAGCTCCGCGAACACCGTGGCCAAGCGCTCCGCGCCGGAAAGCGCAGCATTGGCCAGCGGCCGGACAAGATCTAGCGCGTCGGCAACGCCGAGCTTCGCGAACAGCTGATATGTCTCATCGGGCTCGCGGAAGCCACAGAGTGCCTCGGTGGTCACCAAGGCGCACAAGACCTCAGGCTTCGGCCAACCGTCGCGATAGGTCCGGTTTGGCGCGTCGCGGGCGATCCCGGCCGCCTGCTCGCTTTCAAATCCGGCTTCTGCCTCCTCACGTGAAGGATGGGCCTGCAGGGACAGCGGCTGCGCGGCCGCGATCACCTTGAGCAGAAAGGGAAGCCGCGGCCCGAAGGCGTCAACGGAGGCCGCACCAACAATGCCTGCTGGGTCCTGAGCGACCATCTTGTCCAGCGGTTCACCATCGACAGTCGAAGGCGCCAGAGGGTGGGCACCAAACCAGAGCTCCGCCTGCGGTTCGCCACTAGGTGCCACGCCGAGAAACTCTGGAATCGCCGTCCGCGATCCCCACGCGTACGGCTGGATCACCCCGGTCAGCCGCTCCATGATGATTCCTCCTGTGCCGGCCCATCCTGCTGTGGGACAGCATCGCCGACCGCCGCCTGCCAGAGAGCGAGGGTACGCGCCACGGCCAGCGAGTCACGCCACGGGACCATGAACGACTCGCGCTCACCTGCCCGCACACAGCGCATGACCTCTTGGGCCTGAAAGGTATAGCCGCCGCCCGGCCACTGGGTAACCAAGACCTCGGGAGCGACATCATGAGGACGCCCCCGATAGACCAGCATCTCGCTTGGCCGAATGAAGAAGTCGTCGATCATGATCCGGCCGGAGCTGCCGTAAACCTGGAGGCTGGTGGGAAGGTCGGCTTCAAGGGAGCAGATGACCGTAGCTGTGGCGGCCGGGCGATCCTGGCTGGCTGGGTAGCTGAGCACAGCCGCGGCGTGACTGTCCACGCCTGTTACCGCATGGCTGCCAAAACCCAGCAAGTCCGCCGGCTCGCCCAGAAAGAGATTCACGGCATGCAGCGGATAGACGCCGGCGTCGAGGATGGCACCGCCGGCAAGTGCCGGATCGAGCAGCCGATGGGTCGGCGCACCTCGAAAGGCAAAGCCGAAGTCTGCCGAGACGTGCCGGATCTCACCAAGATCACCGGAAGCCACCAGCGCCGCGGCCTTACGGAGCAGCGGGTTGGTCCGGGTCCACATCGCCTCCATCAAGAACAATCCGCGATCGCTCGCGAGGTTGATCAATTCCTCGGTGTCGGCCGGACTGGTGGCCAGGGGTTTCTCAACCAGCACGGACTTTCCAGCCTCCAGACACACTTTCGTAGACGAAAAATGATCATGATGAGGCGAGGCGACATAGACCACGTCGACGTCGGGATCTCCAGCCAGCTCCGCGTAGGAGTCGTAGGCTCGCGGGATTCCATGATCAGCTGCGAAGGCCATGGCACGGTCGAGGCTGCGTGAACCCACGGCGACCAGCCGCGCCTGGTCCGGCAGCAGCGCAAGATCACGAGAAAACACTGAAGCGATGTGCCCAGTGGCAAGAATGCCCCAGCCCACGAGATCAGTCACGATCCCATCCAACAACATCGCGCGTAATTAGCGGAGTGAGTGGCCGAGTCCGGTCTCAGCGGCTATCTTGCTCCGAGTGTGGCGAATGATCGGGGGCTCGAGCTCAGTCGATGCCGAATCTCGTGACGTCACGAATGACATAGATGTAATTTCGATTTACGATGAGCCCATGATCGTCGCTTCCAGTCCTCAGCATGACGGTAAGGATCCCATTGGCGCGTTGAGCGCCAGGGACGCCGAGATCCTCACGTTCGAGCGACAGTGGTGGAAGTTCGCCGGCGCCAAAGAGCAGGCGATTCGCGACAAGTTCCAGATGTCCGCGACGCGCTACTACCAGGTGTTGAATGCCTTGATCGACAAGCCGGAGGCGCTGGCCCAGGATCCGCTGCTGGTCAAGAGGCTGAGACGACTGCGCGCGACCCGACAGCGTAACCGCTCGGCGAAGCGGCTCGGCATCGACCTCACGATCGACTGAGTTTCAACCGCCCAAGTACGGCTCGGATGCCTTCCCCGACTGGCCTCACCGGATAGTCGACATACCCGCCGATGCTCAGCCCCGCCTGGCGCTCAAAGAAGTTCCGTGCTGCTCGGTCGCCGGTACGGATTACCGACCACCCCATGAAGATGACGTACGGGATGTAGTAGGGGAGTCCTAGGCAGTACAGGTATTGCCAGCTGTGCGCTTCTTCATGCGTGATGAGCAACGGATTGCGGCTGAGCATCTCTTCCCATGTGCTACTGGTTGTGATCACGCTGCCGACGGTGAAGGCGCCGGCGACCGGGAAGCCGAAGCGGTAACCCTCGCCAAGAAACAGGCCCCGTGGTCCGCGCTTGATCGTGGCGCCACCCAGGCCAGCAATTGCCAGTCCCAAAGGGGTAGTGAGATTGGCGAAGTTGCCGACCAAGCGGACCCACTGCCAACCAGTTTCGGGCCTGCCAGGTTTCACGGTCTCATCTTTGCAGTAAGTCGCAGGAGAGCCCATCCCTCGCCTGAGTGGCTAGAAGCGCGGGTCCACCTGTTGGACATCGTTCCCAGGATGCGAAATCGACATGCGCCCGATGAGCCCCCACCCTAGGCTGAGTCGTGTTCATCCAGAGGGGACGAGGGACCGGCCCGATGACTCCCCGGCAACCGGCTGATCGATCAGACACGGTGCCAACTCCGGCTCAGTCGAAGGTCGGCTGAGAAAGATGAAGAGAGACTTCATATGACCGCGGTCGTCCACACCGATCAAATCCCCACTCCTGGCGTCCGGGCCGGCGCATTCGGGAATGCCACACACCTCGTCTGTCGCGAGTGCGGGGCCACTACGCCGCTCGGCCCCTACTACGTCTGTACCGACTGCTTCGGTCCGCTCGAGGTCGGTTACGAGTTTCCGACCATTACCCGGAGCAGGATCGAGGCGGGCCCGCGGAGCATCTGGCGATATGCCCCGCTGTTGCCGGTCCCAGCCGACATCGCTACCTTCCGCTCGACCGACCCCGGCTTCACCCGGCTGGTCGATGCCCGCAATCTTGCGGATGATCTTGGTTTGAAACAACTCTGGGTCAAAGATGACTCGGGCAATCCAACGCACTCCTTCAAGGACCGGGTTGTCGCCGTCGCTCTGTCGGCAGCGCGCGAGCTGGGACTTCAGGTGTTGGCCTGTCCCTCGACCGGCAACCTCGCCAACGCCGTAGCAGCGGCCGCTGCCCGGGCGGGCATCAAGTCAGTCGTCTTCGTGCCGCAGAACCTTGAAAAGCAAAAGATCTTGGCTTCCGCGATCTACGACACCTCCCTGATTGCCGTCGAAGGGACCTACGACGACGTCAACAAGCTCGCCAGCGAGATCGCGGCTGAAGAAGAGGGCTGGGCCTTTGTCAACGTCAATGTGCGGCCCTACTATGCCGAAGGCTCGAAGACGTTGGGGTACGAAATCGCCGAGCAACTTGGCTGGCGACTTCCTGATCAAGTCGTCGTCCCGGTTGCATCCGGAGCCCAGCTGACCAAGATCGACAAGGGATTCCGCGAGCTGATCAAGCTTGGCCTCGTGGAGGAGAAGTCATTCGTGATCTTCGGTGCTCAGGCCAGCGGCTGCTCACCTGTCTCGCAGGCGTTTCGCGCCGGCCTCGACTTCGTCGCGCCGGTGAAGCCGGACACCATCGCGAAGTCGCTGGCCATAGGCAATCCGGCGGATGGGCCGTACGTGCTCGACGTCGTACGGCGTACCGGCGGCGTCGTTGCCGACGTCGACGACGACACGCTGGCGTCGAGCATCCAACGGCTGGCGCGTACCGAGGGCATCTTTGCCGAGACCGCAGGCGGCGTCGTGGTCGGCGTCACCGCCCAGCTCATTGCCGACGGAGCGCTGGATCCAGCAGCAGAGACTGTGGTGATCAACTCAGGTGACGGGCTCAAGACCCTCGATGCAGTTGCCGATCGGGTCGGGCCCAAGATCACGATCCCACCGCGCTACGAGGCGTTCATCGACTTCTGGAAGGAGACGAACTCATGAGTGCCACCGTCCGCATCCCCACCATCTTGCGCACCTACACCGCTGGTGCGGGCGAGGTGAGTGCCGATGGCAGCACTCTTGCCGAAGTCTTGGATTCCTTGGAGAGCAACCACCCGGGCATCAGGGGGCGGATCATCGATGACGCCGGCGCCCTGCGACGCTTCGTGAATGTCTACGTCGGTGACGACGACGTACGTTTCATTGGCGGCCTGGACGCGCAGGTTGCCGAGGGCACCAAGATCTCCATTATCCCGGCGGTTGCGGGTGGGGCCGAGCGCTAGGTGGCCCGGGCTAACCCGGTCCTTCCCTGCTCCGAAAGTGGTCGCCAACAACAAGAGTCCGGCCGGATCCGGCGTTGTTCGCGACCGGTTTGCTAAGGAGGGTGTGCCGTCAGAGTGCCAGCGAGACTAGCGTCGGGCTCATGGATCTCGAGCGGTTCGTCCGAGCGCAAGATAGTGGGGGCACCTATCAGCGGGCAGTTGCCGAGCTCCGTAACGGCCGCAAGACCAGCCATTGGATGTGGTTCATCTTCCCGCAGATCGCTGGCTTAGGGCGCAGCGCCATGGCCCAGGCGTACGCGATCAGCAATCTCGCCGAGGCGCAGGCCTACCTCGCGCATCCTGTGCTCGGACCACGGTTGGTCGACTGTGCCGAGATCCTCGCCTCGCACAGCGGATTCACCGCAGAGCACATCTTCGGGGGTATTGACGCAATCAAGCTGCGCTCCTCGATGACCCTCTTCGCGCACGCCGATCCTGATCACGCGATCTTCCAGCAGGTCATCGATCAGTATTACGACGGGCCGGATCCGGAGACCGAGCGTCGCCTGTAACGATTCTTTGATCAACTTGATGCCAGGACCAGTCACCGTGTGCAATGTAGCTACACCTCGGCGCCGTGGTGTTAACGGCAGATCCGCAGCTGAGTAGCTAACAGGGGAGGCAGTCCTTGCCGGATCGGAGCCGCGCAGCGAACGCGCTCACGATCATGATGACCGACGTCGTCGGCTCGACGGAGCTACGGCGGACATGTGGCGACCAGGATGCCGACGACATTCTCACGCTGCAGGCAGCGATCGTGCAGCACCAGGTCGCAGCATTCGGTGGCCGGGTACGCAAATCTCTGGGCGATGGGTTCCTCATCTCCTTCCCCTCCGAAGTAGCAGCGGTCCATGCTGCCGTCGCCACCCAGCGTGCGTTAGAGGAGCACAACACCGCCGAGCCGCAACGCGCTGTCGAAGTCCGCATCGGTGTCCATTCAGGCCAAGTCGCCGAGCGGGATGGCGATCTGCTCGGGCAGGCGGTGCACGCCACGGCCCGCGTCATGACCGAGGCAGTCGGCGGGGAGATCCTGATCACCGATGAGATACGCAAGCACGCCGAGCCGCAGCTGGACTACTCATTTCTCGACTCCGGGCTTTTCTGGCTGCGCGGATTCCCTGAGCTGTGGCGACTGTACGAGGTGTCCTGGAACGACAACTCACCGGGCTCACGACCCAGTGCTGTTCGAGCACCACTCACCGCTTTCGTGGAACGGGAAGCCGAGAGAGCGCGGTTGCGCCAGCTGGTAGACGACACACTTGTCGGTCGCGGCAGGTTAGCGCTCGTCGCCGGAGAGGCAGGGGTCGGCAAGTCACGGCTTGTTGCCGAAATCGCCGACGAAGCCCAGGCACGCGGCATGCGAGTACTCACCGGGCACTGCGCGGAGATGAGCGGCACTCCGCCGTACCTGCCTTATGTCGAGATCATCGAGGAGGCGATCAGCAGCCCGCGCAGCTCAGTCGCGCTTCGTGAGGCGCTGGGCGACGTGGCCCCGGAGATCGCCCGTATCGCCCCTGCGCTGCGACGTGCCTTCCCGGGGATACCACCAGCTGTCGAGCTTCCGGCAGAGCTGGCACGCCGTTATGTATGGAACAGCTTCGGCGAATTCATCGGTCGTGCCGGGCAGCGCCAGCCACTGCTACTCGTGTTGGAAGACCTGCATTGGGCAGGCGAGTCGACAGTGCTGCTCACGGAGTACCTCGCGCCCTTACTGCCCGACATGCCGGTACTGGTGCTCGGCACCTATCGAGATGACGAAGTGGATCTGAATCATCCGCTGGCCCGCGTCATCAGCCAGCTGGGCCGCCGCCGCCTCGTGGAACGGGTGAGCCTTCACCGGCTCTCGTTCGACGGCGTCCGGGCGATGCTGCGGGCCCTTGCCGGGCAGCCGGCACCGGAGCAGTTAGTGCAGGTGATCGACCGCGAGACGGAGGGCAATCCGTTTTTTGTCGAAGAGGTCTATCTCCACCTCGTCGAGTCCGGTGTGCTGCTCGACAAGCTTGGCCGGATGCGGGCTGATCTGCGGCTGGAGGAGGTGTCGGTGCCTGAAAGCATCCGGTTGGTGCTGGGGCAACGGCTGGGACGCCTGGCCGCATCAACCCGAGAGGTGCTGATCGCGGCCGCAGTGTTCGGCAGGGTGTTCGCTACCGAGCTCGTTGGCGAGGTTGCCGACGCCGATCCGGACGCGCTGGTCGAGGCTCTCGACGAAGCGGAGCGAGCCCGGCTTGTCGCACCCGGCAGGGTCCCTGGTGAGCTGATATTCGGTCACGAACTGATCCGCCAAACGTTGCTAGCCGGCGTCTCTGCGGTCAAGCGTGAACGGCTGCACCTACGGGCGTCCGAGGCAATCTCGCGGCGCTACTTCGACGACCTCGAGGCGCACGCTGCGGATCTTGCCTACCATCTTTCGCACGCCGGAAATGCAGGCGACAGGGCGAGCCTCGTGCGCTACCTGATGGTGGCAGGCGACCGAGCCTTCGACGCAGCTGCGTTCTACGACTCCGTCGGTCACTTCGAGCACGCACTTGCGCTCATCCCTGTCAGTGATGAGCTGGGTCGAGCCCAACTTCTCGAGCGGCTGGCGATGGCACTCCGCAGCGTGGGCCGCTGGGAGGACACCCTGCGCACGATGAACGAGGCACTGGACCACTACGAGGTGCTCGGGCGAGCGGAGGACATTGGCAGGTTGGGATGGGCCATGGTGTATCAACTCACCTGGAACGGCCAGCTGGTCGAGGCGGTGGCGGTCTGCCGACGAGCGATGGCACCGCTCGGCGACACGGCGAGCGCGGACAAGGCCCGCCTGCTCTCTGCCCTGGGACGTGCGCTCAGCGCCAGCGGCGACTACCCCACGGCCGTGGCCACGTTCGATCAGGCGCGCGCGCTTGCTGAGCAGGTGGGCAACGAGCGGGCACTAGCGGACGTGCTGCACATGCAGACCGCCCACCATCTCGGCTACGCCGAGTTTGCCGATGGAATTCGCGTCGGCTTGCAGGCAGCCGAGACGTTCGAGCAAGAGAGTGCGCTGTGGGATCTCTGCAGCGTGCAGGCGTTCGTGATCTACCAGGACGGTTCGCTGGGGAGTCGCGAGCAGGCGGTCAGACTTGCCGACAAGACGCTGGGCATCGCCGAGCGGCTAGGGCATCACGGCGCAGCATTCCTGGTGCTCATGGACCGGATCCGCCAGGCGGCCATTCTCTGCGACCTGCCTCAGGTGGAGGAACTCGGTCCGCAGATTTTGGATATCGGTGAGCGGGGTGGGCTGCCGTATCGCTATTTGGCCCATGTCTACCTGGGCCTGGCCGCGCACTGGCGAGGTGACGCTGAACGCGCCGAGGCTGAGCTGCGAAACGCCGTCAAGCTGGAGCCGCCCGGTGCGTTCGCTGGGCAGAGCGGTTCGCTGCTGGCGCGCCACCTGGCCTACCTTGGCCGCGCCGACGAGGTCATGGGACTCTTCGAGTCGGATCAGACGCAGTCCAAGCTGCCAAGGCTCGACCGGGTCAACGGCATCGGCTCGTGGAGTTGCATGCTCGGCTTCGTTGAGGCGTTCTACCTGTGCGGTCTGTACGAGCAGGCCGCGTCACTGGCGCCGCTAGTGGAAGGGCTGCGTCAGCTCGGCAGAAGGTGGCTTGCGTACGACGGCCGGCTGGTGGAGACCCGTGCCGCCCTCGTCGCCGTAGCGGCCCATCGCTGGGACGAAGCCGAGCGCGAATTCGCCATCGCCAGCGATATCGCCGAGCAGATGTCCAACCGCCTCGAGCTGGCCGACCTGCGCCGCTTGCACGCCCGGATGCTGCTGGAGCACGGAAGCGATGGTGACCACGCTCGCGCCGCCGAGATGTTGCAGGAGGCAATGTCGGCTTACCGCACGTTTGGCATGCCGGCGTACGCAGCGGAGACGGAACGGCTGCTGAGTCAGGCGCAGGGTTAGTAGTCAGGCGCGGCGTTAGCCGTGCAGCGCTGCCAACAATGGCGCGCAGCGAGCAAGATCATCTGCTCCGGCCAGGTCGGGTAGCGCAAGAAAGATCGTGCTGACTCCGAGCTCGGCGAGCTCCTGATAACGCCGCGCATGATCAATTGCGACGGCGGCGTGGTGGCGAGCGGCATAAACGGCGGCTGGCAGGCGTCCACGGAGCCGCTCCACCCGGACCCCGATATCCTCCCGATCGGTACCGATCACCGGCAGGTCGAGGACGGTGATCGCCACGCTGCTGGGGTCGCGGCCCACCGCCGCGCAGTGCCGGTGCAAGATGTTGATCTTGGTTGGCAATACGGTTTGATCGGACGGCAGGTTGCAGCCGTCGGCCTGCTCGGCAACGATGCGCAGCGTACGCCGCTCTCCCGAGCCGCCGACGATGATCGGCACCTCGCTGACCGGTCGCGGATAGCAGGTGGTCTCCGGCAAGTGCACGTGGCGGCTGTGATAGGCCTTGGTGCCAGGCGCCCAGAGCGCCCGGAGCGTCTCGATGCAGACCTGCAGTTGATCAAGTCGTTCCCGATCGTTCGGAAAGTCCAGGCCGTACGCCTGGTGCTCCCGCAACCACCACCCGGCGCCAAGCCCGCAGAAGGCGCGGCCGTTGCTGAGCGCGTCCAGCGTCGCCACAGCCTTGGCGATGATTCCTGGTGCGCGAAACGTCACTGGAGACACCAGCGTTCCGAGCCGAAGCGTGGTGTCCAGGCCCGCGAGCATGCCGAGGGTCACGTACGGCTCTGGTATCGGCTCCCAGGCCCGGTCGACCTGCGGAATCTGGATCAGGTGGTCCATCAATGCGATGCCATGGAAGCCGATGGCGTCAGCCGCCAGAGCCACGTCCCGTAGCCAGCCGCCGGGATCTTCTTCCCCCCAAGGAAACCGCGACACCTGGAGCACTACCCGCGGCAGCGCGCTCGGGCTGTGATCATGATCGATCGCCGGCTCGTCCACCGCCGAATTGGGTGCGTCTTCTTGATCAATGATGAAGACCTGATCCCAGCCCTCGTCCTCCGCCACGAGCTTGCTGATCTTGCGCAGTTGTTCGCTGAGGACCGGCGCCGGTACCGGGCGGTCGCGTTGCCGATTGCGTGCCCGACACAGGCCTGCTGCGGTGTTCATGATCACAAGCACTGCAGGAAGCCCGACGGCGCGCGCCAGCCGTCGATAGTCCGCCCGGCGCACCGGATCAAGCCCCAAGGTGTCGATCACGGTCGTCAGGGACCGTTTGGTGCGTGCCGCGATGATCTGGTCGAGGATCGCGAACGCCTCGACTGATGCATCCAAGTCGGCGGGTCCGCTACCGACTGCCGATCGAAGGGCATCTGAGCTGACTATCTCGGCCGTACGGAATCGTGCGGCGGCCCAGGTGGACTTTCCCGACCCTGCCGCTCCCGCCAGCACGACCACGGCGGGGTCCGGTAGCCGAGCTTCGGTCATACGCCGAAGTCTGTCAGCCAGGCGCCCGCGCAAATGTGCCAGAGCGGGCTTCGACGGACTCAGCCCGGAATGTGCGGGCCCGGCACCTCGGGTGGAGGCTGGGAGGAAGAATGACCTCCATGAGCGATTCCAAGCCCATTGAATCCTGGCTCACTGACATGGACGGCGTTCTGGTGCACGAGGAGCACGCGTTGCCTGGCGCATCGGAATTCATCGCTGCCCTGCAAGAGCATGGCCGGCGATTCCTTGTCTTGACCAACAATTCGATCTACACCGCTCGTGATCTTCGGGCCCGGCTGCTGCGCAGCGGCATCGACGTTCCGGAGGACTGCCTGTGGACCTCGGCGCTCGCTACGGCGAAGTTCCTCAGCGATCAGAAGGCGGGCGGCGCAGCCTATGTGATCGGAGAAGTGGGGCTCACCTCGGCCCTGCACGATGTCGGATTTGTACTGACCGAACGTGACCCGGATTACGTGGTGCTCGGCGAGACTCGCACATATTCGTTCGAGAACATCACCCGCGCTATCAGGCTCATTGAGCGCGGCGCGCGATTCATCGCGACCAACCCTGACGCAACCGGGCCGTCAGCCGAGGGATCGGTGCCAGCCTGTGGCTCCTTTGCTGCCTTGATCACTCAGGCGACGGGAATCCGTCCCTATTTCGTCGGCAAGCCCAACCCTTTGATGATGCGATCGGCCCTGAACGCCATCGATGCCCACTCCGAAACCGCGATGATGATCGGCGACCGGATGGACACCGACGTCATCTCCGGTATTGAAGCTGGGATGCGCACCATCTTGGTGCTGACTGGATCAACCCAGGCCGAGGACGTGGAGCGGTTCTCCTACCGCCCGAGCCGGGTCGTCAACTCCATTGCGGACGTTGTTGAGTTGGTCGGCCAACTTGCGCCAGCGGAAGCGATCGCCTAGGCAGCTCCTGCCGCGCCGGGCTTAGCGGGCAATCGCATCCACCGTCGCCTGGTACATCCGTAGCTGGTATTGCCGTGGCACTGGCGTGGGCCAGTCGCGCGGCGCCCAGCCAGGATGTGGTTGGTCAGCCCGGAAGGTCCAAAATTGCGTCGTGCGTACGGCGGGTCCAGCCGAATGGAATGTGGCGTCCGACGCAGGTGTGACTCCGACGTTGCGAAGGGTGGTCAGGCCCGGCAGTACAACGTTCACGCTCGATGTTCCGGCGGGCAAAGGTGGCAGCGTTGTGACGACGCTCAGTTGCGCACCGACATTGCGCAGCGCGGCAGCACTGATGCGCAGATCGGTACACAAGCACTCAAGGTCGCCACGGCCGGCGAGTTTCGTCGTCATGAGGCGCGCTCGCCACAGCTGGGATCCCAGCCGAATCTGCGGTCCGCCTGCCGACATCCTGTTGTAGGCGCGCGTCGGGGGTGTCGCATCCGCGAACGGCGGGCTCGAGGCTGACTGCAGACCACGAGCGGGCTCGAGCAACTGAATGGTCCAGGCGATCGAGGTGAAGCTCCTGCTGGCGTACACGGCGTTGATGTTGACGAGGTACTGCTGTCCGGTCGGATGGTAGGTGAATGGCTTGGTACTGGCGAGAACCGACGTAGGTTCAGCAGCACGGGTCAGCTCAGTCGAATAGCTGGCGAGCGGCAGCATGCCGGCCGGGGTCACCGGAACCTGCCAGAAGGGCGGCACTGTAGCAAACTGCACGTCTACGGTTGCAAGATCATTTGGCAGGGCTGGGAAGGCGACCTGTAGCAGCGTCGTGTGGTCGATGCGCAGATTCTGTTGCGCGATGGTGACCGGGGTGCAGAGGCAGCGGTAAGGAGCTGTCTTGAGCGTAAGCGGTCGATAGACGCGGGATCGGGCAGTGTCGGTCAGGAGGATATTGGGATAGCCCTCGCCAGGTCGGGTCAGGCCGAGGGTGAACTGACGCGGTAACCGATCATTGGACCGCAGGCCCGGTCCATGGAGCGGGGTGACGGACCAGTCAAGGACGGTACCGCCGGCGACTCGTCGGACGGCGTGTACCGCTATTCGGACGGTGATGTCGAGGCCATCGGCAGAGGTCCAGATGACTTCGCCCACGACCGGTAGGTCGGGGTTTGCGACTTGCGCCGATTCGACCGGGGTGACCGGGCGTAGTGGCGGCTCGGTCACCTCATGCGTTCGAGGACGGTCAAAGAGGCTCGGCTCGGCTCGGTTGTATGTGCACCCGGCTACCGAGAGGCACCCAAGGCTAAGGAGCGCAACGAGGAGCCAGCGCCTCATGCATTGATGCTACGACGGTGCAGCAGCCGGATCCCTTACTGAAGTGTTGGGCATGATCAGCACGGCGGCGGCCAGCAGCACCGCGACCACGGCGGAGGCCAAGAAGACCCCATGAACAGCGTGGTTGAGCACATCTACCGGAATGGCGGCGGCAGTGGAGGACACGTGCCCGCCAATCCGCCGGCTCAGGGCCGCATTTGCGATCGCGCCGAAGATAGCGACACCGAGAGCGCTGCCCATCGAGCGCCCGAACACGAACGTGCCCGTGACCACGCCACGGCGTTCCCATTCGACCGAGGATTGCGCGGCGATCAGCGTCGGGCTCGCCACGAATCCCATGCCCAAGCCGAGCACGAAGCAGGTCGCGGCCACCATCCATACCGAGCTACGTGCTGACAGTAAAGTCAGCAGGCCCGAGCCGATGATGACGACGGCTCCGCCGATCAGGGCGGTACGGCGGAAGCCTATTTTCATGTAGATGCGGCCGGCTACCGACGCGGCAAGTGGCCAACCGAGGGTCAGGGCTGCCAGCGCAAAGCCAGCGACGAGCGCGCTGGTGTGCAAGACGCCCTGGGCGTACAGCGGAATAAAGGAGGTCAACCCGATCAGCAGCATCCCTACCCCGAGAGCCGCGAGATTGGTCGAGTTGAGCAACCGGCTGCGAAACAGCCAACCGGGCAGAATGGGCTCGGCTGCGCGTCGCTCCACGAAGCCGAAGGCGATCATGAGCAACACACCGACTGAGAGAATCGCGATGCTGGGAACCGAATCCCACGCCCAGAAGATGCCGCCCTCCAGCAGCCCGAGAATGATCAGCGAGGCGCCTACGCCGAGCAATACCGCGCCTGCGACGTCGATGCGATGCTGGCGACGTACCACTTTCTCGGAGAACCTCCGATACAGCGACCACGCAGCGAACCCGCCAAGCGGGACGTTGACAAAGAAGATCCAGCGCCAGTTCAAATAGTCGACAAAGATCCCCCCCAGTGTTGGCCCCACGACTGCCGAGATTGCCCAGACGCTCGCGACGTAACCCTGAACCCGAGCGCGTTCGGCAACCGAATAGATGTCGCCGATGATGGTCATCGCGGTTGGCTGGACAGCGCCGGCTCCAAGGCCTTGGAGTGCGCGGAATGCGATGAGTGCTGGCATGCTCCAGGCGATGCCGCACAAAATAGAGCCAAGGACGAACAGGCCGATGCCGATGAGCATGATCGGTTTTCGGCCGATCAGGTCGGTGAACTTGGCGAAGATCGGTACGGACACTGCCTGCGCCAGCAGGTAGATCGAGAACAGCCAGGGAAACTGAGCGAAACCACCAAGATCATTGACGATCGACGGGACCGCGGTGGCGAGGATCGTCGCGTCGATTGCGATCAGCCCGACGCTCAGCATGACCGATCCCAGGATCGGGCCGCGTTCCGAACGGAGGCCTACCGAGGCGCGCGAGACGCTCTGCTGCTCGGTCGACTGGGCCATATTGAGCGCAACCGACGATCCACGCTGAGCATTCCCGGATCCGACGGTCGGTCGTTGTGCCACTCGACATCCCGCAGCCGGGCGCTGAAGTACGTCTTGACGTCTGTGCTGGGAAACGACCCCACCCACACCACCTTCTGGGTCCGTCTTGACGCCTGAGCTGACGACGACTCGTGCTCGTAAGGCAGCAATCAAACACGCGACTGTTTGCACTCGCATAGGGAGAGTGCTAAAAAAGGGATTAGCACTCTCCTGCTGAGAGTGCCACCTCTTCTGGCTGGTGAGGCTCCCATGGGCCGTCCGTCGCGGGCACCGCTCGAAGAGCAATCAATCACTCACAGGACTAGCGGAGAACATGCCCAAACTCATTCAGTTCAACACTGAAGCGCGGCGTGGCCTCGAGCGGGGCATGAACATCCTCGCCGACGCCGTCAAGGTGACCCTTGGACCCAAGGGCCGCAATGTCGTGCTGGAAAAGAAGTGGGGTGCTCCGACCATCACGAACGATGGTGTGAGCATCGCCAAGGAAATCGACCTCGAGGACCCGTACGAGAAGATCGGGGCCGAGCTCGTCAAGGAAGTTGCCAAGAAAACCGATGACGTAGCCGGCGACGGCACCACCACAGCAACCGTGTTGGCGCAGGCGATGGTGCGCGAGGGCTTGCGCAATGTGACCGCCGGCGCCAACCCGATGAGCCTCAAGAGGGGCATCGAGAAGGCCGTGGCTGCGGTCGTTGAGCAGCTGGCCGCCATTTCCAAGGACGTGGAGACCAAGGAGCAGATTGCTGCCACCGCCTCCATCTCCGCCGGTGACACCCAGGTCGGCGAGATCATTGCTGAGGCCATGGACAAGGTCGGCAAGGAAGGTGTCATCACCGTCGACGAGTCGAACACCTTCGGGCTGGAGCTCGAGCTCACCGAGGGCATGCGGTTCGACAAGGGCTATATCTCGCCCTACTTCGTGACCGACACCGAGCGCATGGAGACCGTACTGGACAGTCCGTACATCCTCATCGTCAACTCCAAGGTTTCCAGCCTGAAGGATCTGCTGCCGGTACTGGAGAAGGTCATCCAGGCGGGCAAGCCGCTTCTGGTGATCGCCGAGGACGTCGACGGCGAGGCCCTGGCCGCGCTGATCGTGAACAAGATCCGCGGCACCTTCAAGTCCGCTGCCGTCAAGGCTCCTGGCTTCGGTGACCGCCGTAAGGCCATGCTCACCGACATCGCCATCCTGACCGGTGGCCAGGTGATCAGCGAGGAAGTTGGGCTCAAGCTCGACAGCGTCAACCTGGAC
>Ga0307285_10000147_pt1 | contig 15663 bp, 11 predicted proteins | sample ER_DNA_139_FD_194476 | JGI IMG/M metagenome (GOLD analysis project Ga0307285, IMG submission 194476) | Bulk soil microbial communities from the East River watershed near Crested Butte, Colorado, United States - ER_DNA_139 | ecosystem: Environmental > Terrestrial > Soil > Floodplain | place... | reverse complement strand
TGCACCAGCTGCCCCGACCACTTCCTGCGAACCAAGGTCAAGCCGCTGCTCCTTGATCTTCCGGCGGATGCTTCTGTCGAGGACGGGATTTCCCGGCTTCGCGAGCTTCACGAGGCGTACCGCGCGGACTACCAGGCCTACTACGAACGCCACGCGACGCCGGACTCGCCGGCGATTCGTGGCGCCGACCCATTGATCATTCTCGTGCCCGGCGTCGGCATGTTCTCCTACGGGAAGGACAAGCAGACCGCTCGGGTGGCCGGTGAGTTCTATCTCAACGCGATCAACGTCATGCGCGGTGCGGAAGGCCTGTCGACGTACGCCCCGATCGATGAGTCGGAGAAGTTCAAGATCGAATATTGGGCGCTGGAGGAGGCGAAGCTGCAGCGGATGCCGAAGCCGAAGGCCCTCGCCACCCGGATCGCGCTGGTCACCGGTGCCGCTTCAGGAATTGGCAAGGCGATCGCAGTCCGACTGGCCGCCGAAGGGGCCTGCGTCGTCATTGCCGACCTAGACCAGGGCAACGCTCAGGCCGCTGCCGAGGAGATAGGCAACAAGGACGTCGCGGTCGGCATCGCCGCCAACGTCACCGATGAAGCTGCCGTACAAGCAGCCGTTGATGCCACGTTGCTCGCGTTCGGCGGCATCGACATTGTGATCAACAATGCCGGCCTGTCGCTGTCCAAGTCATTGCTCGACACCACGATCGCCGACTGGGATATGCAGCACAACGTGATGGCCAAGGGTTCTTTCCTGGTGTCGCGGGCGGCCGCAAAGGCGTTGATCGAGCAGCGGCTGGGTGGTGACATCGTCTACATCTCCAGCAAGAACTCCCTGTTTGCCGGGCCGAACAACATCGCCTATTCCGCCACCAAGGCCGATCAGGCGCATCAAGTGCGGTTGCTCGCCGCGGAACTCGGCGAGCATGGGGTCAAGGTGAACGGCATCAACCCCGACGGCGTGGTGCGTGGCTCGGGAATCTTTGCCGGCGGCTGGGGAGCAAAGCGTGCTGCGGTCTACGGGGTTCCCGAGGAGGAATTGGGCAAGTACTACGCATCCCGCACGCTACTGAAGCGGGAGGTCTTGCCAGAGAACGTTGCCAACGCCGTCTTCGTGCTTTGCTCGGCAGACCTGAGTCACACCACTGGCTTGCACATTCCCGTCGACGCCGGCGTCGCCGCCGCCTTCCTGAGGTGAGCGACCGGGCTTCGACGCGCTCAGCCCGCAAATGTGCCCTGAGCCCGTCGAAGGGCAAGCGATGAGCAGCGGCTGGCTGGCCGCGGTTGATCTTGGCGCGACAAGTGGCCGAGTGATGCTCGGCCACCTCGGCCCAGACCAGCTGAGCGTCGCGGCGGTGCATCGCTTTCCCAACGACCCCGTACGCGTCGCAGACGGTCTGCACTGGAACATCCTCGAGCTCTACCGGAACATACTTGTTGGCTTGAGAAAGGCCGTAGCTACGCAGCCAGATCTCGCCGGCGTCGGCATCGACTCCTGGGCGGTCGACTACGGTTTGGTGAGCGGCGACCGCTTGATCAACAACCCGTTCCACTACCGGGACGAGCGGACGGCACGCGGCGTCGACCTTGTTCACAAGATTGCTGATCATGCGGCGCTCTATACGACCAATGGACTGCAGTTCCAGCCGTTCAATTCGATCTACCAGCTAGCGGTTGATCATGACGCCGGGGTGATCGATGACACAACCAGAATGCTGATGATCCCTGATCTGCTGGGATTCTGGCTTACCGGCGAGCAGGTCGCAGAGCGTACGAACGCCTCAACCACCGGGTTGCTTGACGTTACCAATGGAGCCTGGAATGCGACCTTGATCGACAAGGTGGGCCTGTCGCACTCCCTTTTCCCCTCCTTGGTCGATCCGGGAACTCGGATTGGTTCGTTACGCGACGACGTGGCGGCCGAGGTCGGTGCAGCAGTGGACGTGATCGCCGTTGGGTCGCACGACACCGCGTCGGCTGTTGTCGGTGTACCTATGACCGAGCCAGGCGCCGCGTACGTATCGTCCGGCACCTGGTCGCTGGTCGGCGTCGAGCTTGATCGGCCGGTGCTCACCGAGGAGAGCCGAGAGGCCAACTTCACCAACGAAGGCGGTGTCGACGGCACAATCCGCTATCTGCGCAACGTGATGGGCATGTGGCTGCTCAGTGAGTCCATCCGCACCTGGGAGCGCGCAGGTCAGTCGGTCGAGCTGACCGCGCTGCTCAACCAAGCAGCCGAGATCAATACGCCGGTGCCGATCTTCGACGCCAACCATCCGAGCCTGCTTCCGCCCGGCGACATGCCCAAGCGCATTGCCGCACTGTGCGCCGAAGCAGGGGCCGCTGTGCCTCATTCGCCGGCAGAGTTCGCGCGCAGCATCGTGGAGAGCCTCGCCGAGGCATATGCGACGGCAATCGACGACGCCGAGCGGCTGAGCGGATCCAAGATCAACACTGTGCACGTTGTTGGCGGCGGAAGCCAGAACACGCTGCTCTGCCAGCTGACGGCGAATCGTACGGGTAGGCGCGTACTGGCAGGTCCAGTAGAGGCAACTGCGGTAGGCAACGTGCTGATCCAGGGACGAGCAGCCGGCCTCGTGAAGGGAGAGCTCCGCGAACTGCGGTCGCTCGTCGCCAGGACCTTCCCGCCAGTGGAGTACCAGCCGCAGAGCCTGCAGGTCAGAGGCTGAAGTGATCACCGTTTCGCTCCACCGGGAACTCTTGCCAGCGCCAACCGGGGACGAGAGGATACCAAGAGAAGAGCGGCCGCAGTCCCGGCTGCGTGATCGTCCGAGTTCCCATCGCTATGTCCAAAACACTGGAACATTCATCGTCGAACTATAGGGAGCAGGCATGCAAGCGAAACTAAAGATCGCGGTGGCGATCATTGCCGCGCTGGCGACAACCGTTGCTCTCGGGGGCTGCACGAAGAAGAATCAGACGGCAGCCCCGGCGGCCAGCGGTTCCGCCGCCGGCGGGACCGTCAAGGTGGCGTTCGTTCCCAAGTTGCAGGGCATTCCTTACTTCGAAGCGATGAACGCTGGCGGTAAGGAGGCCGCCAGCAAGCTCGGCAACGTTGAGTGGCTCTACCAGGGCCCCACCAGCGCGGACGCGGCGGCGCAGGCTGACATCGTCAACAGCTACATCCAGCAGAAGGTGAACACGCTTTTCATCGCTCCGAATGATCCTGACTCCATGGCGCCGTTGATCAAGCAAGGCATCGATGCCGGAATCAAGGTCGGCACCTCGGACACCGACGCCCCCAACTCCGACCGGGAGCTCATGGTGCTGATGGCGTCTGCGGAAGGCATCGGCCAGGCGGACACCGACGCCCTGATGAAGGCCATGGGCGGCAAAGGAAAGTTCGCCATCGTGTCGTGTGGTGAGACGGCGGCGCAGCTGAACCAGTGGATCGATGAGATCAAGAAGTACTCCAAGGAGAAGTACCCCGACGCCCAGTTGGTCAACACCGTCTACGCCGGCGAAGACGTTGCCAAGGCGACGCAGATGGCAACCGACATCATGAACGCCCAGCCCGATATCAAGGGATTCCTGGGTGTGTGCTCGACAGCCGGGCCTGGCGTCGCGCAGGCCGTGCAGAATGCCGGAAAGACCGGAAAGGTCTTCACCGTCGGCATGGGTACGCCCAACGACATGAAGAAGTATCTGCAGAACGGAGCGGCCTCGGCCGGCGTCTTGTGGGACGCGAAGGCTCTGGGTTGTTTGACTGCGTGGGCTGGGCAGCAGTTAGCGCAGGACAAGCAGTTCCAAAACGCACAACCGGTCGCAGATTGCGGGCTGGACAATGTCACTTACGACCCATCAACCAAGATCTTGCTGATGGGTAAGCCACTGACCTTCACCAAGGAGAACGTCGGGGACTACAACTTCTAGGCTCAGCCAGGTCGAATGACTACATCGTCGACTGGTGACGCCGCCCCCGGCGGGGCGACGCCACCAGCCCAGGACCAGCAGCCGACGAAGGATCCCGAGCAGCCTGGATCCACCGCAGCGTCGGTGGACGACGGCACGCCCCGGCTACAGATGACCGGTATCGCAAAGCGCTTCGGCGCGGTGCGTGCGATACGGCATGCCGACATGACCGTTGACGTGGGAAGGGTCCTAGCCCTGGTGGGTGAGAACGGCGCCGGCAAGTCCACCTTGATCAAGGTCCTGTCCGGCGCCGTCACCGCGGACACCGGGACTATCGCGTATGAGGGGCGGCAGGTTTCGATCGGATCAACATCTGACGCGATGGCCTTGGGAATAGCGACGGTCTACCAAGAGCCGCAACTGTTCAGCGAGCTCACGGTCTCGGAGAACATCTTCATGGGCCGGGAGATCCGTAAAGGCGGACGGATTGACTGGGCCGAACAAACCCGTCGAGTGGTGGAGCTTCTCGCGCTGCTGGAACTTCCGCCGCGCTACGCCACGGCCGTCGTCGGGGACTTGTCGATCGCCGAGCGACAGCAGGTCTCAATCGCCAAGGCGTTGGCCGGCGAGGCGAACATCCTCATCCTCGACGAGCCGTCCGCCATCCTCACTGATGCTGAAATCGAGATCTTGTTCCGCGTCGTTCGGCGGCTCACCGAATCCGGAGTCTCGGTGATCTACATTTCCCATCGCCTCGACGAGCTGTTCCGCATCGCCCAGGATGTGCTCGTCATGCGGGACGGGCAAACCATCGGCACGTATCCGATTGGGGAGCTGTCGGTGCGCAAGGTCGTGGAGCTCATGGTTGGCGGCATCCTGAGCGAAACCAAGCACGAACGGAAGATCGACCCCGAGACCAAGCCCCGACTCGAACTTGTCGGCCTCAGCCGACGAGGGGACTACCACGATGTCAACGTCGTCGTACGGCCCGGCGAGGTTGTCGGCCTCTACGGACTCGTCGGCTCCGGTGTCTCCGAGATCGCCGACTCGATCTACGGCATCGAGCGCCCCGACGCCGGGCGGATCCTGTTGGAAGGACAACCGGTCGCGCCCCGCTCTCCACGGCACGCGCAACGCCTTGGGATCGGTTTGCTGCCGGCCGACCGGAAGAAACAGGGGATGTTCTCTTTCCAATCCATCATGTTCAACATCTCATCCGGGCACCTGCCACTACTGAGCAAGCTCCGCATCTGGGTCGATCGAGCCCGGGAACGCACGGTCGCCAAGGACATGATCACCAGACTCGCGGTGAAGACGCCGAGCGAGAACCAGCCGATCGGGGCCATGTCGGGCGGAAATGCTCAGAAAGTGGTGCTTGCTCGCCAGTTGGTGGAGCGGCCTGACGTGCTGGTATTGGCCGAGCCGACCCAAGGTGTCGATGTCGGCGCCAAGGAGGAAATCCACCGCATCATCACGGAACTAGCTGACGCGGGCACTGCCGTCCTGGTCGTGACAGCGGACCTCCCCGAGGCGATTCGTATTTCTGACCGGCTTCAAGTGGTCCGTAACGGCACCACGACAGTCGAGTTCGGGCCCAACGCGACGCAGGTCGACGTCCTGGCCGCTGCGGCGGGCGACGTCAGCGGTCACCATGAGGACGGGAAGGTAACCGCATGAGCATCGACGTCGCCGCCCGGGACGAGACCCCCGCCTCCGGATCCCAGCCACCAGCGAAGCGCGGTCATCGCGTGCTGGCTCCGCCGGTGACCGGCCAGGAAATTGTGCTCATCTGCGTGATCGCCGTGCTATGGGTCATCCTCGGCTTCGCGACTCCAGCCTTTGTGTCCGCCGGTTCGATTCAGCCGTTGCTCGGTGCGGTCGCGCCCATCGCGCTGATTGGCATCGGGATGACGGTGGTCATCATCACTGGGGGCATCGACGTCTCGGTCGGCGCCGCGATCGCGGTGTGCTCGGTCATCACTGCGAAGCTCGTCTTGGTGCAGGCAGGTCTTTCGCTGCCGGTAGCGGTGCTCATCTCGGTCGTGGTGGGCGGGCTGCTCGGGCTCCTCAATGGTGTACTCATTGCCTACGGGCGGGTGCACGCGATCATCATCACCTTCGGCACCGCCAACATCTTCCTGTGGCTCAGCTTGAAGCTCTTCAACTCGACCACGGTCAACAACATCCCCGACACTCTCGCACCCCTTGGCAATGGCGCCGCCGGTCGTACCTTGGGCGTACCCAACTCCTTTCTCATCACTATGGTGCTGGTCGCGATCGCCTGGGTCTATCTGCGCCACACCGCGGGCGGTCGACACTTCTACGCCATTGGTGGAGACCAGCTCGCCGCCGAGTTGGCGGGCGTGAAGGTCCGACAACGCGTACTCATCGCCTATCTGCTGACGGGGTTACTCGTTGGGTTGGCGTCATGCATCGTGGTGGCCCAGGGATCGAATCTTGGACAAAACGTCGGCAATGGCAAAGAGCTGGCCGTGATCGCGGCTGTCGTGATTGGTGGAACCTCCATCACGGGCGGCCGCGGCTCGGTGCTCGGCACCGTGCTCGGCGCGCTGCTCGTGCAAACAGTCGCATCTGGAGTGACGCAGCTCGGCTGGCGGTCAGAACTCTCCGATCTTTTCGTGTGCGTCGCGATCATCATCGCGGTCGGCGCCGACCTCATCCGGGAGCGGGCGAGGAGGAAACGATGAGCATCCCCACGGCTGCCGCGCCCGATCTGACGGCACAGGACGACCAGTCCGGCCCACCCACGCCCGAGCGAGCCGAGTCGCTGCCCGCCCGAGTGATCCGCGCCCTGCTCACCCAGCGCATCGTGCTGCTCGCCGTGCTCGTGGTCCTTGTGGTGGTCTATTTCATGGTGCTGGGTGCGACCGGCTATCTGACGGCTGCCTACGACTTCGACTACCTGTCGGCCGCGTTGATCAACGCCGTCCCGCTAGCGATGCTCGGCTTCGCCGAACTCTTCGTCATTCTCTCCGGACGCGGCGGCATCGACCTGTCCGTGGGCGCCATCGTCTCCCTCGCGGGCATGATCTTCGGCTTTGCCTACGGGCGGTGGGGCTGGCCGTTGTGGCTGGCGATCGTGATCACCGCAGTCGTCGGCGCAGTGCTCGGTCTCGTTAACGGACTCCTAGTTGCCTACATCGGATTCCCGGCACTGATCGCAACCCTGGCCACCTACTACGCGTACAAATCCCTCGCAGTAGTGATCAACAATCAGCGGCCGATCAGCACGAAGCCGATTCAGAACCTCTATGAGTCGACAGCCCGGTCGGTCGAGTTGCCGCTCATTGGTAGCTGGATCCCCAACGTTCCGAAGGGCATTTTCCTCTTCCTACTGCCGACGCTGGTGGTGGTCTGGCTGCTTCTCGCGCGTACGACCTATGGGCGGCGGGTATACGCCATCGGCACCAATGACATCGCGGCCCAATGGTCAGCCATCGGCGTACGCGCCACTCGTGCGGGCGCGTACGCACTCAGCGGGCTGATTTCCGGCCTTGTCGCGGTGGTGACCGTGGGCCAGTTCGCGTCGGCTCGACCCGACGCCGGCGTATCGGGCAACGGAATGGCTCTGCCCGCTATCACCATCGCTGTGCTTGGTGGAGTCGCGATCACGGGGGGCATCGGCCGAGTGTCCGGAATCGTGCTCGCCACGGTGCTGATTGTGTGGATGAACGCCGGCATCCGGCTGGCGTTTGAAGGAAACGCCGGCCCGCAGTACCAGTTGCTCGCGCTCGGCGTGCTGCTGGTCTTCGCAGCGCTGCTGAACGGCTTTGCGTTGCGACGCTACGGCGGAGTCGGATAGCAGGAGGTTGAGTCGGGATGCCATCGATGATCGGTTGCCACGCGCTGGTGTTTACCGGCGAGTTCGACACTCGGGGCATAGCGAGCTCCGTCCAACGGGCCCGGGCGGCCGGCTTCGACCTGATCGAGTTCCCCCTCATGGAGCCGGACACCTTCGACAGCGAGACAGCGCGCCGCAGCGCTGAGGAGGAGGGCCTGCACACCACGGCCAGTCTCGGCCTGCCGCTCGAGGCTGACATCAGTAGTGATGACCCCTCGATCGCCGCCGCCGGCTTGCGCCTCCTCAACGTCGCCTTGGACCGAACCGCGGAAATGGGCGGGTCTCATATGTGCGGAGTGCTGTACGGGTCTATGCGTAAGCACATGGCGCCGGCCTCGGCGACCGGCCGAGCGAGCAGTGTCGACGGCATCCGATCGCTCGCCGCCCGCGCGTCGTCGCTGGGTGTCCGGCTGTCGCTGGAGGTCGTCAACCGCTATGAGACCAACCTGATCAACACAGGTCGGCAGGCCTTGGAGTACCTGAAGGAGGTAGATCGGCCAGATGTATCGGTGCATCTGGACACCTACCACATGAACATCGAGGAGTCGGACCTCTTTCAACCGATCCTGGATGCCGGCGATCGGCTCGGCTATGTGCACATCGGAGAAAGCCACCGAGGCTATCTCGGAACTGGCTCGGTCGATTTCGGCAGCGCATTTCGCGCCCTTGACCGGATCAACTACGACGGACCGATCGTTTTCGAGTCGTTCTCCTCTGCGGTGGTCTCGGCCACGTTGAGCAACACGCTCGGCATCTGGCGAAACCTCTGGAGCGACGGCGACGATCTGGCCGCCCACGCCAATCGCTTCATCCGCGATCAACTTGCCGCGGTTCAGACGATTGAACTTCACTGAGTCGACGTGAGAATCGCCCTGTTCATCACGTGTTTGGCGGATGCCATGTTTCCCGAGGTTGGGAAGGCGACGCTGCGAGTGCTGGGGAGGCTGGGCCACGACGTGGAGTTTCCGGCCGCGCAGACCTGCTGCGGCCAGATGCATGTCAACACTGGATACCAGAAGCAGGCGCTGCCGCTGGTCGAGCGGTTCGCGGACGTCTTTGCTCCGTACGACGCGATCGTTGCGCCGTCGGGTTCGTGTGTCGGTTCGGTTCGCCATCAGCATGCGATGATCGCGAAGCGGTTCGGATCGGCAGGGCTGGTTGATCAGGTCGAGGCCGTGGCGGCCAAGACGTACGAGCTGTCGGAGTTCCTCGTCGATGTGCTGGGCATCAGCGATGTCGGCGCCTATTTTCCGCATCGGGTGACCTATCACCCGACCTGCCATTCGCTGCGAATGCTGCGGGTTGGCGACAAGCCGATCAAGCTGCTTAGGGCCGTCGATGCGCTCGAGCTAGTCGAGCTCCCGGCGGCTGATCAATGTTGTGGCTTCGGTGGCACGTTCGCGATCAAGAACGTCGACACGTCGACGGCCATGCTGGCCGACAAAATGCGAAACGTCTTGGACACGGGTGCGGAGATCTGCACAGCCGGTGACAGTTCCTGCCTGATGCACATCGGTGGCGGGCTATCGCGGATCCGGGCCGGCGCGAAGACACTCCACCTGGCGCAGATCCTTGCCGCGACTCGTCAAGACCCGGTGCTGTGAACACCCCAGTGATGCTGGGGTTTCCAGCTATGCCGCCGCCTGCGCCGGATGGGGTTGGAAATCTGCGTGGCGTGGAGAAGTTTCCGGTCGCCGCTCGCCGAGCCCTCGCTGACACCCAATTGCGGCGCAATCTTGGCAAGGCAACGACGACAATTCGCGCGAAACGGGCTCAGGTCGTCGCCGAACTTCCCGATTGGGAGCAATTACGCGAAGCGGGCCGTCAGCTCAAGGTTCACACGATGGCGCAGCTGCCGGATTACCTTGCGCAGTTGGAAGCTGCAGTGGTCGCCCGAGGCGGCGTGGTGCACTGGGCTCGCGACGCCAACGAGGCCAACGCTATCGTCGTCGATCTTGTTCGCGACAAGGCCGTTGATGAGGTAGTCAAGGTCAAATCCATGGCCACGCAGGAAATCGGGCTCAACGAGGCGCTGGAAGCAGCCGGCATCGCCGCATGGGAAACCGATCTCGCGGAGCTGATCGTGCAGCTCGGTCATGACAAGCCGTCACACATCCTGGTGCCCGCGATCCACCGAAACCGAGCCGAGATCCGCGAGATCTTTCTCCGTGAGATGGGTGACGTCGACCCGGCCCTCACCGACGAACCCGCGGCTCTCGCTGGCGCCGCCCGCCAACACCTGCGGCGCAAGTTCCTTTCCGCCAAGGTGGCGATCAGCGGGGCCAACTTTGGGATTGCCGAGACGGGAACTCTTGCGGTCGTCGAGTCCGAAGGTAATGGCCGGATGTGCCTCACTTTGCCCGACACCTTGATCACGATCATGGGCATCGAGAAACTCGTGCCTCGCTGGCAAGACCTGGAAGTCTTTCTCCAACTGCTACCGCGCTCCTCGACGGGGGAGCGGATGAACCCCTATACCTCCATGTGGACGGGCGTGACTCCCGGGGATGGGCCGCAAGAGTTCCACCTGATCTTGCTGGACAATGGCCGGACCGCCGTATTGGCCGATGCGGAGGGCCGGGATGCGCTGAACTGCATCCGGTGCAGCGCCTGCCTCAATGTGTGCCCGGTATACGAGCGGACCGGCGGGCACGCGTACGGGTCGGTGTACCCCGGCCCCATCGGCGCGATTCTGTCGCCGCAGCTCACCGGGATCGAGGACAACGCCTCGCTGCCGTACGCGTCGTCGCTGTGCGGCGCTTGTTACGACGTCTGCCCGACCAAGATCAACATTCCAGAGATACTGGTGCACCTGCGCGCCAAGCACACCGAAACGTACGCCAACGAGCATCGCGTGCCAAGCGCGGAGGCGTCGGCGATGGCTGCTGCCGGATGGGTCATGAGTAACCCAAAGCGCTGGGCGCTTGCGCTGCGTACGGGACGGCTCGGCCGGCTCCTCGGACGTAAGCGAGGGGTGATCGGTGAGGTGCCATTGCCGCTCGCCAAGCAGTGGACTGATGCTCGCGACTTCACACGGCCGCCACAGCAGACATTCCGAGACTGGTGGGCCGCCGAGCACGGGGGAGAGCGGTGAACGCTCGCGAGGAAGTGCTGGCGCGGATAGCAGCTGCGCATCGGATCGCGCCACCCCCGGAGCTCGGGTACGAAGACATCAGCAGGGAGTATCGGACCACTTCAGATTCGGAGACTGCTCAGCTCACCGAGCTGCTCATTGATCGTCTCGTTGACTATCGAGCGCTGGTGCGGCAGTGCTCGGCCGATGATCTTGCCGCTGAGATTGCCGATGCCCTCGCCGACCGCGGGGCCCATACCGTGGTCGTGCCTTCGGGTCTGGACTCGTTATGGACGGCAGGCTTTTCTGGAAGCGTACTGACGGATGGCTTGTTGGCTCACTACCAACGCACCGTCTCGGAGCTGGACAGTCTCGGCGGTGTGATCACGGGCTGCGCCGTGGCAATCGCCCAGACTGGGACCTTGATCTTGGACGGTTCACCCGGGCAGGGCCGAAGAGTCCTGACGCTCATTCCGGACTACCACCTCTGCGTCGTGTTCGCCGATCAGATCGTTGCCGATGTCCCGCAGGCGCTAGCCCGATTGGAACCAACGAGGCCGTTGACCATGATCAGTGGGCCAAGTGCGACCAGCGACATCGAGCTGAATCGGGTGGAGGGCGTACATGGGCCACGCACTCTCGAAGTGATCATCGTGAGGGGTGAATGATGCCGCACTATTGCCTGCTCGGCCACATAGACCCCAACGTCGCTGGCAAAGATCAACTACGGAGTGCGCGGGCGGATTCGTAGCCGCCATTGACAGTGGTGGATTCGGTGCTGAAGACCATGATCGACTTTGACTGTCGGTAGGGCGGCCAGCCTGGATCGTGGTTACGAACAAACTTGGCGAATGCTGCATGAACCTGATCAGCCAGCGCCTGCGGCGGCTCCGGACCAGCAACCCGAGTCACATCTGGGTTTTCCAGCAAATCGAAGATGAATGGCACGTCCAAACAGTGCTCTGCCAGACCGCTGACGGCCGACCGCCAGGCAAAGTCGTACGCCCAAGTCGGCGCGACGGCCTCACCGCGCAAGTCCAGCCAGTCAACGATGCGGCGACGGAACATCACGTCGGTCACGTACTGACCAACGACCTCGGCCCCATGGTGATCTTGCAGCGCCGCAGCGAAACTCCGCGCCACCTCTGGGCTGAGACCCACCTGCTCGAGGAGCTGGTGGACGTCCCGGTCCTGGCAAAGATGCCTGTTGGCAACCGCTATCGCACTGAGCTCCTGAGTCGTTGATCCCACCAGAAGCGGAATCTCTTTACCTGCTCCGGCCCGCATTCCCCCCTCGACGGTCCAGGGATGCAGGTCGCCGTCCACAACGGGCCCGATCGGCAATGAGCCGTCAACAGCCCGCACGAGCGCGATCAACTCCTCGAGTGTTGGTTCTCCTGACAGTTCCAGTCCGCCACCATCCTGGGCAGCTAGCAGGTCGGCTTCAGGAACGCGCAAGAAGCCCGATCGGTCGGGCGAAACAGTCAGGCGCTCGGCCAACCGTGCTGTCGTCTGTTTCGCGCTCTCGAGAGGAATATCACACGGCACTCCCGAAATTGACACCGCTGCTGCGAAAAGGCCCTGTGCTCGAGGCATAGTCAACAGGGTCATCACCGCGCCTCCGCCGGCCGACTGGCCGGCGATAGTCACGCGCGCCGGGTCCCCGCCGAACTGGCCGATGTTGTCACGCACCCACTCCAACGCAAGCAGACAATCGAGGATCCCGCGATTGGGCGGCGCATCGGGCAACCAGCCGAAGCCATCGAAGCCAAGTCGATAAGAGACTGTGACTGTGACAATCCCGTCGCGATTGAAGGCCACGCCGTCATACCACGGGCTGGCCGGCGATCCGGCGACATACCCGCCGCCGTGAATGTAGACCAATACCGGAAGGAGTTCCTCCCACCCATTGGCCGGTCGTGGCCGGGGAGTGAAGACATTGAGGTTGAGGATGTCTTCGCCGGGAATGCTCGGCTCCGGGATGGTGGTGATCTCTGCGAGCGCCTTGCGCTGCGGCGTCGGTCCGTAGCGGAGCGCATCCCGCACCCCGCTCCACGACCTCACTTGCACAGGGGGGAGAAAGCGTAGATCGCCGTACGGCGGTTCGGCGAATGGGATGCCAAGGAAGGCTGCCGAGTCGGTGCGCCAGAAGCCACGCACCGCACCCGCCTTGGTCTCGACGACGACGTGCTCGCCGGTTGTGGCCGGGCGCATGGCTATTTCTCCCAATTTCCCTGCTGCAGCAGCGCCGCTGTTGCAGTGTCGGTGATCAGGACGTTGACCCATCCTCCGGTAAGTGCCGCGTGAATAGCGGCGTGCTTGCTCTCACCGCCGGCGATGCCGACGCGCCTTGGGATCTTGCGCAAGGTGTCGGCATCGATGCCGACTACTCGGTCATCGAGAGCGCTCGGCACCAGGTTGCCTGCCGCGTCGAAGAACCGAAGGCAGACATCACCGACCGCCCCGGCCGCATGAAGTCTGTCCTGATCGGCGACGTCCGCGGCATTGCCGCTGGCACGCAACAGCGGCGACGGCGGGAGGCTGCCGATGCCCGCGAGTGCCATGGTGATGTGCGCCCATTCCCGGGCTACGGACTCCATCGCTGGGTCGTTCAACAGGCTCTCCCGCATGGTCCTGTTGCCAACGAGAGCAGGTGCCGGAACGAATGTGGCGATGGCTCCAACAAGTCGAGCGAATTCGGTGAGGAGCCGATTGCCTTGGGTCTGAACTGATGAGCTTCCGAGGCCTCCCATGAGCTGAATGACACTCTCGGCACCAGGAACTCGGAGCGGCCGCATGCGATCCACAACGGCCAGCAGCGTCTGACTCCAGCTGGAGATCCCGATGCGTTCCCCGCCCGTCAGGGTCGTCTCCAGGTAGGTGGCACCTGCAGATCCGAGCGCGGCGATGATGTCTTGATCACTGCCTTCCACATCAACGACGACAGCCTCGGCAAGTCCATATCTATCCTCGAGCGCTTCTTCGACCTCGGTGAGTACGCCCGGGGCGACGGCGACGACAGTCCGCACAATGCCCAGCTCAGCAGCCCGCTTCAGCAGTCGGGACACCCGCGCCTGGGAGATATGCAACGTGTCTGCAATGTCCACCTGACGTACGCCGCGTTCGTGATACATCCGGGCCACCTTGGTGATGAGCCGGAGTTGACCGTCGGTCGGGGCTCGAGTCATACCGCCCGACGATGCTGTCATGGGACCATCCTGCCAGGCGAGTGAATATTGATGCACTGTTGGCGTCAGCTCCGCTCAGGCAATGCGGGCTCAGGGCGCATGGCTAACCCACGCCGGCGTTGTTTCGGCGCAGATCAAGATCGACGGCTCGTAGCCGTCGGACTCGATGGGCACGTAATTCGGCGGCCGGTCCCCGAACTTCAGCACCCGCCCCGTGCGGGGATCGATCAGCCAATACCTCGACGGCACCCGGCCGTCCGCATCGAAGAACATCCAGGGTCCGCCATGCTCGGCATAGCCGAGGTAAAGCACGCCCGGATCGAGCAGGCCGCGAGTATTGGCGGACACATCCCAGCAGGGGCTGGCTTCGGTGATCGGCAGATCGTCGACGATCTTGCCCACTAGGCCCACATAGAGGCTGCCCTCGAAGTCGAGTGCTTCCTTCCAGCCGGCGCCTTGGGCTAAGAAATACTCACCGTGACCTGGCTCGTCGGTGTGCAGCCGCCACGGCCACAAACTGGCTGCTCCGTACGCGACGCCCGTCAAGGCGCCGGCACAAAGGTTGCTCCAGGCCTCATGACCTTGCCACCAGCCTTCAGCGACTCCGCGACGGCCGCTGTGCTCATAGCTGGGTTCGCCGTTGATGATCGCCTTGGGCGGCCGCTGAGCCCACATTGTCGCTAGACGATCAGGTACGTGGTCACCCACGTGTCCGGTCTGGCAGGACTGGAAATCCAGCCACTCGGCGGCTTGGTGCTCGTCATTGCGGTGGTGCGGCCGATAGTGGATACCGGTGGGTTGACCGTACGCGTCCCACGCTTGGATCTCCCGCCCACCCGCGGCCACCTGCGGCTCAGTTCCGGAGCCATCACCGCAGGGCAAGTAGATGGCCGGCCGAGCACCGTAACGCGCCACCAGATAGCGGCAGTAGCGTGCGTAGTCGGCCGGCGGAACGACCGGTCCGGCGACCCCGAGTCCTTTCCACCCGAATCCGTGGAAGACCGGCTGCAGCACAGGCGTAATGCCATGATCGACAAGTGAGTCAATGATCTTGTCGAAGTACTGGAAGTACTCGATGTTGATCTTGCTGAGCCGCCCCTCAGCAAGATCATGGAAGCCGATCTCGAACCCTTCGTCGACGTTGCGTCCGACCGGTCCGCGCGCGTTCATGTCCGGCTGAACCGTCATCAGCAGGACGGCATTGAAGCCCTTGGCCTGGCGGTCCGTGGCGTAGGTCTCAACATCAGAAACCCTTGCGCGGAACGGCATCGCCCAGGCGGTGTCGATGACAAAGAATGCGGGCGAGCGGTCGGCGTAGGTGAAACTCCGACCGGAGGGGTGAGCTCTGACAAATCCACGACTCAGAGCTCGGTGTGGATGATCTTGGACAGCTGGACTGGCGATCAAGGTGCCGGAAGCAGGCGTGAAGTCATGATCGGGTCGGTCTGTGTGTACGCTCCACTGCCACTCACCCTCCGGTTGAGTAGAGGCAAACCGGACGCGGTATGAGGTTCCGCCGTCCCAGAACACCGGACGCCGCACGACCCGTCCGCTGTCGTGGGTGAATATCACCCAGGCATCAACCTCGGTGTAGGGGTTCGCCGCATCCGGACCAGCGAATGCAATCTCGACTTCACGCCACTGGGGTGCGCTCTGAGGCTGCATCTT
>Ga0307285_10000142_pt1 | contig 15988 bp, 23 predicted proteins | sample ER_DNA_139_FD_194476 | JGI IMG/M metagenome (GOLD analysis project Ga0307285, IMG submission 194476) | Bulk soil microbial communities from the East River watershed near Crested Butte, Colorado, United States - ER_DNA_139 | ecosystem: Environmental > Terrestrial > Soil > Floodplain | place... | reverse complement strand
GCCTTCGTACCTCCCCGATGACGCCCGGACCCCCCGGGATTTGGTCCTATGACGGCGCTAGCTGTTCCGGTCAAGGCCCGGAATCTTCGACGTCGGCCCACGCTCGTGGGCGATCCGACTCCCCGGGTGTCGACACGGCGCCCGCCGGGCCGATCAAAGGGCGGCGAGGTGGTCCGGTTCGCCAAAGATCGGCTCGGCGTCCGGCTCATGCCTTGGCAGGAGCACGTGCTGCGGGAGGGGCTGGTGTTCGCGGGTGGCCGATGGTCCTCGCGGACGGTGGGTGTGCTGGTCGGCCGTCAGAATGGAAAGACGCTCCTCATGGCGGTGCGGGCTTTGGCCGGAATGGTGCTGTGGGGCGAGGACGTGTTGGCCGCTTCCCAGAATCGGGACGTGGCCATGGATGCGTGGCGCACGGCGCTAGAGCTGGCGGAGGATGCGGGGCTCGATCTGACCGAGGTGACCCGTAAGAACGGGGCGGAGGCGTTCCGAATCGGGCGGTGCCGGTACAAGGTGGTGTCCAACCAACGGGCCGCCGGCCGGGGCCGCACCGCCGCCCTGGTGATCATGGACGAGCTCCGGGAGTATCGGGACTGGGGCGGGTGGGCGGCGTTGGAGAAGACCCGCCGGGCGCAGTTCTCCTCCCAGGTGTGGGCGATCTCGAACGAGGGGGACGAGGGCTCGGTGGTGCTGGCCGCCCTGGCCGAGCAGGGTCGCTCCGCGGCGCGCTCGGGGGCGGCCACGGATGCGGCGTGGTTGGAGTGGTCCGCTCCGCCCGAGGCGGCCCGCCACGACCCCAAGGCGTGGGCGGCGGCGAACCCTGCGCTGGGCCACCTGATCGACCCTCACGTGATCGCGTCCGAGGCCCAGCACGACGACCCCGAGGTGTTCGAGTCGGAGGTGTTGTGTCGGCGGGTGGCGTCGCTGCGGCCGTGGATTCAGAGCGGCGCGTGGGAGGCGTGCGCCGACCGCTACGCCACGGTGCCCGATGGGGCCCAGGGCGTGGTGTTCGCGCTCGACGCCACCCCCGAGCTGCGCCACGCCACCCTGGCCGCGGCGTGGCGCCGCCCCGATGGCCGCATCCACCTAGAGGCGGTGGAGGCGTTCGCGCAGCCCCCGGTGTTGGCGCACGCGGCGGAGCGGCTGATCGAGCTTGTGGGCCGCTGGCGGCCCGAGCGGGTGGTGGTGCTGTCCCGCTCGGCCAGTGAGGCCGCCGCGCTGCGGGGGCTCGATGGGTCGGGCGTGACCATGGAGGGCGCGTCGGCGGCGGACCTGGTGCGGGCCGCCAACGCCTTTCACGAGGCGACGCTGGCCCGCACGATCGTGCACGCCGGGGACCCGCTCGTGGCCGCCCACGTGGCGGCGGTGCGCGCCGATGGGGTGCTGCGCCGCCGCAGCCCGCAGGCCGACATCGACGCGGCGGTGGCGCTGGTGCTGGCCCGCCACGGGCTGGCCAACGCGGCGCCGGCCCCGGCGGTGCAGGACTGGACGGCGTTCTAGTGGCGGCCGTGGCGCTGGTCGTGGCGATCGTGGCGCTGGCCGCGTCGGTGGGCTGTTGGCTGGCGCTGGTGGACCACGGCTACCGGCTGGGCCGCCGGGCGCCCGCGCCGAGGACCCCGCCACCGGGCGGGCTGGGCGACCCCGGAGGTGAGGGCTAGTGGGCCGTTGGATCTGGCAGCGGACGGCGGCGCTTCCTCCGGGCTCGCCGCTGGGGTCCCCGATCAAGGGGGTCGGGGGCCGGGTGCTGTCCGCCACCGATGGCCGCGACGTGTTGCTGAACGACCCCGATGGGTGGGAGATCGACCAGCCGGGGCTCTGGTGGATGGGCCCGGCCGGCGGCGACGGGACCGGCGGCCCCTACGGAAACCCGCTCGTGCCGGGCGGCCCCGGCGGGTGGCTCCCGGCGGTGTCCCGCTCGACCAGTTTGATCGCGGACACCATCGCCGGGCTCCCCTGGCGGGTGGTGCGCGGCGAATGGGAGGAGCTCACCACCCCCGACTGGCTGCTCGACCCCCAGGCGCTGCGGGTCGATGGCCGGGTGGTCGCTCCCGGCGACGTGGTCGACGTGCGGCTGTCCGCGGTGGAGTTCTGGGCCCAGTGGATCGCGGCGGCCGTGCTGTGGGGCGATGGCTACCTCTACGTGCCGGTGCGGGACGCCACGACGGGAGCGCCCAAGCCTCCCCTCTGGCAGCTCCACCCCAACCTGGTGACGATCGAGGGCGGCGCCTACACGGCCGGCGGGGAGAAGCTACCGGCGGGGTCGATCATCCACCTCCGGGGCCAGGGCCCCTACTGGAACGGGCACGGCACGGGGGTGCTCACCCGCCACGGGCCGGAGCTGGGGTTGGCGTGCGCGGTGCGCCAGTACGCGGCGGGGGTGTTCGCCTCGGGCGTGCCCGCCGGCTATCTGCAGAGCACCGCGCCGAACATGACCCAAGAGGCGGCCGACGCGCTCAAGGCCCGGTGGATGGCGCAGCACGGCGGGCCCCGCCGGGGCATCGCGGTCCTGAACGCCACCACCGCTTTTCACCCGATCCAGATCTCGCCCGTCGACAGTCAGTTGTCGGCGGCGCGGGAGTGGTCGCTGCGGGACGTGGCGTTGGCGTTCGGGCTCCCCGCCTACATGCTCGGCGTCCCCGGCGATTCGAGCACCTACGCCAACGTGGAGTCCCGCATGATCGAGCTGCAGACCTTCACGCTGTTGCCGTGGGAGCGGCGGATTGAATCCACGCTCGACGCCCAGTTCCCCCGGGGCACGGCGGTGAAGATCCGCACCGAGGCGCTGCTACGGGGCGACACCACCACCCGCTACAACGCGTACGAGTCGGCGCTGCGGGCGGGGTGGATGACCGCGGATGAGGTGCGGGCGCTAGAGGACCGGCCCCCGCTCGGCGCGCCGCCCGAGGCGGCGGTGATGTGATGGGAGGCCCCGTGCACGAGCTCCTGATGGCGCTACGCGACGTCGATGTGGAGCGCCGCGAGGTGGTGGGGGTGGTGGCCCCCTACGACGAAGTGACCTACCTGGTGCCCGACCCCGGCGGCGAGCGCATCGCCCGGGGCGCGTTCGCCCGTTCGATCCAGCACCGGGGCGACAAGGTGCCGCTGTTCCGGGGCCACGACCACGCCCGCCAACTGGGCACGTCGGTGGGGTTCACCGAGGAGGCGGCGGGGCTGGTCGGCACGTTCTCGGTGCTCGGCGGCCCCTTGGGTGACGAGCTGTTGGAGGACTTCCGCCACGGCTACGTCCAGCGCTTCTCGGTGGGGTTCCAACCGGTGGCGGCGCCGCTGGCCGACGATGGCGTGCGGGAGGTGCGGGAGGCCCGGTTGGTGGAGGTGTCCGCGGTGGGGCTCCCCGCGTACGAGGGGGCCGGGCTGTTGGCGGTGCGCTCCGCGCAGGACCTGGACGAGCTCCTGGCCCCGTTCCGGGTGCCCCGCCCCGACGTGGACCTGACGCCCATCCCACCCGTCTGGGCCCGCTAGCTCTGGACGGCCCCCGGCCCGCCCCTCCGCCGGGGTGCGGCATCCGCCCGCCGCCTTGGGCGCCGGGGGCCGTCCAGTCACCCGCCAGGGTCCGCTCCCCCCGGGCCGGCGGGGCTGGTCCGCAGCGGGCCACGATCGGTGCAACGGTTGCACCGATCGGCCATACTGGCGGGGTGCTGAGCGCAGAGGTGCGGCGGGAGGTGGCGTCCGCCTGGCGGGGGGCGGAGACGCACCACCAGATGGCGGACGTGGTGGTGGCGCTCGTGCGCCGGGACCGGGTGGACCAGGCCACCGCCGCCCGGGAGGCCCGGGAGCGGCGGCGGGAGGGCCGACCCCAGGAGTCAGCGGTGGACGCCGGGCGCCGGGCGGAGCGCACGCTGGCCGCCATCGTGGACCGGGGGCTGGACGATCCCACGGGGGTGGGGGAGGCGTTGGCCCGGCTGCGCACCGCGCAGCGGGAGGCGGAGGACGCGTTCGCCCGGGAGCTGCGGGCGTCGCGGGAATTCTCGTGGACGGAGATCGCGGCGGTGCTCCATGTGTCCCGCCGCACCGCGATCAACCGTTGGGGCTCCTATCCCGGCGGGCTGCGCGGCGAGGAGGGGGCCCCCGATGGTGCCTGATCTCGTGGCGGAGGCGATGGCGGTGGCGATCGAGCAGGCCGCGCCCCGGCGCCCCCGCCGGCCCCGCACCGTGCCCCCCGAGCGGCGGAGCGGGACGTGCTTCGCGGGGTGGACCGACGAGGAGGCGAGCATCTTCGTGCGCCACCTGGTGGCGTGGGTCGGCATCGGCACCGCCGCTCGGCTGTGCGGGGTGTCGCCTGAGACGGTCCGGCACCGAGGGCGTCGGTGAGCACCGAGGCCGGCGGGCCCGACGACCCCCGCTTCGCGACCCACGCGGCCCCGCTGGTGGAGGACGTGCGCCGTCTGTTGGCCACGTGGGCGGCGGTGGACCCCGGGGTCCGCGAGGCGTGGCCGGACGTGGTGTGGGATGCGGTCATAGCGCTACGGACGGCGCTGGCCGAGCTCGACGGCCGTTGACGCGAACACGCGTTCCGGTGTTCACTACGCCTAGCTAGCGGCCCGCGTCAGCCCGCTACCCCGAGCGCCAGGCACCCCACGACGGTGGGCCCGCCGGCCCGGTGGGAGCACCTGGGGCACCCGTCTAGGACCCGATCCGCGTCCTAACTACGGGAGCACCACCGTGCTGACCTACCTCTCCCGGCTCACCACCGAGCGGGATTCCCTGACCCAAGCCGCGAACGACATCACCGAGCGGGCCGCTCGTGACGAGCGCGACGTGACCGACACCGAGCGCCAGTCGCTGGCCACCATGGCCAGCCGCTGCGGTGAGATCGACGCCCAGCTCCGCACCTACTCAGAGCAGGCCGAATCCCAGCGGGCCTACGCGTCGCTGCGGGCCAACATGGCCACCGCCGCGGAGGAGGCGCCGCCGTCGCGGGAGCTCGACGTGCGCACCCCCGCCGGGATGCGCCAGGCGGTGGAGGCCGCCGCCGGCTGGGGCGAGCTCTTCGTGCGGTCCGCCGCGTTCGAGTCCTACCCGGGCTCCGGTTCGAGCCAGCGGGTGGACGTGCCGTTCGAGCTCGACCAGCGGGCCGCCATCGGCATCGGCACGTTCCCCGACCAGGGGCTCCCGCCCTACTACTGGAACCCCGCCCCGCACACCTACGCGAGCCCTCTGCTCGACGTGGTCGGCAAGGTGTCCACCAGCTCCAACGCGGTGTCCTACGTGGAATGGGCGCCCAACCCCCAGGCGGCGGCCAGCGTGGCGACCGAGGGGTCGCTGAAGGTTGAAGCGGTGATGACCGCCACCGGGGTGAGCCAGTCGCTGGTCACGTGGGCGCACTGGAAGGAGATCACCCGCCAGGCGTTGGAGGACATCCCCCAGATCCGTTCCACGGTGGAGAACCGGCTGCGCCAGGGGCTCGTGGTGGCGATCGAGGAGTCGATCATTGCCAACCTGGTCGCGGCCACCATCCCCCCGGTGACCGGCTCGGCGGCCGATAACGACACCCTGCTGAGCGTGATCCGCGAGGGCATCGGGACCGTCCAGGCGGCCGGCTACGCCCGACCCAACGCGGTGGTGCTCAACCCCGCCGACTACGCGGCGCTCGACATCGCGGTGATGAATGCGACCCAACAGGGGCCAGCCATGGGCGACCCGTTCTGGGGGCTGCGGCCCATCGCGTCCAACGGCGTCCCCGCCGGCACGGCGTGGGTGGGCGACTTCTCGGTGGGCGTGACGCTCTTCACCCGGGGCACCGCGGCGGTGTACCTGACCGACTCCCACGCGGACAACTTCATCCGCAACGTGCTGTTGCTCCTGGCGGAGACGCGGGGGCTGGCCGTCGTGACCGAGCCGGCCGCGCTGGCCGAGTGCACGGTGGGCGCCTAACCGATGCCCGCCACCACCGCCACGCTCCGCACGTACCTGGGGATCGACCCTGCCACGACCAACGATGAGGAGGCCCTGGCGATGGCGGTGGACGCTGCGAACGATCTGGTGGCCACGTTCCGCCCGGACCTCACCGTGCTGCTCAACCCGCTGGACTTCCCGGCGGTGCCGGAGGGCCAGTGGGCGCCCCGGGCGGAGCAGGCCGCCAACGTGGAAGCGGCCCGGCTCTACGGCCGGCGGGGTTCGGTCCAGGGCGTGGCCGCGTTCGCGGACCTGGGCGTGTCGCTGCTGCCCCGGCTCGACCCCGAGGTGCGCAGCCTGTTGGAGCTTGGTGAGTACCAGCGGTCGGTGGTGTCATGAGCTCCTACCCGCGGGCGTTGGAGATCGCGGAGAAGCTGACCGCGAACGGGATCCGGGCCACGGTCGACCCCCGGGGCGCGACCCCCCCATGCGTGCTGATCGTCCCGCCGGCCCGCACGTTCGATCTGGGATGCGGCTACTCCGCGACGTGGGAGCTCTGGGCGCTGGTGCCCGGCACCGCCAACGCGGACGCCCACAAGGCCCTAGACGAGCTCGTGGACGAGGTGGCCAAGGTGCTGCCGATCGAGCGGGCCGATCTTCAGTCCTACGCCCTGGCGGCCGATGCGCCGCCGCTGCCCGCCTACCGCTTGACGTTCACCGAAGGGATCTGACTGTGGCCATCATCGAGTCCAGGCTGAAGGAGGGCACGGTCATCCTCGGGACCGCCCCCGACGACATGGATATTTCGTGCCAGTTGACGAATGTTCGGCTGACCGCCGCCTACTCCGATGACGGCGACGCGGTGGAGACGTTGTGCGGCGACAAGATCGCGGCGGGGGAGAAGGCGGATGGCTACACCATGGCCGGCACCTTCATCCAGGACTTCGACGCCACCCCCGAGGCCGCATCCATCATCTGGTACCTCATGGACCACAACTTGGAGGAGGTGCCGTTCACGTACACGCCGAACGTGGCCGCTCCCACCGTGGCCGGCTCACTGCGGCTCAAGCTCCCGGCGGAGTTCCTGGGCGGCGACGTGAACGTGCGGCTGAGCTCGGACTTCGAGTGGACGATCACCACCGAGTTGACCCGGACCCCGCCGGTCGTGGCCGCCGCCGCCACGGGCTCGGCCACCAAGGGCACCACCGCCACGGCGGGGGCGGCCACCTGATGGCCACCGAGGCGGGCGTGAAGGTGGAGGGGCTGGCCACGCTGGTCCGCACGATGCGCAAGGCGGGGGAGGACCTGGCCGACCTGAAGGACGCCAACGCGCGGGCGGCGGCGATCGTGGTCGGCCGGGCATCCGCCACCGCTCCCCGCCGCTCGGGCCGTCTGGCCGCGTCGGTGCGGGGCACCCGGGCGGCGGGGCGGGCCCGCGTCCAGGCGGGCCGGGCGAGCGTCCCCTACGCCGGCCCGATCCATTTTGGCTGGCCGGCCCGGCGCATCGCCGCGCAGCCGTTCCTGTCCGACGCGGCCCGGGCCACGGAGCCCCAGTGGCTGCCCACCTACGTGAAGGACGTCCAGGCGGCGCTCGACAAGGTGAGGGGGGCGTGACCATGCTGGCGCGCTTTCCCCGCCAAGTAGTCCCCCTCCGCGAACGTCTTTACGGCGTGGCAGTTGCCGCACCGGAGGACGCACTTGGCCACCTCCGCCCACACCAGCGGCGAGTCGATCCCGCGGCTTCGGACCAGGTTCGGCACCGTGTCCACCTTGTCAGCGATGTTGACGTGATCGAATTGGAGACACCGGGGATCGGTGTTCCCGCAGTCGACGCACGCGCCCCCAAGGTGGCCGACGAGCTCGACCTTGGCCACCGCCCACCGCTGGCCACGAAGCGCGGACCGTTGGCGAAGGTACGACCTCCGCTCGTCGTGGTGCCGGTAGTACTCCGCCCGATGCTGCTCGCGAACCGCGTCGATGTTGGCCGCTCGCCACGCCCGCTCCACCGCCCGGTAGCGCTCGGGGTCGGCGGCCCGTCGGGCGCGAGTCCGGGCGTTGACGGCGGCACCCTTCCGGGTCCGGTACTCGCGGCCAGCCGCGGCGTTCGCTGCCTTGCAGTCGGCGCAACGGCATCCGCGCCGGTAGCCCGTGGTGGTCCCGTGGTCGTGCATGGGCGCAACGTACGGCGGAGGGTGGCAAGCCAGAGTAAGGGTGGGGCGTGATGGCGCCGCCGCGGCCGTTCGGCCGGTTCGAGGTGTGGCTGGTGGGGCTCGACCAGCCCCTGGTGGTGCAGACCAACGCGCTCGACTGGCGCGACGTGCCCATGGATCCGAACCGGCCGCGGGCGCTGGACGTCATCTACCGGGTGACGCATTCGGCGCTGTTGCGCAGCGGAGCGGAGGGCGTGCCCCGCCACTACGACCGCTACTGCGAGCGGCTGGCCGCCAACCCCGAGTCGATCGACGACACCGAGGCCGAGGTGGCCGAGGCGCTGGACCCTACCCCGACGGATCTTTAGGCCAGGCGGCGGTGGTGGTGGCGTTGCGCACCGGGACGTCCCCGGCCCCGTGGATGGCTGACCCCCGGGCCATGGCCACCGCGATCGAGCTGTTGGCCGAAGCGGACCGCCGAGCCCGGGCGAAGGGGCGCTGATGGCCGGTCCCGCCATCCTCAAAATCGACATCGTGGCGGACGCCACCAAGGCGCTGCGGGCGCTGAACGACACCGGCGACGCGGCGGAGGGCGCCGGCAAGGGCTGGTCCTCCATGGGCAAGGCGGTGGGCGGAGTCGTGTCCGCCGCGGCCATCGTGGGGTTCGGCACGTCCAGCGTGAAGGCGGCGGAGGAGTCCGCGGTGGCCGGCGCCCGGCTAGAGGCGGTGTTCTCCGCCATGGGGGACACCACCGGGCAGGCGGCCAAGGCGGCGGAGGACTACGCCGGCGCGCTGTCCAAGAAGATCGGCGTGGATGACGAGGTGATTCTGGCCGGGCAGGCACAGCTCGCCACGTTCGGGGCGGTGTCGGACGCGACGGCCCGTCAGGCGGGGATCTTCGATCGGGCCACCTCGGCGGCGGCCGACCTGGCGGCGGCGGGCTTCGGCACGTTGGAGTCCAACAGCGTTCAGCTCGGCAAGGCCCTGCAGGACCCCACCAAGGGCATGACCGCGCTGGCGAAGAGCGGCGTGACGTTCACCGACGCCCAGCGCGACCAGATCAAGGCGCTGCAGGAGTCGGGGGATCTGCTCGGGGCCCAGAAGATCGTGTTGGCCGCGGTGGAGGGCCAGGTGAAGGGCACGGCGGAGGCGACCGCCACCAGCCAGGGTAAGGCCACCGTGGCGTTCGGTGAGCTGCAGGAGCAGATCGGCGGGAAGCTCCTGCCGGTCGTGTCGACCATGTTGGACCTGTTCACCCGGTTCTCGGGGGCCATCATCCCGATCGCGGCGGTGATCGTGGGGCTCGTCGCGGCCATCAAGATCTACAACCTGGTCACCGGGATCATGGCCATCGCGAACAGCACGGCGGCGGCCACGACGTGGGCGTGGACGGCGGCGCTGTTGGCCAACCCGCTGGTGTGGATCGTGGTCGGCATCATGGCGCTGGTCGCGGCGGTGATCCTCGCCTACACCAAAGTGGATTGGTTCCGGAACCTGGTTGATTCCGCCTTCGACGCGATCGCGGTGGCGTTCGGCTGGCTGCGCGACGCGGCCAAGCGGGTGTTCGACTGGATCTCCGACAACTGGCCGCTGCTGGTGGCCATCCTGACGGGGCCCATCGGCATCGCGGTGCTGCTGATAACCCGCAACTGGGACACCCTGATGGACGCGGCCAAGGCCATGGTGGGGTGGGTGTCGGACCGCTTCGGGGACCTGGTGGGGTTCGTCTCCCGGGTGGCGGCCACGCTCGCCGGGATCATGGCGGGGGTGGTGTACGCCATCCGCTGGCCGATCGACGCGGCGACCGCCATGGTGCGGTGGGTCACCGACCAGTTCCAATCCCTGCTCGATTTCCTGTCGGGGCTCGTGGACCGGGTGTCGGGCTTCATGGGCGGCGTGGTCGACGCCTTCAAGGGGCCGCTCAACGCGGTGATCCGGGCGTGGAACGGGGTGCAGTTCACGGTCCCCTCGGTCGACGTGGGCCCCGTCCACTTCGGCGGCCAGACGATCGGCGTGCCCCACATTCCCGAGCTCGCCCGGGGCGGTCAGGTGCTGCGCACCGGGCTGGCGCTCGTGCACGAGGGGGAGCAGTTCTTGGGGGTGGGTCGGTCGCTCGGCGGCGGGACAGTGATCAACGTGACCGTGACCCACACCGGGCTCGGCGCCGACTCCCCGGCGCTCCAACGGGACCTGGTGGCCGCGCTGCGGGGCTATGTGGGCCGCAACGGTCCGTTGGGCGCCCCGATCGTGGCGGGCGGCTGACGGGGCCCCTGGTGGCCTCCTGGACGCCCGGCGACCCGTGGCCCAGCGGCACCGAGGGCGGCGCCGCCCCCGAGGCGTGGGGCGGCTACGTGCGACTGTGGGTACGGGCGGGACTAGCGCCGGGCCGGACGTTCCACATGGGCCAACACGCCGATGACCGGCTCGACGGCGGCAACGTGTTGGGCGGCGGCGCCATCGGCCCCACGGGTGTGGGCGCGGCTGGGGACCGGTTGTGGATCGATCTGTCGTGTGACATCACCGAGGTGGAGGTAGGCGGCGGGGCCACGAGCTCGCAAGGCATCTTCGCCAAGGCGGACGCGGCCACGCTCCACGCCACGCTGGCCGACCCGACCGCCAAGTACGACCCGCTCAACACCGGCGGCCCGTTCGCCTACGGGGGCCGCTCGCGGCTGGTGCCGGGCGTGCCGGTGGAGGCGTTCGCGGAGGTGGTCAACAGGGCGGACGGCTCGTGGCAGCGGTTCCCGATCTTCTCCGGCACCGCGGACTCCTGGGGGGAGGACTGGACCGCGAACCCCCGGGAGCGGGAGGCCACGTTGCTGGCCACCGACGCCACCAAGACCTGGGCCCGCTACAACCGGCCCGAGCAGGCGGCGGTGGGCGCCGGGGACACGGTGGCGCAGCGGATACACCGCATCGTGACGTTCTTCGGCTGGCCCGGCGTGGTGGAGGACCCCCCGGGCGGCTCGACCCGGACGCTGCAGGCCACGACGTTGGCGCAGCCCGGATGGGAGCTGTTGAACCGGGCCACCGACGACGAGCTCGGCGTGATCTACCTCACCCCGGCCGGGACGCTGCGGTGGCTGAACCGGGAGATGTGGGCGCAGTTGCCGGACCCGGTGCTGGTGCTGGGCTGCGCCAGTCTCCCCGCCACCGGCGACGGGCCCGCCCACGACGTGCTGGTCGACGCCACCCCCACCAACCTGGACCTCCAACTACGCAACGACGTGTTCGCGTCGCGCTCGGGCGGGGCGATGCGCGAGGCCACGAGCACGTCCAGCGTGGCCACCTACGGGCCCTATGAGTTCCGGCGCACAGACCTCGGGCTGGCCGACGACAACCAAGCGGGGGAATGGGCGGCGCACGTGGTCGAGCTCTACGCGTTCCCGCAGGTGGCGCTCACCGACGTGACCATGGTCCCCGGGATCGACCCCGCCAGCGATGGGCTCTGGCCGGCGGTGCTCGACCTGGACCTCTTCACCGACCTGGTGCGGATCCGCTGGGCGCCGCCCGACCTCCCCGATCACCTCGTGGACGGGCTGGTGCGGGTGGTGGGGTTCCGGCACCGCATCAACCGGCGGCGGTGGGAGGTGACGTGGCAGACCCTCGCCGCGCGCCCCCTCCAACTGTCCGGTTCGATCTTCACGATGGGCCCCCACGCCCGTGACCGGCTCGACGCCGGCATGGTCGTGGGCTGAGTAGGAGGCGACGACATTGGGGTTCAAGATCTGGGCCGTGGGGGAGGAGGTGCTGGCCGCCGACTTCAACGACTACGTGCAGGAGCAAGTGGTGGCCACGTTCCCCAACGCCGCGGCCCGCACCGCCGCCATCCCTGCGCCGCTACCGGGGATGCTGTCCTACCTGGCCGACGTGGGCCGGTTGGAGCAGTACACCGACAAGGCCAGCCCCGCCGGCTGGTATCGGGCCTGGGGCCAGCCATGGGGTGAGGTGTTCTACAGCGGCAACGTGGGCCAGGCCATGACCCCCGGGCCGGTCGTGATCGCCGGGACCAACTTCACGCTCCCGACCGCGAACCGGCGCTACCTCGCCCAGTTCCGATGCAACGTGACCAAGGACGCGGCCCAGGGCAACCCCAAGATCAGCTATCAGACCAACTTGGCGGTCGGCACGTTCGCGCAGCAAACCGTGTCCGCCAACTGGGTAGCGAGCATGGCGCTGATCGAGGAGTTCACGAGCACGGGCGGCGTGACCGGCCTATTCGTCATCGTGGAGGCGCTGGGCGGCCAGGTCGCCGTGGGCGAGGGGCGCTTGATCGTCACCGACGTGGGGCCGGTGTGACCGCCGCGGGGGAGGCGGTGCTGGCCGTGGCCATGTCGAAAGTTGGCATGGCGGAGGGCCCGGGAAACTCCGGGCCGTGGTGGGACTGGTATGGCGGCAACTACGGGCCCTGGTGCGGAGTGTTCTGTATGTGGTGCTCAGACGAGGCCGGCTACCCGGTGTGCACCGATTGCGTGCTCGTGTCGAATGGGACCTGGCACGGCTACACCACCAACGGGAGCGGCGCCACCGGGGTGGAGGCCCAACGCACGCTCGATCTCCAACCGGGGGACTTCGTGCTGTTCTCGTGGGAGCCATGGGAGTTCCGCGATGGCGTCCCGACGTGCGTTGGCGAATGGGATGGCTACGTGGCCGGCGACCACATCGGCGTGTACGCCTACGACCTTGGCGGCGGCCGGTTCGCGGCGGTGGAGGGCAACACCTCGGACGGCTCGTGGGATAACGGCGGGATGGTCATGCTGCGGGAGGACCGCTACACGAGCCAGGTGTGCGGCTGGTGGCGGCAGGAGGCGATCGCTGGGGGCCCGGCCCCCGAACCGGAGGACGAAGTGACCGAGGACGATTTCGCTCGTATCACCGCCATCGTGCACGAGCAGATACTGAACGTGTGGCGGGCCCAGGAGATGGCCAACCTGGACACCGACCGGGCCCAACAGGGCGCCCATGCGGCGGGTGTGGGGCTCATGCGCTCCGAGGAGTACACCGCCATCGTGGAAGGCGCGTGCAGGCGGGCGATGACCCCGTGAGGCCCCTAGCCATCGGCCCGTGCGCCGGCCCCAGGGCGCACGAGGGTCACGAGGTGATCATGCGCAGCCACCCTGTCCCCGAGGGCCGTCCCCGGGGGCTCCTGACGCTGTGGCGGTGCCCCGTGGACGGCTGGGGCGGCTACTGGCACGACCTGGCCCGCGACCCCGCCCGGGACGGGATCGGCGGTGGCCCCGGGCTCGACGCCCTGCCCGCCAGGCCGTGAGCTCGAGGTGTGGCGCCAGGTCGCGCTAGCGCTGCTCGGCGTCACGCTGATCACGCTCGGGCTGTTGGACTACCACGTCCAGGTCGGCGCCGTCCTCGTCGGCGCTGGGCTGCTCGGACTGGTCAGTGTGGACTCGGTGCTCGACGCCTACGGGCGGAGCCACCGCCGCTGACACCGCCCGGTCCAGCCGGGCCCGGTATGCCACGTAGTCCTCGTGCGCGCTCACCGCGCCCGGCGCAGCGCGTCGACCACGTCCGCGACCGTCGCCCACGACAGGATTACGCAGCGCTCGTGCAGCGGCTGGCGTTCGAGCTTGTCCGCCAACGCTTCCCGCTCGGCGGCCCCAGGTGAGCGGCGCAGATGGCCGCTCACGCCCGGATCCGCCGGGCCAGCACCACCACGTAGCAGAGGGCGGCCACGACCGCCACGAGGCCCGTCACGCCTCCCCCTCGGGCTCGGGCTCCGTCCGCTTCGGGGGGATGAGCGTGCGGCGCATCACGTCGACCAGCCACGGCGCTGGGCGCACCTCGCCCGTCAGCACCTGGCGGATCACCTCGGGCGGCACGCCCGCCGCTGCGGCGAACGTCTCGGGGTCGCGGGACATCGCCCGGATCCGGGCCCGGAGCTCGACCAGTTCCATGCTCGACCATCCCCATGTCAGCTAGTGACACACCCTACGCACCGGGGCCAGCGGCGCCAGAGATATCCACAACCGGGGGCGCAGCCCCCAGGGGCGCCCCGTAGGGGCAGATTCAGACGCTCGCCCACGAGCGGCTGTTAGTGGCTCATGGCGTCCGCCGCCGCCGCCGGCCGGCGCTGGTGGTCGAGCTCGGGGCGCGCCGCTGGCCCCCCACGAGCGCGGGAGGCCAGTACCTCGGTGGTCGATTCGGTTGTGGGCCGGGCGCCGTCGTCGGCCGAGCGGGGAATCCCCGGCGCCTAGTCGGCCGGTGGGCCCCGCAGCTTGGCCCGCACCGCCGCCACGCCGGCCGCGCCGCCGGTGACGTCCAGCGGTGTGGCGTCGGGGGTCACCGGCGCCGGCTGGGGCCGGGACTCCTCGGGCTCCCGGCGGCGCCGCCGCTTCGATCGCTGGCGGGCGAGCTCCCCCACCGCGGCCATGAGCTCGTCGGTCAGATAGCGGAAAGCGGGGAGGCGATCCCATCCCTGCGCATCCCACCGCCGCCGGGTCCTGATGAGGCGCAGCCGCGTGAGCTCGCGGAGCGCCCGGCCGACCGTGGCCACCGAGCAGAGGGGGCGGCGCCAGTTCGTCGCCTTGGCCAGCTCCCGGCCCAACGTCACCCGGCTGGCCCACGAGGCGTGCACGCCCTGCCCCGTCAGATCCACCAGGACCAGGAGCAACGCCACCGCCACCGGGCCGGCGCCCCAGGCGATCGCCACCTCCCGCACCCGATCCCGCACCACGGACGGGCCAGCCCGACGCCCCTCGGGGGCGCCTAGCGCTTGGTGAGATCCGCGTGGATCCCCCACACCGTCACAGTCCGGTGCTACCGTCACTCTCGATCGGCGGCCCGCTCCCTGTCGTGTGGCGCACAAGGGGGGGCGGGCCGGTCCGCGCTCCGGGATGGTGGTCGGAGGGCGGATCCGTGTTAGAGCGACATGGTCGCGCGGGAACGCGGCGCGAGCGGGGATACCCCACGTGGGCTACCGCGTGGCCCCCTCGTGCCGTTCCCCGCCGTCACTTGTCATAAGAACGGCGGGGGACCAGTGTGGGGGTCCTGCGGGTGTGGCTGGGGGGCCGCCCTTGGACCCCTGTGCGGGCTAGCGGGCACCCCCAGCCACGCCGGCACGCTAGCCAGCGGTGTTCGCCCGCAATAGGGACTCGTGCGGGAGATGCCAGGGGTACCCCTGGCGGCGCCAAGGGTGGCCGCCGCCAGGGGCCCCAAACGGCGGGACCCCAGACATGGGGATGCGAGGGTGCCCGCACAGGGGACGCTCACCATGCGAGGCGAACGGCCGGCCGCGCCGCCCTTACCCCGCCCGGACCTGACGCCACGCCCAGATTTTTCTTTCCGCTAACCCCGGCGCACGTCTGTGCACGTGGGGGCCCACGCTGTCCTGCCACCCCCTGTCACCCCCTGCCACCAGGTGACACGGTGCCGGTAGTCCCCCTTGCGTGGCGTCGCGGCTGGTGATGGCATGGCGCGACCGGAGATAGCAGCCCCAGGGGATGCGGGCCGCAGCCGGGGACCAAGGGGGTCGGGTTCGTGCCACGCGCCCGGAAATGCGCCGCGCCCACGTGGCTGACGTTGGAGGAGACGACCGCCCGGCTGGGCAAGAGTCCCCGCACCGTCTACCGCTGGGCCGAATGGGGCTGGCTGGTGCCCCACTACTTCGGGCACCGCGTCCGCTTCGACGCGGCGGAGGTGGACCGACTGGTGGCGGAGGGGACCCCGCCCACACCGGGCCGCCCGGCCCGGTGAGCACGCCAGATGAAGTACAGCTAGCGCTGTTAGAGGCCGGGGACCCGGTGGCCGCCGCGTGGGCGGAGGTTCACCAAGGGCTCGTGAACCGGCCCATGCTGAGCTTCCGGGTGCTGGGCCACCCCGAAACCAAGGCAGGGATGCGGGCGGTCGGCACCGCCGCGGGGCCCCGCCTGATCGGCACCGGCGGCAAGGGGCTGCGGGGCTGGCAGGACGCGGTGGCCGCCGGCGCGCTCGAAGCCCGCACCGCCGCCGGCTGGCCCGTGATCGAGGACCCCGTG
>Ga0307285_10000139_pt1 | contig 16332 bp, 15 predicted proteins | sample ER_DNA_139_FD_194476 | JGI IMG/M metagenome (GOLD analysis project Ga0307285, IMG submission 194476) | Bulk soil microbial communities from the East River watershed near Crested Butte, Colorado, United States - ER_DNA_139 | ecosystem: Environmental > Terrestrial > Soil > Floodplain | place... | reverse complement strand
CGTAGAAGGTGGCAGCCGTGATTCCGCGCTCGGTTGCATCCGTCAGCCGGAACAGCTCGACCGGCAGGTCCACCAGCGTCTCAAGGTCGAGATCGGCAAGATCAGGCTCACCGGCGTAGCGGAGATACGGGGTGTCCAGGTAGGTGCCGGTGTCGCCGGCGAGGGTGATCACGTCGATGGCAAACTCGGTGCCTTCGGCGTAATGGGATCGCGATTCTTCTCTGGTCAGATGCGGGTGAATCGTGGGCCCCGGAATGCCGGGGTAGGTCACCAGGTCGGTGGTGATGGTGTGGCTCAGATCCACCATCTGACCGGGTCGCTCGTTCGCCGGCACCGAAGCAATGCCACGCGACCCGCGATGGGGTTCTGGTACGAGCTGGACTGACCTGAGCTCCACGTTGCGTACCAGAGCGAGACCTAGATGCCGTACGAAGAGCTGGGCGATTTGGTCGTCTGTGAGCTCCGAGCTCGGTAGATCGAGACGGAATCCCTCAGCGGTGAGCCTGCCGCCGTTGGCGAATTCGACGTCGGCGTCGAAGTGGGCGCGATACTCGGTCATGGTCGAGGAGTCTAGGAGCTGCGGTCCTCGGCAAACCGGGGTCAGCTGTTGAAGACGTTCTGGGTCTTGTCGAGTCCGAACAAGGCCATCGACTCAACCGCATCTGCGGCGCGACCAACTTCGATCTCGACGTCCTCGCGGGTACTCGGCGGGAAGTCGCCGAGCAAGAAATCGGCTGGGTCTTGGCGCCCGGGTGGACGGCCCACACCAATGCGTACCCGGTAGAAGTCGCCGGTTGCCAAGGAGGCGCGGATGGACCTCAGGCCATTGTGGCCGTTGTCGCCGCCGCCGAACTTCACCCGCAGCTGACCAGGATCGATGTCCAGCTCATCATGCACCGCAATCATCTGGGACGGCTGCAGCTTGTAGTAGCTGAGCAACCGGCTAACTGCCCAGCCGGTCTCGTTCATGAACGTCCGCGACTTCGCCACGATCAGCCGCGGGCCGTCGGCCCCCGGCGGTCCGATCCGGCCCTCCGCAACCTCGGCCCGTATCCCGCGCGCCACGCGAAATCGCACGTCCATGCGGCGAGCCAGCTCGTCAGCCACCCGGTAGCCGACGTTATGACGCTGTGATGCGAAGGCCCGACCGGGATTGCCGAGGCCGACAACCAGCCATGAGGTCATGGCGTACGCAGCTGGCGGACTAGGCGCTCTCGGACTCGGCCAGCGCCTCGTCCGGGGTCGGCTCGGCCGTCGCAGCCATCGTGGGCTCGATGCCAGCCTCCGCCTCCGCCTCGGCGAGCTCGGCCTCCAAGGCCTCGGCCGTCGGCGCGTTCGTGATGTTGACGATCAAGGTCTCGGGATCAAGATCGACCAACGAACCCGCAGGAAGCTGGAGGTCACGCGCCAGGATCTGGGTGCCAGGCGGCAGTCCCTCAACGGAAACAACGATCTGCTGGGGAATGTTTGTGGCTTCGGCCTCCACCGGGATGCTGCTGTGATCAACAACGACCAGTGTCTCGGGACCGGCCTCACCCTCGACCTGCACACGCACGTCGACGGTGACCTTCTCACCACGCCGCACGATGACCAAATCGACGTGCTCGATGGTGTGCCTCAGCGGGTCACGCTGGACCTGTTTGGGCAGTGCGAGCTGAGAGCTGCCGTTGACCTCGATGGAGAGCAGTGCGTTTGCGGTACGGAGTGCGAGCAGGGTCTCGTGACCGGGCAACGCAATGTGTATCGGGTCGGTGCCATGGCCGTACAGCACGGCCGGCACCTTATGTGCGCGACGGATCCGGCGGGCAGCACCCTTGCCGAACTCCGTACGCAGTTCGGCTGTGAGCTTTACCTCGGGCACGAACGAACTCCTCGGAACTAACGTCGGTGATCAGATCAAGACCCGGCGGGCGACGCAGCTCGTTCGACCTAGTCGATCACGGTCCGCGACCCTCGCCGAGGCAACCGCTCAACCTTAGCCGACAAGCCCCAATAGTCGCCAACTGGCGCTGAATCCGGAGTAGTCGTCAGTCTGCGAGCGTCGGAAATCGCGCGCCCGCCGTGCTGAGGATGAGCGAGCAGAGGCGCCTTTCCTCTGCGAGCGACGACGAAGTGGGCGGGTTCCACGCGCGAGTGCGCGAGCAGACAAGCCCAGATAGGTCGGGTCACGCTTGGCCGTTGAAGAGGCTGGTCACTGAACCGTCTTCGAAGACCTCACGAATGGCCCTGGCGATCAGGGGTGCGATCGAGAGCACGGTGAGAGCGTCGAACCGACGTTCCTCCGGGATCGGCAGGGTGTTGGTCACGATCACCTCCTCGAAGTCGCTGGCCTTCAACCGGTCGATGGCCGGGCCAGACAGCACCGGGTGTGTCGCCGCGGCGATCACCGCCTTCGCGCCGCGCGCCTTCAGCGCTTCCGCCGCCTGGCAGATCGTGCCCGCGGTATCGATCATGTCGTCGACCAGCAGGCACACACGACCATCCACATCGCCAACGACCTCATGGATGGCGACCGTATTCGCCACATTCGGGTCCCGCCGCTTGTGAATGATCGCCAGAGAGCTGTTCAACCTGTCGGTCCACATGTCGGCGAGCCGCACCCGACCGGCGTCCGGCGAGACCACGGTCATCTCGGAGGTGTCGTATTTGGTGGACAGATAGTCCGACAGCACCGGCAGCGCCCAAAGATGATCAACGGGTCCATCGAAGAATCCCTGGATCTGTGCGGCGTGCAGATCCACCGACATCAGCCGATTGGCCCCAGCCGTACGAAACAGGTCCGCGATGAGACGAGCGGAGATGGGCTCGCGGCCGCGGTGCTTCTTGTCTTGCCGAGCGTAGGGATAAAAGGGCGCAACAACAGTGATCCGCTTGGCAGACGCCCGCTTCAGCGCATCGACCATGATCAACTGCTCCATGGTCCACTCGTTGACGGGCGCGGCATGGCTCTGGATCACGAACGCGTCGCAGCCGCGCACGGACTCCTCGAACCGCACATAGATCTCGGAGTTGGCGTAGGTGATCGCGCGAGTCGGCACGAGCTCGACGTTCATGAGCGCGGCAATCTCGTCGGCAAGCCCCGGATGAGCGCGGCCCGTGAAGAGCATCAGGTGTTTCTGGTTCGGCCGCTTGAGACCGCTCACGACGGCTCCTTCTGCTCCTGGGCCGCCTCGGCGGCTCGCGCGGTCTTGGTTCCTGGCCGCTTACGCGCCACCCAGCCAGGCACATTCCGCTGCCGGCTGCGGCTTACCCCGAGATCACCGGGTCCAACATCGCCGGTAATCGTCGAACCGGCGGCAATGTAGGCGCCATCGGCCACCTCGACCGGTGCGGCAAGTACCGAATTGCTGCCGACGAAGGAGTACGCGCCAACTGTGCTGGTCGACTTGCGTACGCCGTCGTAGTTAGCGAAGATCACCCCGGCTCCGATGTTGGCACCCTCACCGATTACTGCATCGCCGAGATAACTGAGGTGCGGCGCCTTGGCGCCGGCCCCGATCCGAGCGTTCTTGGCTTCCACGAAGGTGCCTATCTTCCCCCCCGCGCCCAGCGTCGTACCGGGCCGAAGGTAGGCGAATGGGCCGACGTTGGCGCCCGGACCAATCACACTCAGCGAGGCCTGGGTACGCGTAACCACTGCTTGCTCCCCGACCTCGACATCGACCAGTGTCGTGTCCGGACCGATCCGAGCTCCCGCAGCAATTGAGGTCGCGCCCTCCAGGGATGTGCCAGGCAGCAAGACCACGTCCGCGGCAAGGTCAACTGAGGCGTGCACCCAGGTTGTTGCCGGATCAATGACCGTCACACCTTCGCGCATCCAGTGCTGCAGGATTCGGCGGTTGACCTCGGCGTTCATCCCGGAAAGCTGGACCCGGTCGTTGACGCCCTCGGTCTGCCACGGGTCGTCAATCAATAGCGCACCTATCGGTTTGCCGGCCTGGCGAACGACGGTCAGCACATCGGTGAGGTACAGCTCTCCTTGATCATTGGTTGGAGCGATCTCGGTCAGGGCGGCTCGCAGCGTCGCGGCATCGAAGACAAAGATCCCGGAGTTGATCTCGTTGATCTCGCGCTGGACATGGTCGGCGTCCCGGTGTTCGACGATGCCGCTCACTCTGCCATCGGCGCCACGCAGGATTCGCCCGTATCCAGTGGGGTCAGGGACCAGCGCCGTCAACACCGTCGCGGCAGCCTGACGGGTTCGATGCTCGACAAGCAATGCGGCCAGTGTCTCGCCGGTGAGCATCGGCACGTCTCCCAGGGTGACGATCACGTCGCCACTAAGATCAGTGAGCTCACCGAGGGCAACTTGGACGGCGGCGCCGGTACCAAGCTGCTGCTCTTGTACGGCGATCAATACATGCGGCGCAATCTCTGCGAGATGGGCCTCTACTTGATCACGAAGGTGACCAACTACGACGACAATGTGCTCTGGCTGCACCGCTGTCGCGGCCGTCACCGCGTAACTCAACATCGAGTGGCCGGCGATCTCATGGAGCAACTTGGAACGCGAGGACTTCATCCGCTTCCCCTCGCCCGCCGCAAGGATGAGGACAGCTGCGACCGGGCTCGGAGCTTGATCGGAGTAGACGGACAACAGCTGGCTCCTTGTTAGCTGAGTGACGCTCCGCTCCCCGGGTAGGAGTCGAACCTACGTCGCTAGTCCTGATTCAAAGTCAGGCGGGCCCTGCCGACAGACCAACCGGGGAATGTGTGGCCCGGCCAATCTTCCCATCCGCAGCCCGACTGCGGGCCGTTGGTTTCGAATCGAGATTGCTTCGCCCCATACCTGACCAACATTGGATCGGCCAGAGCCAAGCGTACGCACGGCCTCGATCAGGTTGCATGGGCGGTCCAGGCAGGCGGCTTTGCCCTCCGAAGCGATTGTGCGTAAAGTGGTGAACCCCTACTAAATCGATACAGAAACTCGGATGACTATCACACCGTCCGTCACAAACCGACTCTCGACCCGACTCGCCGCTAGCGCGGTGACCTTGATGTTCGTCGTCAACGGCATGGTGATCGGCGGTTACGGGGGCTCGCTGCCGTCGCTCCGCGACAAGGTCGGCCTGAGCGCAACCCAGATCGCGATCATGCTCTTCTGTGGTGCCGCCGCGGCCATCCTGTCCATGCAAGTCGGCGGCCGGTTGGCGGACGCCATCGGTGCCCGCGAGGTCACCTTGGCCGCTGTGCCGCTCCTCATCGTTGGCATGGTCACGATCGGGCTGGCTCCGATCTTTCCGATTGCGATCCTCGGCAGCGTGTTCATCGGGCTCGGCAACGGCGCCATGGACGTCGCCATGAACGCGATCGGCGTCCAAGTGGAGACAGCCCGCCGGCGGCCAATCATGAGTTTCTTCCACGCCTTTTGGTCGATAGGCAATTTCATAGGGGCGGGAGCTGTGCTCCTGCTCGCCACAGTGCTTGGGCTGAAGGGTGGCGAGATTGTCACCCCGCTGTCCATCTCCATCGCGGTGCTGGCGCTCGTGTGCCTCGTCGTTCTGCTCAAGATCACGCCCGAGGCGGCCGTCGTGCCTCACACCGTTGACGGCGTACGAACTCCAATTCCGGCGGCAGCCTGGTTGCTCGGCGCCATGGCCCTGGCCTTCGGTCTCGCCGAAGGCACCGCGACCGACTGGTCCTCTCTCCATGTCACCGATGTGGCCGGCGTCGATCCGACCACCGGCGCGCTCGGCCTGATCGCGGTCAGTGGCTTCATGGTGGTGATCCGGTTGCTGGGCGATCGGCTGGTCATGCGTTTCGGCCGCCGAGCAGTCGTACGCTTCGGCGGCCTCTGCGCAGCCCTCGGCTATCTCACGGTAACGCTGGTGAGCAGCCTGCCGCTGCTGGTGTTCGGATGGGCATTGGTTGGTTTTGGAGTCGGCATGATCGCGCCGCAGGTCTACGCGGTGGCCGGGCACATCGGAGGCGGGCGAGTGCTCGCGGTCGTGGTGACCTTCGGTTACGCCGCGTTCTTGTTGGGCCCGGCGGTCGTTGGTCTGCTGGTGAATCAGCTGGGTATCCACCACACGATGGCGGTGCCTGCGTTGCTGTGCGCCGGCATCATCGCCCTGGCGTCCACCATGCCGCGCAATGATGCTGACCTCGATAGCGACCAGCGCTGAGTCCGTAATCGTTCGATCAGGTTACGGCTGGGTGGTTTCGAGAAGGATCTGTGCCAGCTCCTGAGGCTGGGAGAACATCGGCCAGTGGCCCGTGTCCATGGTGACCAGCCGCCAGCGCTCGCTGCTGAGCAGCTTGGCAACGGCGTCGCTGGGCTCTGGCGAGTCGAGTAGGCATTTGATGTAGGTCGTCGGGAGTTCGCCGATCGAGCGCTCCAAAACGGCCGGCTCGGTCAGTGTCATGCCCGGATGCGGAGTGCACCCTGCGACGATGCGGTCGATCTGCTCGTTGCTGAGGTCTTGGCCCGCATAGTCGGCCGCGGAGAGCGGCCGCCAGAAGCCTCCATTTTCGGCGATCGCGGCCTCGAATTCGGGGGAGCCCTCAGTGAAGGACTCACCGTCGATTGGAACGTCGGCATCGACGAAGACAAGATGAGCGAGCCGGTCGCCGATCCGCTCAGCTGCCTGTCCGACCGGGATGCCTGAGTAGCTGTGCCCGACCAACACGACATTGTAGAGATCGCGGCGCGCCACCTCGTCGACGATGTCCTGAACGTGGGTCTGCTGGTGGGCCGGAACGCCTTGCTTGTCGGCAAGGCCGGACAGCGTCATCGGATGGCTGCCGTGACCGGCCGCGCGCAACTCCGGCACGACACCGTCCCACGCCCACGATCCGAGCCACGCCCCAGGAACGAGTACGAATTCCGCCATGGCGGCAACCTAGCGCAGCAGTATGTCGGATTCGTCGCGAGCTGCCTCGACCTCCGCTCGAACCGAGAAATCTCGACGTCAAGACTCTTCACATCTAGACTCCGGGTGTGACCGGCGATCCGACCGCGGATGAGGTCGATGCGATCGTGCAGGCTTGGCGCCGGGAACGTCCAGACGTCGACGTTGAACCCATGGAGGTGCTCTCCCGGATCAGCCGGCTCGCTCGCCGCTTGGACCGCCTCCGAGCGACCGCGTTCAGCGCGCATGATCTGGAGTACTGGGAGTTTGATGTCCTAGCCGCCCTACGCCGCGCGGGCCCGCCGTACCAGCTTTCACCGGGCCAGCTGCTGCACGAGACGCTTGTCACCTCGGGAACGATGACGAATCGCGTGGATCGACTCACCGATAGAGGCTTTGTTACGAGGCAAGATCACCCCAAGGACCGGCGGGGGGTGCTGGTCCAGCTAACCGATGCCGGCAAGGACGTGGTCGACGCTGCGTTGGCCGAGCTGATGGCCGCGGAAGGGCAGATCATGGGCGCGCTAGATGCCGCCGACCATGATCAACTTACCCATAGTCTCCGGCTGCTGCTCGCCCGTTCCAGCCTGCGACGGTGAGACCCGTTCCGGACGGCGAGTTGATCAATTGAGAATGCGGGCTCCCACCACCGGGGCGGTCGCCCGCCGGACCGCACGGCACACCCCCTCCGCACTCAGTGATACCGAGAGATCGACCGCAGCTGCTTCGCTCTCGACCAGGAAGGCGCAAGTCGGACCGGATCCCGACACCAAGGCGCCGAGCGCGCCGTAGTCGAGGCCGGCTTGCAACACGGTACGCAGTCGGGGTTGGAGATCCAGTGCCGCGGCCTGCAGATCGTTGCTCAGCGCAACACCCAATTGCCTCGGGTCACCGCTACGGAGCGCATTCATCAGGTCCGCTGGCACCGCAGGCGGCTGGGCGTTGGGGCTGAGCTCATCGAAGCGCCGATAGACCCTGGCAGTCGACAGGCCGTGGTGGCCGAACGCCAGCACCCATTGATAGGTGCCGCGGGCCAGCGCCGGGGCTACGTCCTCGCCCCGGCCACTCCATACCGCAGTGCCGCCGAGTAACGCGAATGGCACGTCACTGCCAAGCTCAGCCGCCAACCCCCGTAATTCCTCGGGGCTTACGTCGAGATCCCAAAGCACCGCACACGCCAGCAGCGCCGCAGCACCATTGGCCGAGCCACCAGCCAGCCCACCGGCCACCGGAATCGACTTCTTGATCGACAAGCTGGCGCCAAGCGCGTCGTGCGGAGCGTGCCGCTGCGCGAGCAGCTTGGCGGCGCGTACCGCGAGGTTGGAGTCATCGAGTGGTACTTGATCGGCTTCCTCGCCGCTCACCGTTACGCCGAACTCGTCCGGATCGGCCCACTCTGCCTGCACCTCGTCGTACAGGGAGACCGCTTGATACACAGTCGCGAGTGGGTGATAACCGTCGGCGCGCGGCGCGCCCACTCGCAATGCGAGGTTGATCTTGGCCGGCACCCGCACGCGTACCAGGGCAGCAGTGGGCGGCGAAGCTGATGCCATGAGTGCGAGGTTATCTACGCTCGGAAGATCTGCTCCGCGATACGAGCGAAGTCAGCTACGTCGAGCATCTCGCCCCGCGATTGCGGGTCCAATCCTGCTGCAGCAACAGCCGTACTGGCGGCCGTCGGCGAGCCGGCCAGCTTGGCGAGCGCCGAGCGGAGCATCTTGCGGCGCTGCCCGAATGCCGCATCGATGACGGCGAACACCTGCTCGCGGCTCGCCACAGTCCGTGGCGCTGGCCGGCGTTGAATGGCGACCAACCCGGATTCCACGTTCGGCACCGGCCAAAAGACCGTCGGCGATACGGTGCCGGCCCGGGTGGCAGCCGCGTACCAGGCAAGTTTGACCGACGGTATGCCATAAGTCTTCGAGCCAGGCTCGGCAGCCAACCGGTCAGCCACCTCGGCCTGAACCATGACTAGGCCGCGGGTCCAGCTTTCGTACGCCGCCAGCAGATGCAGCAGAACAGGCACCGCAATGTTGTAGGGCAAGTTCGCGACGACAGCTGTCGGCTGGTGCGGCAACGCATTGACACGTAGCGCGTCGGCGTTGATCACGGTCAGCCCGGCCGCGCGCTCCGGCAGCCGCGCCTCGATTGTCTGCGGCAGTTGTGCGGCGAGCACATCATCGATTTCAATCGCGACGACCCGGTGCGCTGCCTGTACGAGGCCGAGGGTCAAGGAGCCCAGCCCGGGCCCGACCTCGAGGACGATGTCATCTTCAGTAACCCCAGATGCGGCCACGATTCTTCGTACGGTGTTGGCGTCGGTGACGAAGTTCTGACCACGCTGCTTTGACGGCCGCAGGCTCAGCTGGCTCGCCAGCTCACGTACCGCCGTGGGATCGAGCAACCCGCTGGCCACGCCAGCTAACGTAGCCCCAGCTTCGACGAGCACGCCGGCCAGGCGCCCCAGCCTGCGTCCGCCTGGATCTTCTTGGCGATGGCGATCTGCTGGTCCCGGCTGGCCTTGTTCGGCATTCCGGAACCGCCGTAAGCACGCCAGGTGCTGAGGCTGAATTGCAGGCCCCCGTAGTAGCCATTGCCGGTGTTAATGGACCAGTTGCCGCCGGATTCGCATTTGGCAAGCTTGTCCCAGACACTGCCTGACGGGGTGCTGGAACCAGAGCTCTTGTTCGCAGTCCTCGGCTTCTTGGTGCCGACCAGAATGACCTCGGACTTCGGCTCGCTGAGCAACTTGGATTTGATCTTGACGCGTTTGACGATCTTGCCGTTGTGCCGAACGATCTCATAGGTCACCGCGCGGACGCCGCGGACTCCCTCGGTATCGATCTTGGTGGCGCCCTTCTTCAGCTTGCTCGACTTCTTGCGCACGGTATCGAAGTCGACCTTGATCTTCTTGGTCTTGGAGCTGACATCAACCTGGGTGAAGGTGAACTTCCGGCCGTCTACCAGGCGCGTACTGGGGCTCGCACTCAGCTTGTCGTCCTTGTCAACCTTGATCTTGGCCGCGGCGAGGGCGTCCGCCAGGGTCTGCCCGGTTGTCGCAATCGTGCGCTTCTTGCCGGCGTCGACGATGATGATCTTCTTTTGAGTGGCGATGACGATAGTCAGGCCTTGCCGGCCAATGCCCGAGCTGCGGCTGGTAGAAAGCTCGGCACCGGCAAGATCCATGCTGAGTGCAGTGAGCGCATCGTCCACCGTCGTTGCGGTGGTCCAGACCGTCTGTGCGGCACCGTCAATGGTGAAGGTGACTTGGCGGCCGAACTTGACGGCAATCCGGGTGCCGTCTTGGACTTTTGTGTTCGGGCTCGGCGCCACGACGTCGTGGCTATCGACCTCAATGCCCTTGCTCTCGAGCAGGGCGCCAACCGTGTTGGCGGTAGTCCGCACATCGGTCGTCTGCCCGTCAACCGAGAGCGTCACAGCTTTGTTGAGATTGGCGTAGCCAAAGGTCGTTCCAGCTAGAGCGATCGCAGTCGCGCCAGCAGCAACCACCGGGATGATCTTGCGCACAGCATTTCCCCCGAGTCGGTCCGGTCGGTGATCTGGACCTCGATCTGTTTCACAGGCCAGGCGCTAGCCCGGCATGTATCACGAAATTATAACGGAGAGCACCGCCCATAGGCCAAAATCGGGTCGCGACGCGAGATATGAGCGCTGAGCCTGTCGAAGCGCGCCCTTCGACACGCTCACGGCGCAGTGACTACCAGATCCCTCGGTGAACGACCTCCGAGGCAGCCTTACGTGGCCGGCGTGTCGGCGAGCCCATGACGCGCATCGACTCCGGGTATCCGAGGCTGATGACCCCAACGCTCAGCTGGCTCATGGGCACCTTGAAAGCGTCGCGGACGGCAGCGATTCGGTCGACCGGGATACCGAAGAAGCAGGCGCCAAGTTCCTGGTCGACCGCCGACAGCAGTGCGGCCATGCTGGCCATTCCGGCGTCCACGAACCAGTACGGCGCCGACCATCGCGCCGGATCTCGATCTGTCCAGCCCTTGTCCGGCTCGGCGTACCGATCGAGGTAGGCCTGCTCGCTGGTCCAAACCAAGATCAGAATTGGCGCCCGCCGGATGCCCCGCAGCCAGGTGCTGTCCGCCTCGGCGGTCACACGCCAAAAGGCTTCCCGATCTGTTGCGCTGGTCAGCACCAGCAGAGAGATTCCTTGGGTGAAACCGGCGGAGGGAGCGCGCAATGCTGCTGCCAGAACGGTATCGAGCGCCTCAGCCGACACCGGCCGGGCTTCGTCGTACGCGCGAATCATCCGGCGCCGGCGCAGCACCTGACCGAACTCCATCGGCTTACCAGCTCCCGCCGAAGGCAGCGTCGGCATTGTCATTGAGCGCGTGACAGATGCTCTCCAGATCGATTTTGAGCGTCGCGGCCAGGAAGCGAGCGGTGTGGGGGATGAGGTAGGACGCGTTCGGCTTCCCTCGCAACGGCATAGGAGTGAGGTAAGGCGCGTCGGTCTCGACCAGGATTCGATCACGTGGGGCCGTGTGTAGGGCATCGCGTAACTGCTGATTGTTCTTGAAGGTGATCGGGCCGGCGAAGGAAAGGTAGGCGCCGCGGTCAAGGCACGCCTTGGCGAAATGAGCATCGCCCGAGAAGCAGTGCATCACGATCCGGGTTGGCGGCCCTTCGGAGTCGATCACATCCAGAATGTCGTCGTGGGCGTCACGGTCGTGGATGACGAGGGTCTTGTCATGGGCCTTGGCAAAAGCGATGTGCGCCGCGAAGGCGTCCCTTTGGATCGCCTGACCAGCGGCATCGCGTGTCCGGTAGTAGTCCAGTCCGGTCTCCCCCACCGCCCTGACCCGGCGATGCTCTGCCAAGCTCTCCACCAGCTCCAGCCCGAGAACAAGCTCCGGACCCAAGCGCGCGGCGTCATTGGGATGGATAGCCACTCCGGCAATCACTGACGACCAACGGTCGGCGGCCTCGACGGCCCAGCGGCAACCGTCCGGGTCGCAGCCGATCTGCACGATTCTGGTGACTCCAACGTCCGCGGCCAGCCGGATGGCCTCCTCGGGCTCGAGGCCAGAGTGTGCTTGCGTTGAATCGAGATGGCAGTGCGAGTCCACAACCGGCGCGGGCAGCGGGTCTGGCAGGGCAGGCAGCTCCACTCTCACTATCTTGCCCGCTGGAGACTTACGGGCGTGGTGAGTGACGCGTTTTGAGGGCGAGCTCATAGACAGCGTTCTTCGCAACGCCATGTCGTTGCGCCACTTCTGCGGCTGCCGCTCTCAGTTTCATCCCATTGCCGGCCAGACTGACCGCCTCGGCCGCTATTGCCTCCAGATCGGCTGCGGGCCTCGATGCGCCGCCCACCACGAGGGTCACCTCACCGCGAACCTCCGAGATTGCCCAGTCTGCGAGCTCCCGCAGTGGCCCGCGGCGAATCTCCTCGTAGGTTTTCGTGAGCTCGCGGCAGACCGCGGCTGGACGATCGGCGCCGAACGCCAGCGCCATCGCGGATAGCGTGGCCGCCGTCCGGTGCGGGGCCTCGAAGAACACCATGGTGCGCGGCTCGGCGGCGAGTTCGGTCAGCCGCCGCATCCGCTCGGAAGCCTTACGCGGCAGGAATCCCTCGAAGCAGAACCGGTCAACGGGGAGGCCGGAGACAGCCAATGCGACAAGCACCGCTGAGGGGCCGGGCACCGCGGTGACCCGGAAGCCGTGTGCGACCGCTGCAGCGACGAGACGATACCCGGGATCCGACACCGACGGCATCCCTGCGTCGCTGACGACGACGAGGCGAACCCCATCCTCGAGTAGGCGGATGAGTTCGTCGGTGCGCCTGACCTCGTTGCCCTCGAAGTAGGACATGATCCGCGCGGATGTGTGGATCTCCAGCCGGTCGAGCAGCCGCCGCAGTCGACGGGTGTCCTCGGCCGCTATCACCTCGGCATTCGTCAGCTCGGCCACAAGCCGTGGCGAAGCGTCCGCAGCATCACCGATTGGCGTCGCGGCAAGAACCACGACTCCTGCCGGGCCTCCAGAGGTCATCGACTCAGCCTCCCAGACCATGCTGTGGTGAGGAAGCCCACTCGCACGCCGAGCTGCGAGCGTCGGTAATCGCGCGCCGCCGCACGGAGGAGGAGCGAGCGGAGGCGTTGTTTCCTCTGCGAGCGAGGACGACGGCGGCGGGTTCAGAGCGCGATGCGCGAGCAGCTCCAAAACAGGCCGAGCGCGGATTCCACGCGCGATGCGCGAGCAGCTCATCAGAGGCTGTCCACCTACGATGGGCGAGTGACGCGCCAAGTCCTCGAGCCCGACACGGGGATGGCTGCATGGACCAACGGCGCCAGTCGAGATTCGATGCCGCCGCGCGCTCTGGACTGGCCGCCTAGCCCGCCGAGCACCATCGAGCGACTGCGGGTCACAATGCCCACCGACCGGCTGAACGGCTGGATCGTGACGTTGATCATCGGCGCAATCGCGTGCGTGATCCGTTTCGTCAACCTTGGCTATCCAAACAAGCTGGTCTTCGACGAGACCTACTACGCGAAAGACGCGTACTCGCTGCTGAAGTTCGGCTACGAGCGCGACTGGGCCAGCAACGCCAACTCCAAGATCATCGCCGGTGACATCGACGTGATGAAGGACACTGCGTCTTTCGTGGTGCATCCTCAGCTTGGTAAGTGGTTGATCGCCGGCGGTGAGCAGCTGTTCGGCATGAACTCCTTCGGCTGGCGGTTTGCCTCCTTGATCTTCGGAACGCTGTTGATCATGGTCACCATCAGATTGGTACGCCGGGTCTCCAAGTCGACGCTGATCGGCGGTCTCGCAGGCATCCTGCTCGCCTTCGACGGTCTCGAATTCGTCATGTCGCGAACGGCGCTGCTCGACATCTTCATGGCCTTCTTCCTAGTAGCTGCTGTCGCCTGCCTCGTTGCCGACCGGGAGTGGTTTCGAAATCACTTAGCCCGCTATCTCGAGCGCCGCGAGATTCCTGATCTTGGGGGTCGGTTCGGCCCTGCGCTGATCCTGCGCCCGTGGCGCATCGCCGCCGGGATCAGCTTCGGCCTGGCACTCGGCACGAAATGGAACGCACTCTTCCCTCTTGCCGCGTTCGCGCTGCTCTCTCTGGCCTGGGACATCGGAGCCCGCCGCCTGGCCGGTGCCCGATCGCGGGCGAAGCTCGCGATCTTGCGCGACGGCATTCCCGCCTTCTTCTCCGTGGTCGTACTCAGCCTGGTGGTGTACGCCGGCACCTGGGCCAGCTGGCTGGCGACCTCTGGTGGCTACGACCGGCAGTGGGGCGCCCAGCACCCGGAAAGCGCCACCGTGAAGCTGCTGGGTAAGCCGCTCGGCTCCCTGCTGCACGACCAATACGACATCTGGAACTTCCATACCGGCGACTTCATCAACCAAGCTCAACACACTTACCGGGCTGACCCCGCCGGCTGGCTGATCATGGCTCGCCCCATCGGAATCGACGCCGTCAACAACATCAAGCCAGGGACCGACGGCTGCCTCGGACCGGACAACTGCATTCGCGTGATCAGCGGCGTCGGCACACCTGCTCTCTGGTGGGTTGCGATCTTCGCGCTCGTGGCAGCCGCCATTCTGTGGATTGGCGGTCGTGATTGGCGCTTCGGCATTCCCGTCGTGGGGGTGCTGAGCAGCTGGCTGCCATGGTTTGCCTTCGACTCCCGTCCGCTGTTCTTCTTCTACGCGATCGCGATCATCCCCTTCTCGGTGATGGCCGTGGCGTTATGTGCCGGATGGATCCTTGGCGACGCGCGCTCCGGAGATCGCCGCATGGTGGCGGCGATTGTCATCGGGGCGTTCGTCGCCCTGGTCGCCGCCAACTTCGCGTACATCTATCCGATCCTCACCGATGAGCTGCTCCCCTATCCCAAATGGTTGTCCCGCATGTGGTTCAGGAGCTGGATCTGATCTGAGCCGTTTGGATCATGATCATGATCATGGGATGGTGGGCGGCGACGATCTTTGGCGTTCTCGGCAGACCTCCGGCGGCGAGATGCTGCGTCCTTTAGAGTGTTGTGCTGTCTTCGCACCATGGGTCGACTCGTCTCCCGCCTCTCGCGGGGCGATGGGTGAAGGAGTAGGAGTGGAACAGCCGTGGGACCAGGTCCGGTTCTCGGTCGTCGTCCCGGCGTACAACGAAGCGGCCTATCTCGGCCGTGCGCTGGACTCGTTGCAGCACCAGGATTACGACGGGACGTACGAGATCATCGTCGTAGACAACAACAGCACCGACAACACCGCGGCCATCGCGACGCGGTGCGGCGTACGAGTGGTCACGGAGGTTCAGCAGGGGGTCTGCGCGGCCCGGCAGCGAGGGGCCGACTGCGCCAGGGGTGAGATCATCATCTCCACCGATGCCGACACCACGCAGCCGCGCGACTGGCTGCGTACCATCGACGCCCGATTCGCTGCATCCGAGCGAGTGGTCGCCGTTGCCGGTCCCTGCCGCTACCAAAATCCGTCCTGGTGGGCAAAGGCCTACCCAACCCTGCTCTTCGGTTTGGTAGCTCTGGTTCACGCGCTGACCGGATTCGTCTTCTACGTGAGTGCGACCAACATCGCCGTTCGGCGCAGTGCATTCCCGGGCTACGACCTGAAACTCACCCAGGGGGGTGATGAGCTTGATCTGCTGCGCCGGGTGCGGCGACGCGGACTGGTGAGCTGGCAGCGGCAGAATGTGGTGACCACTTCGGCCCGTCGGCTACAGCGGGGGCTCTTCTACAACTTCTTCATGAGCTTCCTCGTCTACTACGTGCTGGCGTACTGGCTCAATCGGCTTTCGCCGCGGCAGACGTTCGGGATGGCGCCCGCATTTCGGCAGGAACGACTCCGACCGCTGGCCCCAGTCTGGGATCGGCGCCGGGTGGTGCTCGGGATCTTGCTTGTCGGGCTGACGTCTCTCGGTTTCGCTACCGGGGCGGGCGACGCGGCCATGGACAGCCTGGCCAACTTCTGGCACGGTCCGTGAGCCGACTTGCGAGCGCTGGTCGGGCCGCTGGGCTTGGCGTCTCGGCGCTGAGCGCTGCGGCGTACTGGACCGGGTTCCGGCCCCGCTCGCAGATCTTCGGCTCATTTCCGTACGCGGCTGAGACCGATGAGAAGGTCGTTGCGCTGAGCTTCGACGACGGGCCCAATGAGCCCTACACTTCGCGGCTACTCGACGTCTTGGACTCCTACGACGTCAAGGCGACCTTCTTTCAGGTCGGGCGCTGCGCGCAACGCTTTCCGTCCGCAACCCGGCGAGTCGTGCAGAGCGGCCATGTGCTCGGCAACCACAGCTACAGCCACTCGTTCACCCGCTACCTCAAGCAGCCGCGGCAAGAGATCGAGATCATCCGTTCTCAGGAGGTCTTCTATTCGATCACCGGCGTCACGCCTGCTCTTTATCGCCCGCCGTGGTTGTGCCACTGGCCCTGGGTGATGAGCACCCTGCGCCAGCACGGACTTCAGGTAGTCTCGGGAACCTTCG
>Ga0307285_10000138_pt1 | contig 16365 bp, 27 predicted proteins | sample ER_DNA_139_FD_194476 | JGI IMG/M metagenome (GOLD analysis project Ga0307285, IMG submission 194476) | Bulk soil microbial communities from the East River watershed near Crested Butte, Colorado, United States - ER_DNA_139 | ecosystem: Environmental > Terrestrial > Soil > Floodplain | place... | reverse complement strand
TGATGACTGAGATCGTAGCCAATCTGATCATGGCCGGGCACTGTGCCCTGATCCACTGTGAGGCGGGGCGCGGGCGCAGCGTGTGGTTCAGCGCGCGGGTGCTGGCGGTGGTCAACAGCCTGTCTGGCGCACAGGCTCTGGAACTGACCAAGTTTGCATGCCCCAGCTACAAGCTTAATCCACCACTGATCAATGATTTGATGAGGTTCAGAAGTGAATGAGTTGATAGTTGCCGGTGAACGCGAGCAGGTGTACCTTGGTGACGGGCTCTACGCCAGCTTTGACGGCTACCAGATATGGCTGCGCACGTCAGATGGCCGCAGCGTCACCAACAGCATAGCGCTTGAGCCTCAGGTGATGAAGGCGCTGAACGACTATGCCGCAAAGGTATTCCATAAATGAGCGTCATCCCTGAAAAGCTGCGACAAGCCTACCATAACGACCTGACCGACGTGCCGCTCCTGCTCGACGCGGCTGAGGAGATCGAGCAGTTGCAGACAGAGATAGAGCGGCTGAAGGAGACCAACCAGAAGCAGTACGACAAGGGCTACGCCCACGGGCTTGGGTTCGCGAAGCTGGAACGCAAAGCCAAAGGAAAGGCTCTGGCAAAATTTGTGATGACCGGGCGGGAGGGGGGATTGATGGCCTTTGACCCGGCTGACACTGACGTACCAACGGATTGACCATGGCCATAGTTCTGATCAGAGGCACAGGCGGCAGCGGCAAGACCTACATTGCTGAACGCGTGATCAACGCCATGGGCGGGCTGTACAAGGCCATGCCATTTGCGCTGGGGCCCGCCAACAAGCTGGGCATCCGCAAGACCGGGGGATACCGCTGGCTGTCTCCCCCGGTTACGGTGATGGGCCGCTACGAGACCCAGTGCGGCGGCTGTGACACCATAGGTGGCTGGTCGGGCGGGCCTGATGAGGTGTGCGCCAAGATCAGCGCTGAGGCGGCAGCGGGCCAGTCTGTGCTGTGGGAAGGCATTGCCGTCAGCAGCTACGGCCAGCAACGGTTGCTAGCCATGGGACCAGACTTGACAGTCATTCAATTGGACACCAGTCTTGATGAATGTGTGCGGTCAATCCAAGCAAGGCGTGCGGCCAAGGGCAACACCAAGCCGCTTGACCTGTACCATACCGAGCGTAAGCATAAGGCACTGTTCACCACCAGCCGCAGCAATCAGGCGGCGGGCATCAAGGTTGAGACACACAGCCGTGAGACGGCGCTGCCGCGTGTCAAGGAGTTGCTGGGGCTATGAGCCGCCGCGTTGAACAGGCTGAGGCAGAAATCCATGCATTCTTTGATGCGGCGGTGGTTCGTATTGAGAAGTACCGAGAGTTTGCTGCGTTCGTGAAAGGTGCACCGGTCAGCAGCGGTGTCTGTTGCTGCGGCGTAGACATGGCTGATGAGCAAGATCACGAGGGCCACACGCCGGTAGACCAGTGGCATTACTCACTGTCACAATGGCTAAAGGAGTTAAAGCAGGTAGACCCATCAGGGGAGGGTTTCATTGAGGGCGAGCGGCCAGCCCGATAACGGAAAGTCACCTCCCTACCTCCCCACCGGGTTACGCATCCCCGGTACTACTAGAGGGGTCAAGGTGACACGGCTAGGAAAGTGCATACCCCATAAATACGAAGCATGTATGCAAGCCCGGTGACAGGGGGATTTCCCTCAAGGGTCCTTTGCCCCCTGTCACCACTTTTTTGAGGAGATTTACTTGTTCACCATTCATGCCGCCAACGTCAACTACGCGTGGGCTGAAGCCGTCAACCTGATCAGACGGCATGGCGTGCCTGAAGACAGCCGCGCAGGCACGGTTCTGGTGCTGCCGGGCCCGGTGACCACTATCTATGACAACCCGCGTCAGCGGGTGCTGTTTGACCCGGTGCGTAACGCCAACCCGGCATTCCACCTGCATGAGGCGCTATGGATGCTGGCCGGGCGCAATGACGCCACGTGGCTTGACCAGTTTGTCAGTGATTTCAGCCAGCGCTTTGCTGAGCCTGACGGCCACCAGCACGGGGCCTATGGCTACCGGTGGCGCAACCAATTTATTGACCCCAGCGGCAATGATGTAGACCAGCTTGACGTGGTGGTTGACATGCTGGCGCGTGACCCCGGCACGCGACAGGCGGTGATCCAGATGTGGGACGCCGAGCAAGACCTTGACCAACCGCACCTGAAGGACAAGCCCTGCAACACCCACATCTACCTGCGCCTGCGCTCAGGCATGGAGCTTGACATGGCGGTGTGCTGCCGCAGCAATGACATCGTGTGGGGCTGCTACGGGGCCAATGCCGTGCACTTCAGCATCTTGCAGGAGTATCTGGCGGCGCGACTGGGCGTGCCCATGGGGCGGCTGACGCAGTTCAGCTTCAACTGGCACATGTACGGCAGCACCGGACATCTGGCGGACCCTGTGGGGGCACAGGCGGGCATCATGAACGGTTACCCCGGCACCACGCAGCTGGTGGCTGACCCCACCAGCTTTGACCGTGAGGTGCGCGCCTACGTGGATGACCCCGAATTCAGTCAGGTGGATGACTTCAAGAACACGTTTCTGAGCCGCACGGCCTACCCCCTGTACATGGCCAACATGGAGCGCCGAGCAGGCAACACCAACACGTCAGCCATGGCGTGGGCCAGAAGCATCCACGCGCCTGACTGGCGCATGGCCACCATGGCGTGGCTGGATAGGAAGGCTAAAGTAAGGGAAAACGCATGAGGGTAATGAGTAACGTCAAGACACGAGCAGGGCTGTATTGGGACCGCGACTGGCGGCTCGTCCCCGCCAAGCTGCTGGTGGGCGCTGAGGCGCAGGCATGGTTTGCCGCGCACGGTAGGACCGGATGGTTCACCAAGGCCAATGAAAAGCGCATGCTGGAACTGGTGGGTGACCGCATGCCTGAGGTGCTGTCTGACATACGCAAGGAGTATGACGGCAATCAATCAGTGGGCGGCCTGCTGGCCCGGCGCGGGTCACACTGCGTGACGCCAGATTGTTACCCCTATGGCTATGATGAACTGCGGCGCTTCCTTGATGAACAGATATTCAGCCCCACCGTCAATGCCGTGCACGGTACCGAAACGCTGACCTACATCAGGCTGATGCAGCTACAGCAGGAGCGCACGCGCATCCTGTTCAAAGACAAGCTGGGCGTCTACCTCAGATGGAACGTTGAGAGCCCCAACTACATCTACGTGGGCATGTCAAAAGACATGGATGCGCGCCAGAGCGGCCACACCAACCAGCCGTACTTTCTGTTCACGGCATTTGCCACGGCCACGTTGAAGGATGCCGCCATCATTGAGAAGGCTGCGCACACCTACCTGCGTGAGGTGGGTGTTGACGTGCAGGAGTTTGGGCGCGGTGTCTTCAGGCTGCCGCCCGGCTGCAATGCACTGCGGCTGGTTGAGGCATTTCTGATGCACGGCTACAGCGGCTGGTTCAAGAGCATTGGCACAGGCACCGTGACATGAAATGGTGGCGACGCTGGCATGAGTGGCAGCTTGAGCGCTGGCGCATGCGCATGGCCATGGAAATCATGTACCAGAACGCTTATCTGTCACGTGAGGACGGTTACCGTTACCCACGCTGTGACGTAGATGGTAACAAAGATGAGTGTGGAATATGACCAACAATACGACGTTGGTTATGACATAGGTTATACGATAGGTTTTGACGGGTACTCCGGCACAGGAAGACCGTATGTACCTAAAGGAGTAACAAGCAAAGCTGCGCTTGCAGGCTTTTTTACCGGCTATACAGACGGATTTAAGGATGGTTATCTGGCCGGTCTGCAACAGGCGCTGCGTGAGTACCATCAAACAGGAGAAATAACTAGATGAGCATCTTCCGCACGGTCAGAAAGATCGTTGACTGTTCTGTTTGCCACGGCAGCGGGCGCGTCTACAGCACGCCCAGCGCTGACGCTGAGCGTGAGTGTGAGGTGTGCGGCGGCACCGGGCGCGTTGAAGTGACCGTGCGCGCCAGCGCGGCCAGCGTGGCGCGGGCCACTGACGCCATAGCCCATACGCCACTGCCGCAGGCGGAGCGCAAGGCAGCCAAGGCGCGGCTGCGTGAGGTTGATGATGATGACGCCGCACCGCGCGGCAAAGCTAAGCAAGGGAAGGCAGGAAAGGGTTATGTTGACGAAGACGAGTGAGCGTACAGTGAGTGACGGTGTAACGGACAACGTGGCCTTTGCTGGCCGCGTCAAGCGCTACCATACGTGGCCGACCATCCAGAACCAGACCGTGGGCGAGCATTGCTGGCAGGTGGCGCTGGTCTACCAGCAGATTTGGGGTGAACTCAGCAGCCCGGTTGAGCGGTTCATCAGGCTGCACGACGCGGCTGAACTGGTGACGGGTGACATTCCATTCCCTACCAAGAGCAAGAACCCTGACCTGAAGACGGCCATTGAGGCGGTTGAGTTCAAGGCGCTTGAGGCCATGGACCTGTATGTGCCCGTGCTGCACCCTGACGTGAAGCGACGCATCAAGATTTGCGACCTGTTTGAAATGATGCTGTTCGGCATGGTTGAGCGGCAGCTGGGCAACCTGTTGGCCGAGCCCATCATACTGCGCACCCGGCAGGCGGCCCTCAAGCTGGTCAATGAAATTGAGGCTGAAGGTGAGCGCAACCGAGTGTATGCTTGGGCTGAACAACAAGAGGACCGCCACGCAGCTGTGCTGGCGCAACTATACAAGGAGAACTAATGTTGGATAAAGTAACCGAAATATTGAACCAGCGCCAATCTGTGCACGGCGAGTTTGCTGAGAACAGCCGGGCAACGTGGATGATCATGCGTGCCTTGCAGCATGAGCGCAACTGGTCCACCCTGAGCGATCAGCACCGGCATGCCCTGTACATGGTGGCGCACAAGATGGCGCGCATTGTCTGCGGTGATGCGGCCGAGCCTGATCATTGGGACGACATTGCCGGTTACGCCAAGCTGGTGGCTGACCGCCTGCGCAAGCCGGTGACGCCCTACGATGGCTCTGATGTCTACAGCGCGCTGGCGGTGGCGTGGCACATAACCCGTGACGAGGCCAAGGCACGTGTGCAACAGATCATGCGTGACCAGAGCCAGCGGTCAGAGGCCGCCGCTACCATGGCTAGGGAGCTCAACAGCGGGCGGCAGGGCATTGGGCGCACTCAGACACTGCCCAAGGCCGTAAACGCCCCTGAGCCGCCCCAGCGGCCCGCTGTGGGCACGCCTGAAGACGGTGGCCAGCATGATGAGGCCAGCACTGAAGCCTTGGCTGAAGAACTGCGGCGTGAACTTCTAGGTTGAAATACAAGAAGCGACCTCATGTGGAAGGGCAGCTGGGCCTGTACGGTCCTACCAGTGACTGGCTGCCCCCCACTGAGCTACCCGACCTGCGTGGCAGGCCGGTGGTGGTGCTTGACTGTGAAACCTTTGACCGGGGCCTGATCAAGAAGATCGGTCCCGGCTGGGCCTTTGCTCAAGAAGGTTATGTCTGTGGCATCAGCTGGGCAGCTGAAGGCAGCAACGGCTATGCGCCCATCAACCACCCCAACACCATCAATTTCGCGCAAGAACAGGCAGTGGCATGGATCACCGATCTGGCCAAAAGCGGCACCAGACTGGTGTTCCACAGTGCCGCCTATGACTACGGCTGGCTGACCCGCATGGGCGCGGACCTGACCGGCGCTGACATCAACTGCACGCTGGCCGCCTGCGTAATGGTGGATGAAACTGAATACAACTACAGCCTTGACGATTGCTGCCACCGCATAGGGCTGCCGGGCAAGGATACCCGCATGTTGGTGGATGCCGTTGAGGCGGCGGGTTATGATCCTAAAAAGGCACGTGAGTTCATCAGCATGGTGCCCGCCGAATTTGCGGCACCCTACGCCACGGTTGATGCCGTGCAGACACTGGCGCTGTGGCAGGCCACCCTGCCGCTGATGCGCGAGCAGGAGCTCATGCAGGCGTATGAGACTGAAATGGGTCTGGTGCCCATGGTGGTGGCCATGCGCAAGCGCGGCATCCGGCTTGACCTTGACTATGTTCAGCAGCTGATCGGTGAGTTCCACGGCCTGCGTGACGCGGCGCTGGCTGAGGTGGGTGAGCTATTGGAGCTCAAGCGCGCCGCCAGCATGACTGAGATCCGCAGCCCCAAGCAGATGGAGCAGTGGTTCACCCAGAGCCACATATGGTTCCCCCGGACTCTCAAGGCCAAGCAGGGCAGCTTCACCAAGGACTGGATGGAAAAGGCCGACCACCCGCTGCCGCGCGCCTGCGCCACCGCTGAATTGTATGAGGAAGCCGCTACCAAGTTCTGCCAGAACTATCTGCTGGGCTACGCGGTGGATGGCCGCATCCACGCTGAGATCCACCAGTACCGTGACACGACCGGGGGAACCCGCAGTCACCGGTTCTCTTATAGCGAGCCGCCGCTGCAACAGATGCCCAGCCCGGATAAGGACGCCATGGGCGGTAAAATACGCCGGGCTTTTTTACCTGAGCCCGGTGAGCGCTGGGTGTCACTGGACTACAGCCAGCAAGAGCCCCGCGTCACCGTGCACTTTGCCAGCCGGGTGGGCGCGCAGGGCGCAGAGGCCGCCGTGGCGCGCTACAGGGACAACCCGCGCACTGACTACCACCAGATGGTGGCGGACATGACCGGCCTCCCCCGGTCGCGCGCCAAGATACTCAACCTTGCCATGACCTACGGCAAGGGCAAGCGCAGCCTTGCTGAGGAGTTGGGCGTCAGCATGAATGAGGCTGACCTGATCTTGCAGGACTATCATGACCGCTTGCCCTACATCAAGAGCCTTGAGGATAAGTGCAAGCGCGCCGCCGACATGCGCGGCTACATCAGGCTGATCGACGGGGCCCGCATGCACTACCCGCAATGGGAAGGCGGCTACGTCAACCCCGCTGATCGCGCCGAAGCGGAAATGGCGGGCAAGAAGCTGGAGCCAACCACCATTGAGAAGGCCAAGGAGCGGCAGCTTGACCCTGACCACCCATGGTCACAGACCCGGCTGCGGCGGGCCGATACCCGCAAGGCGCTCAACAATCTGGTGCAGGGCAGCGCCGCACGGCAGACCAAGCGCGCCATGCTGGCGGTCTGGCAGGCAGGCGTCACGCCGCTGATACAGCTGCACGATGAACTGGGCATCAGCACCGCTGACAAGGCAGTGGCGCTGCACGTACAGGAGCTTATGATTGAGACAACGCCGCTGCTGGTGCCCACCATTGTTGACTTTGAGGTGGGGCCCACATGGGGTGAAGCAAAGGAGCCATGGGCATGAGACCAGATGAACCTATTCAATTTCACCCTATGCAACACCTAGAGCCTATGACGCTTGACCAGTTCCATGAATGGAACATCACGTTTGCACAGGCCAAGTTCGCCACCAAGGGCAGCTATGACACCAACCCGGTGACCTACTTCAACATGTGGCGCGATGATACCGTGCATGTCATGGAGGCAGTGTTTGATGCCGGGCCGCGCAAGCACATGATCTTCACCTTGGTGCGTGAGATTTGCGCCATGGACTCCAGCCTGACCATGGTGTCATTCATTTCAGAGGTATGGATGGCCGCCATTGAGAAGGGTCAGGAGCGGCTTGACGTGCCGGTGCGTGAAATGCCTAACCGTGAAGACGGGCTGATGGTGCATACCTGTGAGCGCGGCGGCGGCGGCAAGGTGACACGCTGGGTGGCCAAGCTGAAGTTCAACCCTGACAACAACCGCCTGCTGGCGCGTGATGACATTGACCTGAGCAAGGAAACGATGACAGGCGATGCCCTGTGGTTCTTTGAGCCTGTCCGTGTCTATCCATAAGATCATATCACGTTGCCCGTGGTGTGGGGCCAAGAATGACCGCGCCAGCAATGCCGTGCCCGGTGAGGTGGTGACGCCCTCTGACGGTGACGTGAGCATGTGCTTCTATTGTGGGGAGTGGGCCGTCTACGATGCAGCGCTGCCCGCCGCGCTGGCGCAGCGCAAGCCCACAGAGGCGGAGTTCATTGAGATCGGTGAAGACCCTGACTGCCAGAAGCTGCGGGCGGCATGGGTGCAGATGAATTGAAAAGGGGCCCGCGTGGGGCCCCATTTGATCACTTGATGCTGATGTGCCCCTTGGCGGTGTCCCACCTGAAGTCATCCCGGCGCAGCCCCGCGTCAAGTGCCTCACGTACGGTCATGCCATCCACGTACAGCTTGTACCGCCTGAACGCCATGCTGCCCGGCTTCTTGGGGTTGGCCACCAGCAGGGTGATGACCTGATGATCGGCAAACTGCGCCTGCGGCCCACGCTTGGCGGCGCTGGTGGTGACCACCACCGGCTTGCCCACCTTGGCCTTGGGCGCGGGCTTGGCCGCCTTGGCTGCGGGCGCGGCCTTCTTGGCCTTGAACTGCACCACGTTGCCGCTGAGCGCGGCGTTCAGAGCGGTCATGTCAGCGTTGAGCCCGGCAAGGCCGTCTGGCTCAGCGGTATCAGCGCCGTTGCCCTTGACCAGCTTGGTGCCGTCAAGCACAAGATTGTGATCAGCCATCATCTTGGTGAGCCGGGCCACCCCAGAGGGCTTGTCTTTGAAGCCCTTGATTTCCTTGAGCGGCAAGGCGAGTTCAGCCACTGCGCGATTGTAGGCAACGTTCAGCTGTGCCAGAGAAAGTTCAGAAAGCATTTGGTTAACCCCTAGAGAAATGGGCGCTGAGGCCCGTTGACGATCTACGAGTTGTAGCATTCCTCGCATATCGCTGCAAGGGACAAAATGGACCGGGGGTCCAGAAAGTTTTTGTACGTTCTCGTACATTTTACCTATTTTCGTAGCAATTGACGGAGCGTAAGATAAACCCTGCGTTGAAGCGGCCCAGCAGCTTTGACCTGTGCACCATTCCATAAATTAACAAGTAAAAACAATACGTTGAGGGTTATAGGGTGATTGACTGCATTGTGGTGCTTGACACTGAAACGACCGGGCTCAGCCCGGCTGAGGGCGCTGAAATCTGTGAAATCGCTTGGGTCAGCCTGACGCTTATGGATGGCAAGTGGGTGTTCGGCCCCGGCCATGGCTGCTTCATTGAGACGTTCAAGCCGTTTGACCCGGCAGCGCGCGCCGCGCATCACATAGACCCTGCGTGGTGTCAGCCGGGGGCACCCAACTGCGCCCCGCGCGGCATCATCATTGGTAGCATGAAGGCCATGGAGCGACCCGGCCAGATGCTCTACGCGGCGCACAATGCGCCCTATGACATGGCTTTCCTACCCGAGCTCAGCCTTGCCGTCATAGACACCTACCGCTGCGCCAAGCACCTGTGGCCTGACGCCCCCCAATACAAGAACCAGACACTGCGCTACTGGCTCAACGCCGAGCCACCCGCCCACCTGCTTGACAAGCTGGTGCCGCACCGCGCCCTGTACGACGCCGCCGTCACCGCCGCCATATTGCAACGCATGCTTGACCTGAAGACCCCGGCTGACCTTGTGCGCCTCAGCACCACGCCATTCTTGCTTGAGAAGGTCACCTTTGGCAAACACAAGGACGAGCCGTGGGCCAAGGTGCCGGTTGGATATCTGGATTGGATGGCTCGCGCCAGTGACATGTATCAGAACGATCAGGACATACGCTACACGGTGGATCACTACCGGCAGGCCAGCGTTCAGTCCTACACCATCTAGGAGCCCCACCTAGTACAACCCCCAGCGAGGAGGAATGAACATGCCGGAATACGGACCTCAGACCGTATATGCCGACCAGTTAGATGCCGAAAAATACCGGGCACCCGGTGAGACTTTCCGTGAGGCCACCAGCCGCGTTGCCCGCGTGGTGGCAGACGGTGAACACCACTACCGCCAAGTCAACGAAATCACACTCAACCAGCGCTTCCTGTTCGGCGGTCGTATCCGGGCAGCGCTGGGCTCACCAAAGAACACCACCGCCTACAACTGCTTTGTGTCAGGCATAATACCAGACAGCTTCACTGACCGCGACAACAGCCACAAGTCATCCATCATGGACCGTGCCACCGAGAGCGCCAAGACCATGCGCATGGGTGGCGGCATCGGCTACGGCTTCAGCCACCTGCGGCCACGCGGGGCCATGATTGAGAAGCTACAAAGCGCCAGCAGCGGCCCCTTAGGTTTTATGCCGATCTTCAACAGCGTGGGGCAGGCCACCAGCAGCGCCGGTAACCGGCGCGGCGCGCAGATGGGTATGCTGCGCATAGACCACCCTGACATCCTTGAGTTCATACGCATCAAGCAGAACCCCGACGCGCTCACCGGCTTCAACATCAGCGTGGCCGTGACCGATGAGTTCATGGATCACCTGCAAAGCGGCATGCCGTTCGCGCTGCGCCACGGCGGCACCGTCTACAGCCACGTTGACCCCGCCGAGCTGTGGAATGAAATCATGCTCTCAAATTGGGACTGGGGCGAGCCCGGCGTGATCTTTATAGACACCATCAACCGCCGCAACAACCTCTGGTACTGTGAGACCATTGAGGCCACCAACCCTTGCGCTGAGCAACCGCTGCCGCCGTTCGGCGCGTGCCTGCTGGGCAGCTTCAACCTTGTCAAATACCTGACGTGGCAGGGCCGGGAGAACCGCTGGGCGTTTGACTGGGACTACCTGCGCTCTGACATACCGCCCATCATACGCGCCATGGATAACGTGGTAGACGCCGCCAAGTACCCGTTGCAGGAGCAGGAGGCTGAGGCCAAAAGCAAGCGCCGCATGGGCGTGGGCATCACCGGGCTGGCCAACGCGCTTGAAGCCTGTGGCCACAGCTATGGCGTTGAAAGCTTCTTGGACATCGAGGCCAAGATCATGCACATGATCCAGCGCGAGGCGTACCTGACCGGCGCGCAGCTGGCGCGTGAGAAGGGGGCGTTCCCGCTGTTTGACGCTGACCGCTACCTCAAGGGCAAGCACGTGTGCACCCTTGACCGTGACGTGCAGGAGCAGATACGCATCTGGGGCCTGCGCAACAGCCACTACACCAGCGTGGCACCCACCGGCACCATCAGCCAGACGGCTGACAACGTAAGCTCATCGGCAGAGCCGGTGTTCCGCTGGCGGCAGGAGCGTGACGTGAACATGCTGGCGGGCAAGCGGACCATTGACCTGTACGACTACGGCTTTGACAAGCTGCACGTGCGGGGCAAGCGCGCGGCGTTCGGTGAGGTGACGGCCAACCAGCACGTTGACGTGCTGACCCGTGCCCAGAGCTATGTTGACAGCGCCGTCAGCAAGACCATCAACGTGACCGGCAGCATGCCCATGGAGGACTTCAAGGGCGTTTACACCAAGGTCTACGAGAAAGGCGGCAAGGGCTGCACCACCTTTAATGCCGATGGCAAGCGCGCCGGTATCTTCAAACTGAGCCCGGAACCCCCGGACCTGCCGTTTGCCAGCCCGGTGGTTGACGCGCTGCTGGGTGGCATAGGGGATTACGCCGATGGGCAGGCATGCTATTTTGACCCATCAACCGGCATGAGGACCTGCGAATGACCGCCCCCAGCAGCAAGCATCTGGCCAGTGTCCTGAAACGGGCCGGGTTTGATGAATTGGCGGCCCGCGCTGAGCGTGATGAGTTCCATGATTACCTGTCAGACCACGGCCTGCCGGGCATGGAACTTGACACGGCGCTGCTGGCCATCATTCAGGACCCCACCTACAGCCCCGAGAAGCGTGACGCCGCCAGCATGATCAGGGCGCGTCATCACGCCGGGGACTTTTACGCCACCAAGACCGAGAGCGATGCATGGGCGGCCAGTCCTGACGGGCTGCGGGCCTTGGGGCAGCTGAACAAAGACCTGAAAAAGAAGTGAGCATTGCCGATAACGGTCTGCGCCGCGTGGTGCAGACCTACCTGCCCAAGTCAAAGGGCTGGCTGTGGACCCCGCTTGAAACCGGGGCCACGCAGGCCGGGGTGCCAGACAGCTTCTACGCGCACCTGCACACCCGCATCAACGGCTGGGTTGAACACAAGGCCACCAGCGGCTGGGCTGTGGGCGTCAGGCCGCATCAGGTAGCATGGATTGAGCGCCACTTGCAGGCGGGCGTGCGCTGCACGGTGCTGGTGCGGGCCGGGGGCATCGGTAGCACCCGGTCAGCCGGGGATGCGCTGTGGGCTATTGCGGGTTCTGGTGTACGACTGTTATCTGAATACGGCCTGCGTGACTTGCCCAGCCATACCGTGCTGGGCCAGTGGGTGGGTGACCCGCATGACTGGGATTGGGCCGCTGTGGCCCAGATACTGACGGAGAAGACACATGGCTAACGGCGCATCAACCTGCGAGTTCTTCATTGAGGGCGGCGGCTCAAAGGGCCGCTACCAGATGTACAACCCGCCCATCACGGGCGATGACGTGACGTGGGGCGAAGACACCTACACCGTGGTGCGCCGCAATGTTGATGTGCAGGATAACTTTGTGCGCATCACCATGAGGCGCAAGGACAGCGCCTGATGCTGGTGCTGGTGCTGATAGCCTGTCTGAACGCTGAGTGCCGCGTGGTGCAGCTGTCAGAGCCGGTGGTGGCGGCGGGCTGCATGGCCAGCGCCCAGATGGCGGCGGCGCGGTGGGTGGGTGATCACCCCCGGTACAGGGTCAAGAAGCTGCTGTGCGTGCGCCCTGACCAGCTGGTTGACCTTCTGGATGAGTACCGGGCATGATCATCTGGCGCAGGCCACCAGAGGCTCACCGCTGCACCAAGTGCGATTACTGCCTGCGCCTATGGTATGAGGAGTGTCGCTGGTCTGACTGTCAGCAGCCGCACCATGGCGAAAGCAAGTGGTCTGTGGTGGCCGTGGATTGGGGCATGTTCACCGGGGTGGTGGCCATGGGCGTGGTCATCAAGATGCTGCTTGCCTGAGACAACAAAAAGGCCGCCCGGTAAGGGCGGCCAAGGTTGGGTTTCTCTAGGGTCCAGCACATTTAGGGGTAATGGTTGCCTTTGGCAATGCCCACAGGCCCGTCAGGCAGCCCCGCCAGAGCGTTTTATGGGGCCGGGGGCTACCTGACACCGGGCAGCCCCCTTCAAACGCGCCCTAGAGGCCCGCCTAGCTATCCGCGTCAGGCAGCACTTCTTTAGCCTCATCCCAGCGCAATGGCGGGGCGGGCCGCTCAATCTTGGTGCGGAACCGCTTCTTGCAGTTCTTGCAGCCGTAGACCTTTGAGGCAGTGCCGGAGCCGCTGATATAGTAGGCGGTCCCTTCCTGATTGCAGTGTGGGCATTTCATGCGTCGGATCTCCTCTCACGGCTGAAACGTCAGCCCTACCTGTTTGACACAAGCCACAATAGTGGTGGGTGCTTCAGGACTGAGCTTTTTGAGTTCCGCAAACCCTAACTCATAGATGAGTTTTTGTGTGTCGCACTCAGCCTGCGGTAGACCGGTGATCACGACCCGGCTTTTATCCCCCACCGTGTTACCAGTCAGCGCTATTACGATCAAAGCCCACTTCATCAGAGGCCCCGTTCATGCGGCTGTTGCCGCAGCACCCGTTGTTCGGCACAGGGGTTTGTGTACGTCACCTGCACCCGCGCCCACGTCTCAGCCACAAGGGCAGCATTCTTGGCCGCTCTTTCTGGGTTGGGGTCGCGGTAGTTCTCAAGCTCGTCATGCTCAAGCTCAACCATGTCATGGAACAGCCTGCGCATGCTGTTGCGGTATTTGGGTCCGCAGATGCGGTAGTTGAGGGTGCTGACGGTGGGGTCCATGCCCGCCACCCACACCAGATCAGCGTAGGTCTGCATATCCACGGTGGCCACCCGCGTGATGGCAGAGGGCGGTATGGTGCCGTGGTAGGTGCAGTTGCCCAGCCCCTCAAGGCTCTCACGCCAGAACTGGGCAAACTGTGGCAGGCGGCGGCGGTACCAGCGTGTGCGGTACTTCATGGGCTTGTCTATGGGAGCAAGGGCGGCGTCTTTGCGGGTCACCTGTTCCAGCCAGTCTTCATCAGGGGCAAAGGCCCACATATTGAGCTTGCTGGTATCCACCTCAAGCACCACCATGGGCTCCCCCGGCTTGGTGGCGCTGTAGGCATAGTGCAGGGCGTAGCTGTTGGTCAGGTAGACGGCATCAGGGCAGCTTTCAACGCTGTGTCGCCAGTTGCCCGTGCCTTTGCCGCGCGGCTTGAGGCCGTTGGCTAGGATGTCAGGCAGATGGCGGGCGGCGGTTCCATGATACAACTTCACGATCGCACCACCGTGCAGTCATCAAGGACCACCTTGATTGTCTTGCCACTCACGTCAAGCTTGACGTGGGCAATGTCATAGGCGTCGGTGCGCGAGCGCTGTGACGGCACACCGGCATAGCGCTCCTTGTACTTGGTGATCTTGGTGACCGTGCCATAGCGGTCACCCATCATCCACCTATCGGTATAGGCGGGTATTTGTACGCGAGTAGTCATGACTGCACCGCCACGGAGCGCGTGCGGTCAAGGGCGGCATCAAAGGCCGCCTCACCGTGCTTCTGCCGCATCAGGCGCAGCATGTTGTGGCTTGCGCCGTAGCGCGGGTGGCAATGCTGCCCCCAGCCATCGGCCGGGCCATTCAGCACGGCCCAGTAGGCGCGGGCGTCTTGGTCTATTTCAGTCATAGCGGGTCCTTTCCCCGGTTGGTTGATAGTCCTTTCTAAACGCTTGTCGCTTTGATGTAAAGCGATATTTTAGCCGCGCCACAGCACCAGCAGCAACATGCCGCCGATGGCAAGGGTCCAGAGCGTTGCTTCCATGACAGGGTGTATCCTCATTTCTTGGGTTCGTAACGCACGGTGAACGCAAGAGAACCAACCCGTAAGCGCTTGAACCAATCATGGTCAAGATTGCGCCAATCTCCTTTATGAGGGTACTGAATAAGGCCGGTCCGTTTGGTGTAGATGCTATCAAGCTCCTCAATAAGTGAGTGCATGCGGTCTACATCATCTTCAGGTTTGGTCCTGATTACATCCGCAGGCATGACTAGGGACGCAGGTTGTACTGGCGCAGACCATGGCGTGGTTACACGGTAATTACGTCTAGCCCTTTGCACATTTGGGCGCGGCAATGTCTGTGCCTCAGGCACGTGGAGAACAATATCATCACCATCCATTGACCAATCACACAAGGCCATGCCGTGTTGGTGTGTATATCGTTTCAATAGCCGATTAGGCTTAGTGAAGCAGATACGATAGGGCCATTGTTGACTTGGTGACCAACCCCTGCCCGCACCTCCATGACTACGTAGAATGCTAGGTCCGTCGGCTGTGCGTTCCAGTGTAATAGTGCGATAAGTGTCTGACCACCTAAATGTGAAATGTTCATAAGTGGTTGGGTCAACAGATTTTATAGATGGTCTAAGTCTCAAGGCTTCAAGATGAGTGTGTTGTAGCCAGATATATAAACCAGATGCTGGACGTGTAACGCCTATTTTCGACATTTATTTAACCCCTTTTTATCATGAGGGAGTTTATACCCTCCCTTTCATACCTTGTAAAATTTCCTGTGAAGATCATCAGCGGTGCGCCAGTTGACCTTGGCACTGCGCACGGTCACCACCACGCCGCTCTTGAGGTGGCGCATGTGGCCGCGCCGCCAATGGGCCACAGGGCTGGCGTGCTGGCCGCCCTGAGCGGTTCTCTTGCCGCTGGCGTGGCTAAGGCAGGCGGTGACGTAATCACGCGTGCAGACCGTGTTGTGGGCCGGTATGGGCGGCTTGCCGCGCTTGGCACGGGCCCGGTTGAGCTTTTCCGGGGGAGGCGTGTGGGTGATGGGTATGCTGGCATCCGCAAGCAGCCTCAGCATGGTCACCAGAGGGTCCAATGAATTGCTCCCCCGGTTGCGCTGCTCCTGCAACGTCTCAACATAGCCACCGGGGTATTTCATGTGGGCCGGAGATACCTGCGTGTCGCCTATGCCACCCACCTTGATTGACACCATGTCATAGATCAGCATGGCTGGATGCAAGTGGGGCATGTGGACGCCATATAGCTCCACCACCAGCGTGTCATAGCCATTGATGGGATGAGGCACCACAAGGTAGCCGTTGAAGCCGCCCTCCCAGCTGGTGACGCCCAGCCAGCTGTCAAACGGGTGGGCAAGCTCACCGGCCTCAAACATCTGGCGAGTGGCCAAGCTCTCAGACATGATGACAGCGTTGGGTATGTAGCCGAAGTCAATCATGCGCCCTGAGGCAACCACGCCCCTGATGGTGTCCTTGAGGTAGGTGACATCAGCCTCATCCTGCACATCAAGCATGGGGTTAATGGCCAGTATGCCCTCAAGAACGGCGTTGCGGAATGCCTCAGCGCTCCTGACGGGGTGTGTGATTAGATTTTCAAACAGCAGGGTGATGATCTGCGCCGCCTGCTGCTGCGGCACCAAGGTCA
>Ga0307285_10000134_pt1 | contig 16908 bp, 18 predicted proteins | sample ER_DNA_139_FD_194476 | JGI IMG/M metagenome (GOLD analysis project Ga0307285, IMG submission 194476) | Bulk soil microbial communities from the East River watershed near Crested Butte, Colorado, United States - ER_DNA_139 | ecosystem: Environmental > Terrestrial > Soil > Floodplain | place... | reverse complement strand
GGCAACCACACCCTGCCCTACTACATGGGCAAGCGGGTCATTCAGGATGACGGCATGCCCGTCACGGGTGGCGTCTACACCAGCTACCTATTTGGTGCCGGGGCCATTGGCTACGCTGACGGCGGCGCGCCTACCCCCACTGAGACTGACCGTGACAGTCTGGCCGGTGAAGATATCCTGATCAATCGCAGGCACTTTGTCATGCACCCGCGCGGCATTGCGTGGATTGGCACGGCAACCGGTGTCAGCCCCACCAACGCTGAACTGGCTATCGGCACCAACTGGAACCGCCGCTACAGCCCCAAAAACATCAGGATTGTGCAGTTCAAGCACAAGATTGTCTGACAGGCGTTATATGTAATGGGTGGGACTGAGCCCACCCATTAAAACCGCCAATGAAAAGGAGTACCCGTCATGGGTCTGTCAGCATTCAGCCGCGCGCGTGTATCCCAGCTGCCAGAAATGGAGCTTGAGGTAGAGCGCTTCGTAGAGTGGAACCGTGTCCACCAGCAAAGCTTCCGTGATCTTGATGAACTGCATAGCAAAAGCACTGAGGAAGAGCGCTTGCAGCGTATCAGGGACACGGCGGCAGAGAACGTCAAGGTGATCGGTGAGAAGGTGGTGGCCGGTCTTCAGGAAAATATCGGTGAAAATGAAACCATCGACATGCCGCTGCGCATTGATCACGTGCGTGACATGGTGGGCCGCCGCCACGTGGTTGACCCGCAGGGTGAGCCCAAGAGCATGATGGACAAGCTGCATGACCGCATACCCACCGGCAGCATGTCTGAGCGCTTGGTGCCCAAGACTGATGTGGTAGGGCTTGGCCCCACCAAGGAAGAGGTTGAGGCCGCAGAAGTTGAGCAGCAACCATGGGTGAACCCGGATGAGGTTACTCCTCCCGCTCAACCGGGTGACCCTGTGGAACTGCCAGCAGCGGGGCATGGCGCTGGCGTCATGGTGAGTGAAGATGACCGCCGTGACCGCATAGCCAACGTGCCTGCGGACACGCGGCAGCCGGTGCCGGAGGAAACCCGCACTGACACGCGCGGGCATGACGGCACGGGCCCTGAGCCCAGCCCTGAGGCTGGCCTAGCCGGTGTTGAGAAGGTGGTGCCGCCAACCACGCAGGTTGAGGGCAAGCACGCTGACGCCGCCGCCAAGGAAACCGCCAAAGACAAGGACCACCACAAAACCAAGAAGACCACAAAGGAGTAATTTGTGGCGCATTACGGCACCGAGGCTGCCTTTGAGGCTTATTGCGCCCGGATGGGCTACACCGCATCCTCAGGCGATGTAGACCCGGCGCTTGAGCGGGCCACTGCCTATCTGGACGGGCACTACGGTGCCCGCTATCCGGGCAAGCCCACTGGCGGCTATGCGCAGGTGCTGGGCTGGCCTCGTACTGGCGTGACCGATTGCCATGGATACACCGTTCCCTCAGATACGGTGCCCCCGGCAATTGAGAACGCCACGTACGAGGCCGCACTTCGTGAACTGGCCACACCAAGCTCATTGAGCCCTGATGTGGTCACCGGTCAGATCAAGAAGTCAGTTTCAGTAGAGGGCGCGGTCAGCGTCACCTACGCTGACCCTGAGGGCGGGGCCATAGCGGGCCAGACGCCCACCCTGACCGTGGTGGACAATATGCTCAACTGCCTGCTTGGCGGGGCTGTCAGCGGGCGCAGCGTGACCAAGTGGCTGATGCGCACATGAGTGACGCCTTCTATACCGACATGGCCGTGACCGCCCACGGCATCATAGATGAGTTCCAGCAGGGTACCCTCAAGCTGGAGCGGCGCACACCGGTAGCCAGTCCTGTGCCGTGGGACCCCGCTGAACCCACAGCCAAGATGTACCCTGTCGTGGGTGTGGTAAGATCAGTGGACCGTAGATACGTTGACGGGACGCTAGTAATCGCCACTGACCGTATGGCGACATTGCCTGTGAAAGGGCTACCGGTGGGCGTCGTACCTGAAATGACTGACCTGTTGCATGTGGATGGTCAGCCCACAACCATCAAGAAGGTGCTGAGGGTGCCGGAAGCGGGCATCATCATCGTATATAAGCTGATACTGGGGTCATGAATGGCATTGCCCACGTCATTGCAGGAACTGCTTGACCAGATGGAGCCGCAGGTGCGGCAAGCCTTCCTTGACGCTATTGCCGACATCACTGACGAGACTGTCATATCAGCCCTTGAGAAGGCCATTGCCACCGGCAACATTGAGTATGCGCTGAGCATCCTCAATCTTGACCCGGTGGTGTTCAATCAGGTGGCTGACAGCGTGGCGGATATCTACAAGTATGCCGCCGTGCTGACTGCCGAGGCCGCCCGCGCCACCATCAACCCGGCAACCGGGGCGCGCGTGATATTCCGCTTCAATGTACGCTCTCCCCCGGCTGAGGAATGGTTGCGCGTCACCAGCAGCAAGCTGGTGGTGGGCCTGAGCAACACGGCGCGCGCCACGGTGCGCCAGACCCTTTCAGATGGCATTGCAGCGGGTCAGGGGCCGCGTACAACGGCCTTGGACATTGTTGGGCGCATATCTGCCACCACGGGCCGCCGTGAGGGCGGTACGGTGGGTCTGACGCCCGCCATGGCCAAATATGTCAGCAACGCCAAGCTTGAGCTTCAGTCAGGTGACCCGGCCATGCTGGCCAACTACCTGACACGGGTGAGGCGGGACGCGCGCTTTGACGCCAAGGTCCACAAGGCCATGAAGGCCGGGGTGCCGCTGCCGCCTGAGGACGTGGCCAAGATGATCGGCAAATACTCAGACAGCCTGCTGAAGCTGCGTGGAGAGAACATAGCGCGTACAGAAACCTTGCTGAGCCTGCATGCCGGGCAGTCAGAGGCCATCAGGCAGATGGTCAGCAGCGGCAAGGTGCATGAGGACGACGTGGTGAAAATCTGGCGCACCAACCGTGACGGGCGCGAGCGCCGCAGCCACTATATCCTGCACGGCAAGAAAGTGGGCTTCAACAGCTACTTCATCAGCCCGGCCACCGGGGCCAAGATGCTGCACCCCGGCGACCGTGAGCATGGTGCGTTGGGTGAGGATGTCATCAATTGCCGTTGCCATGCGGAGTACAAGGTTGACTACATCGGGGCCGCCGTCAGGCAGGCCAAGAAGGTGGTCATATGAGCGGCCAGTTTACAGCCAGCATTGAGCAATGGGTGCTTGACACCAAGGTCTTCGTTGAAGCGGTGATCAAAGAAAGCACGCAAGAGGTGGTGCGCCTGATGAAGGTGCCCATCAGCGCTGGCGGCAACATGCCTGTGGACACCAGCTTCTTGCAGAACTCACTGGTGGGCGTTGAGGGCGTGGTGATACCGCCCATGGACCCCAGCGCCACCGGCAAGGGCGGCCCGGTGCTGGGCAACGCCGTGGCCATTGAGACGCTGATTGCCAATTGGACACCGGGCACCAGCATGTCATTTGGCTTCATCGCCATCTATGCGGCGCGGCAGAATTACGGCTTTACCGGTACCGATAGCCTTGGCCGCAACTACAACCAGCCGGGCCGTCACTTCGTTGATCTGGCAGTGCAGCAATGGCCACAGATTGTTGAGAGCAACCAGCGCAAGCTAGCCGGGGAGTTGGCGTTCGCATGACCCCTGAGAAATCTATACTGGATGCTTTGCTGACCCACCTTGATGCATGGGCGGGTGACTATCCCATTGTCTGGGGCAACACACAGTATCCCCCGGCAGGCAAGCCCAAGGCTGACAAGTACGTGGTGGTGAGCTACAGCCCCGGCACGCCCGCGCAGGTGGTCATAGACAGCAGGGACGAGAACCGTCACATGGGTGTGCTGGGCATCAGCATACTAAGCCCGCTGAACGGTGGTGAGGTGGATAGTCAGGCAATCGGTGGTGATCTTGCCCAGCACTTTCATGGGCAGGTGTTGATCTCAGGTACGGCCAAGGTGCGCATCACGGCGCGGCCAAGGGTGGCCGGGGGTTATGTAGACGGCGACCGCTGGAGAACTCCGGTGACTGTGCCGTTTGAAACGGTGGCAGTTTAGAGAAAGGATTATCTACCATGGCACTCTACCCGGTGGCCGGTTGCAAGCTCTGGATCAGCAATGCGCTCTTCGCTGAGCTTTCAACAGACGTGACCCATGCCAGCTTTGCTGGCGTGACGTGGGTTGAAGTCAAGAAGTGGACCCAGATGGGCGCTTTCGGTGATGCCAGCCAGCTGATCAGCACTGATCTGATTGGTGAGGGCCGCACCAAGAAGCAGAAGGGCACCAAGAACGCTGGCAGCATGGCCAACACCTTTGCCAGCGATGTGTCTGACCCCGGCCAGATCAAGTTGCTGGCGGCCAGCCAGAGTTACGACAACTACGCGTTCAAGATAGAGTTGAACGACAAAACCGGGGCACAGACGCTGAACAGCGTCCGTGAGTTCTACGGCATCGTCATGACTGCCCAGCAGGCAGGTGGCGGGGCCAATACCGTGCAGACCCTGAATGCCACGGTGGAAATAAACAGTAACATCGCCGTCAATCCGGCATCGTAAGAAAGGGTATCTGAAATGGCTCTATATCCTGTTGCCGGGTGCAGAATTTACATCAGCACCAACCTGTTCCCAGAGCAGTCGGCTGACGTTGTGGTTGGTGACTTCACCAGCGTGGTCTGGCTGGAAATTGGCAAATGGACCCAGATGGGTGCCTATGGTGACGCTGCCCAGCTGATCAGCACCGACCTGATCGGTGAGGGGCGCACCAAGAAACAGAAGGGCACCAAGAATGCCGGGTCCATGGCCAACACCTTTGCCACGGATGTCAGCAACACCGGCCAGCAGAAATTGCTGACGGCGGCGGGCAGCTATGACAACTACGCGTTCAAGGTGGAGCTCAACGACAAGATTACTACTGTCAATTCCACCCGATTGTTCTATGGTCTGGTCATGTCTGCCCAACAGGCAGGCGGCGGTGCAAATACCGTTCAGACGCTGAACGCCACGGTGGAGATCAACTCAAACATCGTGGCTACAGCAGCCAGTTGATTGTTTGAGGAGGTTCTATGAACGACGTAGGTAGCTTTGACCTGTCGCGTTATGATGGGTTGCAACAAGCTCAGGAAGCGGGTGTTGACGTAGACATCCGTGACCCTAACGGCAAGAAGTTGGGCATCATCATCAAGGTGGCCGGGCCTGACAGCCTGCGCCAGCGCAAGGCCGTTGAGAAGATGGCGGCTGAGCGTTTGGCGTCTGATGACCCCAGCCCGCTGAGCCCGGCGGAATTGTTTGACCGGCAGACACGTGGTCTGGCCGTGGCCACCATTAGCTGGAATGAGTTCAAGCTTGACGGCGGCATCTATGAACTGACTGAGGATAACGCCTTCAACCTTTACCAGCGCTTTCCATTCATACGTGATCAGGTGGCGGAAAGGGCTGGACGGCGCTCAGCTTTTTTCGGGTTCTGGAATACAGAAGCCGTAGAGGAATAGAAGCGTGGGTTGCTGGCCGCAAGCCAGTAATGCCGGAAGCGGCTGATCATGTGTTCGGGTATTTCCGGGAATTGTGTTGGACCCGGCGACCCGGTTTCTCAGGGCCCTTGGGCCTTGAGTATGCTGAGATAGAGGCGTGGTGCCGCCTGACGCAGCGCACGTTGGGCCAGCCGGAGCTTAGACTGCTTATGGAAATGGACAAAGCCTATATCCGGGCCGTCAACAAGAAGCAGGATGAGCCAGAAGAAACCGATAGTGAAGTCAGCAGCCTGCCCCTGACCGCTGAACTGTTTGACGCGCTATTCGGCGGCGTCAATGACAATCGTAGTGAGCCAACTGACAGGATAAGCACCTATGCCTGAACTTGGCATTACTATCAACACCAGCAACATCCCCGCTGCCGTTGCAGACCTTGACAAGATTGCACCGGCAGCGGCGCGGGCTGAACAGGCCGTCACCAAGCTCACCCAGACTACCAACACCCAACTGCAACAGGCGGGCAACACTGCTACGGAGTATGCTCGCAAAATTGAACAGGCCGTGCAGCGTCAGAGCGGCGGTGGGGCTTTGGGACCAAGCTTTGACTTTGACAAGATGCGGCAGGCCATCCCCGGTATTGAGAAGCTGGGGCGTGAGCTAGATCAGCTGCGCATGAAGTACGTGCCGCTGGCGGCGGCTGAGGCGCAGCATGCACAGGCGCTGGCTGAGATACAGCGGGCCAACGCTTTGGGGGCGCTTAGCACTGTTGAAATGGCTGCGGCCATAGACAAGCAGACGGCAGCCTATAGGCGCTTGCAGGCGCAGGCGGCAGCGTCAGGGCAGACAGGCGGTGCAGCCAACCAAAGCGGTGGCAACCGCGCCATGCAGAACAACATGATGTACCAATTTCAGGACATCGCTGTTACCGCTGCCATGGGCATGAGCCCGGCCATGATCGCCCTACAGCAGGGCAGCCAGATGGCTATGAACTTTCAGGGGGCCGGGGGCATTGGTGCGGGCCTGAAGGGCATGGCCAGCGGCCTTATGGCCATGGTGCAGCCTGCAACGTTGCTACCCATGCTGATAGTAGGTGTGGGCGCGGCCATGTACCAGTGGCTGACCGGTGCTGAGAAGGGCACCAAAACCCTTGACGAGGCCATGAAACAGCATACCGAGTCGGTCAAGCTGCTCGGTGAAGCCTACGGTTCGGCTGGTGAAAAGTCCAAGGTGCTATTTTCATCAGGCGGTCAGGACTTTGCCAAGGCCATGATCAGCATGGACATCAAGGGCATACAGCAGCAAATAGAAAATTTGACCAAATCAACCATAGGCGGCTTGCGCTCAGAAGATGGTTGGATGACTAGCATCATGGGTGGTGCTGGCCCCAATCCGGCAACCATGAAAGCGATGGGTGAGGGTTTCGCGGTATTTAAGCCCGCCATAGATAAGTTGATAGAGGCATCGCGCCAAGGCCGTACTGAACTTGAGCAATTCAGTGAAGATGTGGAGCGCATTTTCCAGCAAGAATTACCTAAGGCGCTGGACCCGGCAGCATTTTCAAATCTACGCGACTCCATACTTCTCTTGGGCAACGAGGCCATGACTGTAACGGGCAAGTTTGCACCGTTCCAAGAGTCCATCAACAAACTGACTTTGGCATTTGCCGAGGGCAAACTCACGCCTGACCTGTTGCGCCAGATCAATAATGAAATACGCCTGACCGGGGAGCTGAACGGCTATCAGCAGGCAGCCAATGAAGCCATTGCGCTTGAGAAAGAACTCGTCAACCTGCTGAACCTGCTGGAACAGATCCGCATAGCCCAGTTCAGGGCCACTGAGGCTATCCGTGACAGGCTTGCTTCTGAGCGCATGTCTGACAGTGAGGTGAAGGGCTTCAATGAGCGGCGTGAGCGAGATTGGAAACGGGAAGATGACCGCATAGCCGCTGAGCGCCAGCGCCAGCGGGCGCGCACTGATGAGGAGCGTTTGGCGGCGGCGCGGGCTGAAGCTGAGGCAAATAACCTAGTTAAAGGCCCTGATCGTGACCGCGCCATCAGTCAGGCGGTTCAGCGTGAGCGCGACAAGATCAATCAGGAAGAAGCCGACGCCCTGCGCAAGCGCACTGAGGGTCTGGATGACCTGTTGGGCAAGCAGGCACTTGAGTTTGAACTGTTGGGCAAGACAGCTGGTCAGCAGGCTGCGCTGCGTGAGGAATATCAGCGTACTGAGGAATACCGCAAATTTGCTCAGGAGCGCGGTATTGAAATGGATCAAAAGGAGCTTGACCTGATCCATGAAAAGACCAAGGCATACGGTGAACTGCTTGATCAGCTGAACAACCAGAAGCTTATGCAGGATCTGCTGTTTGAGCAAAGCTTGGTCACCATGAACGCCACTGAGGCGGGCATAGCGCGGCGGCTGCGTGGCACCGGGCTGGGTATGGATAGCCCACAGGCTGGGGTCATGCGTGACACTGCCGCTCAAACCGAGCTAGTCAGCTTTGCCCGTGGCACGGCCAAAGACTTCCTAGGCAGCTTTGCTGACGTGCTGACGGCGGGCGGCGATGACATGGGCAAGAAGCTAGTTGAGGCGCTGGTGGGCTCAGCCCAGCGCACGCTAGACAAGATACTGGACCGCCTGCTGGATGACATCATCAACACCATCCTGTTTGGGCAGGGCGGTCAGGGCGGTGGCGGTGGCGGTCTGCTCGGGGCCTTCTTGGGCGGTGGCGGCGGCGCGGCCAACCAGAATTTCCCGGCAGGCAATGGTGTGCTGGCTGAAATACTGGGCGTGGGTGTGGATTCGCTGAAGACCGGTGGCACTGGCGGTAGCGGTGCGGCGGTGGCCATGGGCGACCTGTCACAGGCAGCGGCGGCCATCCGCAAGATTGAGAGCGGTAGCTATGCGGGCAATTATAACGCGCTAGGCCCGTTGACCAAGGGTGACCGCGCCTATGGCGCGTACCAGATGATGGGCAACAATATCCCCGGTTGGTCAAAACAGGCGCTGGGCGTCAGCATGACACCGCAGGAATTATTGGGCGATAAAGCTGCACAGGACACTATTTTCAAGGATATCTTTGGCGGCTATACCAAGAAATATGGCCTGAGTGGAGCGGCCAATACGTGGTTTACGGGTTCGCCAAGAGGTGGTGGTAGTGATGTGCTGGGCACCACGGCAGGGGGCTACGTAGGCAAATTCAATGACGCCATGAAGAATGCGCCTGTGGATGACTTGACAAAAAGCGTCACCAAGGCGACTGAAGCCGTTGACAAGATACCTGAAAGCTCGCAGAAGATCATTGAAGGCTTTACCGACCTCAACGGCATTTCAAAGCAGACAGCTAGCAGCCTAGGCAATCTGGCAGGTGGCATGAGTGAACTGGGCAAGACGCTCAGCAGCTTCATGAGTAGCGCGCAGGGCGGCGGCAGCGGCTGGTTCGGCGGGTTGATGAACATGTTTGGCGGCAGCGGCGGCGCGCTTGATTTCATGACCAACATCAGCCCCGGCGCAACCATGAGCATACTGGGCGCTGGCGGCGGCTTCACCGGGCTCTACCACGGCGGCAACGTGGGCGTCAGCAGCCGCGTCAGCCGCCACTTCAGCAGCATGGCCCCATGGGGCAGCGCGCCGCGCCTGCACGGTGGCAACATGTTTGCCGCTGACGAATACCCCGCCGTGCTGCGGCAGGGTGAGCCGGTGTTCCCGTCTATGGCGGCGGCGCAGGCCACGCTGGGCGGCAAGACCACGGTGAACGTGCACAACTACGTGGGCGCGCAGGTAAAGACAGAAGAAAAGCGCGACAAGAGCGGCATGACGTTGGAAGTCATCATAGACCGCATGCAGGCCAACAACATGGACCAGCGCGGCACCGCCACCAACAACGCGATGCGCAGCAAGTTCGGCTTGCAAGAGCGCATGAAGATGAGGTGACGCCATGGCGTTGATCTGGCCCCAGTCACTGCCGCAACAGTTCAGCAGCCAAGGCTATTCTGACAACTTTGCGGATAACCGCCTCAGCACCAATACTGAACTTGGTCCGGCGCTGGTGCGCAGCCGCATCAGCAGCATGCCGCGCCGGGTGTCTGGCGTCATGGTGATGAAGAAAACCCAGCTGGATACGCTGCGCACCTTCTGGCGCACCAGCACGCTTGACGGCAAGCTGCCGTTTGAGTTCCCTGACCCGGTGTTCGGCTACGGTTACCGCCGCAACTGGGTGCCCAACAGCAGCACGGCAGGCGCGGTTGAGGGCAACCCCGGCACCCTGCCCAGCGGCTGGGGGCCCATAGGCGTACAGAACGGCATTGCCAAGCGGGTAGCTGAAGTAGGCGTTGAGGGCGGCCTTGCCTATGTGGATGTGAACTTTTCAGGGTCGGCCACCGGCAACACCTACATCTACTTTCACAACCCATCCATTGTGGCAGCATCCGGGGAGATATGGACGCAGAGCCTCTATTGCCGCTATCTGGCGGGTGACCTGTCATGGATCAGCGGCATCTACCTGCTGATGCAGAACAATCCGGTTACTATCAACAAGCTGACCGACTTCAAACCGCTGCTGACCACCGCTGCGCTGAACACCCAGCGTTACGAACACACTTGGCAGCCCGTGGCCACCGGCATGAACGGCATATGGGCCTATATCTACCTTGGCGTCACGCCGGGCCACTTCATTGACGTAACGCTGCGCATCAGCAGTCCGCAGATGGAAAAGACCAAGGCCGCCACCGCCTACATGACCACGCCCAACACCGCCAATCCGCTGTCACGCTTTGCGCCTGACGGCAGGCCACCCGCACCCAACTTTCTGGGCGGCAATGCGTGGTCGGTAGCCATGGAACTTGAGTTGTTTGAAACCTCATGAGCAAGACCACCATCAGCCTCAACTTCAGGCAGCAATTCCAAGCACAGCAGTCTGATGAAGTGCCCATCATGCTGGTTGAGCTACGCCACCCTGACACTACCGAAGTGCTGTACCTCAGTGGCGACAACACCACCCTCTTGGACACCACCCCTGAAATGGTCTGGGGCACGGTCAGCCGGGGCCGCACATATGCCTATCGCCCGCTGAGCCTGCGCCTGCCCACAGACATGTCTGACCGGCCTCCCCGGATGCAGCTGATGGTGGAAAACGTCAGCGGGGCCATGGTCAGCTTTGTGTCAACCATGATCCAGCGCGGCACCTGCAACCTAGATATCGTTACTGCGTCTGCGCCCAGCACGGTGCAGATACCGTTCCCGCTGATGGACGTGCGCGGTTTCACGCGCAACAGCGACATCATCACCTTTGACATAGGGCTTGACGCCGCTGAGGATGAGCCCATCCCAGCCGGGCTGTTCACGCCTTCAGGTTTTCCGGGGGCGTTTGCGTGAAAAGGCCGGTCACCGCGCGGGACTTTGAGCACTTTGTGGGCGTACCGTGGCTTGACGGTGGCCGCACGCTGGCAGGGGCGGACTGCTGGGGGCTTTTCAGGCTGGTCTATGCAGAAGTGCTGGGCATACCCTTGCCAAGCTACAGCGGGGCCTACGGCAGCGCCCTAGACCGCATCATCATCAAGCGGCTGATAGAAGGCAGGCCAGACCACTGGGTGCGCGTGGCTGAGCCCGCCGTGGGTGACGGGGTGCTGCTTGAGTTCATCAACCGTCCGCACATTGGCGTGGCTGTGGGTGGCGGGCGCATGCTGCACATTGAACACGGATACGGTGCCGTGATTGAAAGCTACGAAACCCTGAAATACCAGAACGCCTTGGAAGGATACTACCACTACCATGAAGCCGCTTGAGCCCCTTGACGGTGAGGTGTACGCACCTAGCGAGGTGGCGCGGTTCTTTCTATTTGAGCATGCACTGCGCAGCACGCGCCATATCTGTGACGTGCCTGCGGGTCTCAGCATTACCGAAGCACTTGATCTAAGCCTAGAGGATAGCGGCTGGCGCAACAAGTACCGGCACAACTTCACCATATTCCTGCAAGACGGCACCGCCGTGCCTGAGCATATGTGGGACCGCGTGCGCCTCAAGGCAGGCACCACGGCGGTGGCCCGCCCGGTGGCTGAGGGGCCATTGTTTGCGCTGATACCGCTGCTGGGCACCTTCAGCACGTTCATCACTAGTCTGGGCTTCTTTGGCCAGCTGCTGATGGCCGGTATCACCATGGGTCTGAAGTTTCTGCTGAGCAAGCTGTTCGCGCCCAAGCAGCCCAAGCCTGATGTCAGTGACCGCAAGGCGGTCTACTCAATCGTAGGCAGCCGTAACGAGATCAGCCAGTGGCAGCCCATACCGCTGGTGCTGGGCAGGCATCGCATGACGCCACCGCTGGCCGCCAGCCCCTATACTGAAACCGTGGGTGACGAGCAGTACCTGCGCCAGCTGTTCTGCAACGGCTATGGCCCGCTTGATATTGAGGAAAACACTGCCAAGATCGGTGAAACGCTGGTCAGCACTTTTACCGAGGCTGAGATACAGCATCGTGAAGGTTATGTCACCGATACTGACACCACGCTGTATCCCAAGAGCGTCATTGACCGGCCATTCGCCAAAGACCTCAAGTTGCCTGACCCGCCTTTGGTTGAAGCCACCGCTACCGACACCGTGTCAGTAGCGCTGGACTTCATGTGGCCGCAGGGTCTTTGCAATATTGACGAAGAAGGCAAGCGCCTTGAGCGCGGCGTCAACATCATCATGAACTGGCGCAAAGCAGCCGGTGAAGGCAACGTGCCGCCTGCGGGCGCGTGGTCAGGCAACCTCAGTCTGAACTTCAAGGCCAGAACGCAGAAGACTATCCGTAAAACCCATGTCATCAACCTGCCTGCGGCAGGGTCATATGAGGTGCGTGTCCACAAGGCTAGCGAAGAGCCTGACGTTGACAAGTGGGCTGAGTTCAACTGGACTGGCCTTGATGAAGTGCAGTGGACTGCCATCCGCAGCTTCCGCACGGGTGAACCGGTGACGTTCAGTGACGCGCCGCTGAGTTTCACGGCCATCAGGGTGCGCGCCTCTGGCCGCCTCAATCAGGTGGTGGACACCTACAACGTGGTGGTGCAGTCAAGGGTCACTGCCTTCAACGGCACCACATGGGTGGCCAACACGCCCTCACGGCGGCCTCCAGACCTGTTCAGGCACGTGCTGACGTGCAAGGCCAACAGGCGGCCCTATGCCATCACCCAGATTGATCTGCCCGCGCTTCAGAAGTGGTGGACCTACTGCGTGGCGCAGGACTGGCGCTATGACAAGATTTTGCTCAGCCAGATGAGCGTCTATGACCTGATCACTGAAATCTGCGCGGCGGGCCGCGCCATGCCGGTGTTCAAGGATGGCAAGTGGTCTGTGGTCTGGGATGAACAGGACGTACCTATCAGCCAGTTGTTCACGCCGCGCAATTCATGGAACTTTGAGGAGCAGCGTGACCTTGAGCCCATACCGCACGCGTACCGGATACGATTTCCTGATGAACTGACTGGCTGGCGTGAGAATGAGCGTGTCGTCTACAATGACGGCTACGACAAGACCAACGCCACGCTGCTTGAGGGCTTTGAGATACCCGGCGTGACCCACACTAACCGGGTGTGGAAGCACGGGCGCTTCCATCTGGCGCAGCGCATACTGCGCCCCGGCATCTACACCCTGATGACCAGCTGGGATGCGCTGCCGCTGATAAGGGGTGATCGTGTCAGGGTCAACTTTGACAGCTTCCAGTACGGGCTGTACGCGGGCCGCGTGACCGGCGTTGACGCGGCTACGCAGACATTCAGCGCTGACGTGGGCATGCTGTTGGCGGGTGCGACCAACTACATGGTCAGGTTCAGGCTGGTCAACGGCACGTTTCTTGAGCGCACCATAGACCCCGGCTATGTGGGGGAGTTCACCACCATAGGGCTGGTGGGCACCGCCATGCCCATGCCTGCCGTGGGTGACCTGTTCAGCCTTGGCACCGCTACCAAGGATAGCCGCATATTCCGCGTCACCGGCATTGAGCCTGAAGATAATCTGGTGCACCGCCTGACCATGGTGGCTGATGCGCCTGAGATTGCTGACGCTGACGTTGGCCAGATCCCTGACTATGCTGAAGGCATCACCGCCCCCATAGACCCGTTCTTGATGCCGCCCACCAACCTGCGGGTGACTGACGGCGCATATGCTGACGGCGGCGGCCAGTATTGGGCCAACCTGTTGCTGACGTGGCAGCCCCCGGCCTACGGGCGGGTGGCGCAGTTCCAGATACAGTACCGCGAAGAAAGTGATGAGGATGACGTGTGGACCTCAGGCGGTTCACTGGGCCCCAACGTCACCACCTCAGAAATCAGGCGGCTTGAGAGCGGCGTCTATCGCGTGCGGGTGCGCTGCGTGTTTGACAACGGCAAGTTCAGCAACTGGGTCTATGCACCCGCCCATGCCACCACTGAACTGGTCACACCGCCCCCCAACGTGACCGGGTTCCGCATCAGCGTTATGGGTGACATTTCCATCTTTAGGTGGGACGAGGTAGAAGGCACAGGCGTCACCTACGAGCTGCGCTGGGCCTCTGAACTGGTGGCCATCCCCAGCTGGAATGCGTCAATAGCGCTGGTCAACAGCGCTGTGAACAGCGTGCAGACAGGCACGCGCACTGGTACGTTCTTCATCAAGGCCAAGAAGCCATGGGGCCTGACCAGCAAAAACGCCGCATCAATCAGCAGCCTGACGGCCAGCTTCAACGCGCTCAACTTTGTGGCCCAGATCACCGAGAACCCCGGTTGGACCGGCGTCAAGGATGGTGTCTTGAAGCAAGATACCGATGAACTGCGCCTGATACCCAACGCCACTAATACCGACTACAACGTGGTCGGCACATACTACTTTGCCAACCGCATTGATTTCGGTGAGAAGATTTCATCGCGCATGACCATTATCATGGACGCCTACGGCTTCAACCCGCTGCAAGCCATGAGCAACTGGCTGGCATTGTCACGGGTCAACCCGTTGGACACCACTGATCAATCACAATGGACGGTCAACCCAGAGTTCCGCGTCAGCATGATAGGCTCGCCTTTTGCGTGGGGGCCGTGGCTGCCCTTCAGCCTAAGCGATATACTGGCGTGGGCCATTGAGTTCCGGCTTGTACTGCGAGGCAAAGCAGATATAGATGCGGAAACTGATGACATACGGTCAGCCACCACGCCATCAGTCAAGGTGCTGACGGTCAGGGTTGATATGCAGGACCGTATTGAGAAAGGTAATGACGTGGTGTGCCCGGCCACCGCCGCAGGTGTGACGGTGACATATCCGGGCGGCAGATACCGTGTGAAACCCGCCGTGGTGATCACGGCGCAGGGCCTGTCACCCGGTGATTATTGGACTGTGGACACCATCACCACCACGTCGTTCAGGGTGCGTTTCGGCAATCAAGATCCGGTCACTAATGCCATAACGATTGTCTCACGTACATTTGACTGGATGGCCAAAGGCTGGGGACGCACGCAATGACGCAATCTAATTTCGGCACAATCGTTGCCACCACCAAGTCAGGCGCTGGTCTGGCATCTGACCTGAACGCGTGGCGTGATGCCGTGCATTCAAACCACAAGGGGCCTGCGGTGCCCACCTACAAGGTGGCGGGCTTGCAGTGGATCAACGATGTCAACGTGCCATGGGAAGATTATGTCTGGGATGGTGTTGTCAGCACGCTGAGGGGCTTCATTGACCCGGTGGCGCACCGCTACAGCTCGGCGGGCAACTTTGCCAAGTCAGTCACCGCAGGCGCAGTGGCGCACCTGTCTGACTGGGGCACGCTGTTCAATCTGGCGGGCGCGGCGGCGCAGACGGTGGCCATAGACCCCATCAGCAGCTTGCTGCCGGGCTGGTGGGTACGCGTGGTGGCCCGCAACGTGGCCGCCACCATCAACCCGTTTGGCGCTGAACTTATTGACGGCGCAACCGTCAAGACAATGAGCGCCGGTAGCAGCTGTACCATTTTCTACGATGGAGCACAGTTATATACGGACCAGAACAGCGGTGGCCTCTCAGACTTCCCGGTAGGGGGCGTGGTCTACGTGCCTGCCGTCAACCCACCTGCCGGGTTCATACGGTTGAACGGCGGCCTGCTTGACCGCACCTTCTACAGCGGCCTGTGGGGCTTTGCTCAGGTCAGCGGCAACATGGTCACTGAGAGCGCATGGACTGAGGGCAAATTCTCAAGCGGCGATGGCCTCAACACGTTCCGCGTGCCTGACGGGCGCGGGCGCTTCATCCGCGCGTGGGACAACAGCCACAACATTGACGTGGGCCGCACCATTGGCAGCTTGCAGGATGATGACTTCCAGAGCCACGGCCACACGGCATCAAGCGCCATCGGCGGCAGCGCTCACAGCCACACTTTCAGCGATACCTCAAACAGCGCGGGCAGCCACGCGCACACCGTGCCCGGCAGGGTGCCTAACCTGATAGACACCTATGCCTTTGGGCTGGGTCAGGGCGCGGGCTACGCCACCAACCCGCCCACCAGCGCGGCAGGCGCGCACACCCACGCCATTGGCGGCACCACCAGCAGCCATACCGGCCACACCCACCCCATCACGGTCACGGCTGCGGGCGGCACTGAGACGCGCCCCAAGAACGTGGCCCTGTTGGCCTGCATCAAGTATTAAGGAGCCACCATGGTCGCGCCACTCAGGGTCTACAGCTACAACCGGGTAACCGGGGGGTTGATTGGTGAAGACCGGGCTGACGTGGACCCGCTTCAGCCAGACAAGTGGATACTGCCCGCCCACAGCACGCCCAAGGCCCCGCCTGAAGACATACCGCCCGGCCAGCGGGCCATCTTTGACCCTGAGGCCGACCAGTGGAACCTTGAGCCCATACCTGCGGCGGCGGCACCAGAGCCGGTGTTTGAACTGACCGGCGCTGAAACCATAGAGGATATATTCCATGACCAGCAGTGACCTGATTATCAAGCTCAGCAACCGCGTGTTCTGCCAGCGGGTGGCCTTCATGGCCATGAAGGTGGCACAACAGAAGGCCAGTGACTCCCCGGAAGACCTGAACGCCATGGCCTATGCTGAACACATCTTCAGGGGCGGTGAGAACGCCAGCCTGCTGGCGCTGCACGTGGCGGCGGCCAGCCAGCCGGTCACCACCGCGCTTGAGGAGAGCGTGGATGCTGTGCGTGATGAGGATATTGAAGCCGCCCTGTTGTCCATCTGGGGCAAGCGCGCGGCGGCGTTTGGCGCAACCAGCATGCAGGTGCGCAAAGTGCAGGAGCTTGTGGCTGAGGTGACCAGATCAGCTGAAACTGCGCAGGCCGCCGTGACTGAGGCACGCAACCTGATGCCCAAGATTGGCGGAGCATCCAAGGATGGTGGAAAACCCAAGACCTGAAAGTGGTACCAGTTGGCTCAGGGAAAATTCAACGCTGATCTATTTTTTGCTGGCGCAGCTGATTGCGTTCAGCACGGCGGGTGCCAGCATTCTGGCCTACATGGTCAAGCTGGAAA
>Ga0307285_10000132_pt1 | contig 16986 bp, 14 predicted proteins | sample ER_DNA_139_FD_194476 | JGI IMG/M metagenome (GOLD analysis project Ga0307285, IMG submission 194476) | Bulk soil microbial communities from the East River watershed near Crested Butte, Colorado, United States - ER_DNA_139 | ecosystem: Environmental > Terrestrial > Soil > Floodplain | place... | reverse complement strand
GGCTGAAGTTCAGGAGCACCAACACCTCGGGCTGGCCCAGCCGAATCATGTCACCGACCACCCGCTCGTCGGTCTCCAAGATTGCGATCTCAGCTTGAGGGTGCCCACTGAGTGCCGAGGCGAGGCCGTGATGCAAGTTGGCACCGTCTGCGTTGTGGACCAGGCGATTTGCATCATAGTTGAGAGATTCGCGCAACGCCGCTGCCAAGAAGTGTGTAGTCGTGGTCTTGCCATTCGTGCCGGACACCAGGGCGATTCGCTTTCCAGCGAGCAGCTTGCCCAATGCGCTGGGGTCGAGCTTGAGCATCACTTTGCCTCGGATCGAGGCGCCGGTACCGCGCCCGGAGATCCGGGATGCGGCTCCGGCCAGGCGTCCGGCCAGCGTGGCCGCAGTCAGGCGGGCAGTCGACGTCGACATGGCGCTAGTGGGCGTGGGACGGGTAGTAGGTCATCGAACCTCCGCGACGATCGTTCCCCGATTCCTGGTCCTGCCCCCTGATAGGGCGTACGCGCATCGCGCGTGGAATCCGCCTACTTCGTCGTCACTCGCAGACGAACAACGTGTCTGCTCGCTTCTCCTCAGCACGGCGGCGCGATTCCCGACGCTCACGCCCCGAGGGTGAGTGACGGGACTCGAACCCGCGACATCCTGGACCACAACCAGGTGCTCTACCAGCTGAGCTACACCCACCATGCAAGAGGCCCGATCATGCGTCGCGGACCACACTGCGCAGCGTGAAGTGTACCGGGCGGCGTCTTGTCGGGGGTAATCAGTTCTCGCTCGGGACGGCCCCAGTCAGCGCGCCCTGATGGCGATCGGCGATCTCCTTCGACGCCGCGCTGTCCGGGCCAGGCAGTGGCACGAACACCGCTTCGCGGTAGTACCGCAGTTCCTCAATGGACTCTTGTACGTCGGCTAGCGCCCGATGGTTGCCCGCCTTGGCCGGGGCCTGGTAGTAGACCCGCGGGTACCAGCGGCGTACCAGCTCTTTGATGCTGGAGACATCGACACTGCGATAGTGAACGTGACGCTCGAATGTCGGCATGTCCCGCGCCAGGAACGCCCGATCGGTCCCAATGGTGTTGCCGGCAAGGGGAGCCCTGCCGGGTTCCGCTACGAATGCGCGCACGTAGTCGAGGACGCGTTGCTCGGCCTCGGCCAGGGACAATCCGGAGTCCAGCAAGGTGAGCAGGCCGGAGGCGTCGTGCATGCCGCGTACGAAGTCGCCCATCTGCTCCAGCGCCCGACTGCTCGGCTTGATCACCAAATCGACTCCATCACCGAGAACGTTGAGATCAGCGTCGGTGACCAGTGCGGCCACCTCGATCAGCTCGTCGTTGATCAAGTCGAGTCCGGTCATTTCGCAGTCGACCCAGACCAGCAGGTCGTTTGTGGCCATCTTTAGGGTTCCTGTGCCTCTCTGCCTTCTCGTTGCTGACCTCGCCTGGGGGCGTATTTCGGCACCCACTTAATCAGCCAGCCCGAGCCGGCCCAGGTGAGCACACCCATCGTGACAGCCGCGACTGCCAGGGAAGCCAATGCGCTGACGGCACTGATCACGAGCGGGCCTGCGGCGTTGCCCAGATCGCTGCAGACCCTCCATCCACCAAGAAACTGTGCACGATCCTCCGGCGGTGCGGCGTCGGCGCCGAGAGTGAGCACAATGCCGGCGGAGATGCCGTTTCCCAAACCCATGAGCGCAGCCACCAAGCCGACGCTAGTGGGCCCACTGGTCAGCGGCAACAGCACGAAGCCAAGCCCCAGCACGATCATGGTCGGCACGGCGACATACACCCGTCCAAATCGGTCCATGATGGCGCCGCCGGGATAGAAGAGCAGCATGTCTACCCCTGCAGAGATCCCGAAGATCACAGCGGTCGTTGCAGCGTCCACACCGATGGATTCAGCCCAAAGAGGCACGATCGACTGCCGGGTGGCGCGAGCGGCCGAGATGACCAGAATGCCGATACCAAGCGTCAGCAGGATGTGGCGATGCTCGGCAAGCACTGAGATTACGGATCGATGGCGACGAGGTTCGCGAGCTGCGGTGATGTGGCGGCTTGCGGTGACATCGGGCAGGAAGGCGAGGAGGATGGCGGCGGCGATGCTCATGGTGGCCGCGAACGCGTACGCGGCGCCGATGCTCCAGCGCGTGACGATCGCGGCAGCGATGAATGGTCCGATGAACAGTCCGATCCGGAAGGTACCGCCCAGTGTGGATAGGGCGCGGGCGCGGAACGGTATCGGGATGGCCTCGGTGAGGTAGGCATGGCGGGCCAGACCAAAGACTGCATTGGCCAGGCCGGTGACCGTGATGGCCACCGCGAGCACGATGACGGATTGGGCTAGGAAGGCTCCCAGCAGCGCCACCGCGTCAAGGACGCAGGCTGCGATCAGGGCTCGTTGCTCCCCGATGCGGGCAGCCAGCGCGCCCGCGGGAAGATCGCCGATCAGCTGCCCGAGACCAATCAGCGCGACGACGAACGCCGCCGTACCGACGCTGGCGCCAAGCGCTCGAGCGGAGAGCGCCACCAGCGGAAGGATCGCGCCCTGACCGATGGCCACCAGAATGGTTGGCCCGTACACAGGAACGACGATGCTGCGCAAGCGGGCGAGCTCTGGGTTCCTTTCATGGAGCCCGGACGGCAATCCGTCGCTGCCCGGGATGTCGCTCACTCGAGCGAACCTACCCAGCCCCTTCATTGCGTACGATGACGCTCGCCCGACAGATCCGGCGCTACAGTGATGCGCGAGCCGGCCAGTACGCAATGGACGGCGCTTCCGGCCCCCGTAGCTCAGAGGATAGAGCAGCAGCCTTCTAATCTGTCGGTCGTAGGTTCGATTCCTACCGGGGGCGCAAAACATGGCTCTGACTAGGTGATCCAATTTCGCGATTCGAGCGCTGACGGTGTTGCTCCCCACATCGCTCCCCACATGTGGCGTACGTTGCCTCTGTGAGGAATCTTGAGTTGGGCGAATCCGGCGACGTCTCGTTGACCGCGCAGTGCAAGAACGGTGCCGGACGATGGGTTACCGCACCGAGGCCCCAGAAGGCGACCCGATGGAAGGCTCGGGTCTACGTACGCGGCCACGACGGGGTCCGTCAAGAGATCGTGCGCTTCGGCCGGACGAGGCGCGAAGCTGAGGCATCTCTCCAGGCGGCGGTGGCAGCTGTCCTCCGGGGAGCTGATGCCGTCATCAACCCGACCATGCCGCTACTCGAGGCGGGTGAGTACTGGCTGAAGCAGATCGCGCGACCAGACTCGGGGCTCAGCGCGCGGACGATCGCTGACTACTCCTGGACTTGGCAGAAGTACGTTGACTCCACGACATCGTCGCTCCGCGGCCTCACACTGCAGCAAGCGAATGACCCCCAGCGCCTGCGCGGCTTCCTGCAACGGGTGGCCGAGGCACACGGCTCCGCGTCAGCGAAGAAAGCCAAGAGCGTTCTTCATGGCGTGATCGGTTACGCCGTCGACAACGGCGTGCTGTCCAGCGACGCGACGCGCCAGGTACGTACGGTCACTTCCACCGCAACCAGGTCAAAGGAGCGGGACCACACTCGGGCCATGACACGTAGCGAACGAGACCACGTTATCGAGGCAACATTTCATGCGGCCTGCGAGCCAGGGTTGAATGCCCGCACCCGGCGCAAGCGGCGCGCGACGGCAGATCTCATTGCGTTCTTGGCAGGAACCGGGGCGCGGATCGATGAAGCACGGCGCGTTCGGTGGCACGACATCAACCTTGAGCGTGGACGCGTCTACCTCCGCGGCACAAAGAGCGAAACGTCCGACCGGTGGCTGAACCTTCCCGACTGGCTCGTGGAGCAGCTGGAGGCGCGTGCCGCCAACTGCGGCGCCGAAGGCTACGTCTTCGCTGCGCCGGCCCAGCGCGATCCTGAGCGTGTGTGGGACCAAAGCAACAGCGCGGGAGCGGTTCGCGCCGCTCTGGACGCGTGCGGCCTAACTTGGGCGGTTCCGCATACGTTTCGCCGCACAGTCGCGACGCTCCTCGATCAGGCGAACCTTCCCATTGCCCGGATCGCCGACCAGCTAGGGCACTCCGATGTGAGTATGACGGCCCGCGTGTACCTCGGCCGTGACCTCAAGGGCGACAAGCGCGACCTGGCAAGGGTTCTGTGAAAACCAGGTGTCGAGGAGAAGCCATGGGTATCAGGAACCGAGAGATCGAATGAGGCGCGCTACAGTTTCCCGCACGTCACTCGGGTCACCAAAGGATGTAATTCCAGCTGGCTCGCGCGACACGAAACCGGCCTGTTCGTAGGCTTCGATATCCGAGAGTCGGTATCGGACCCGACCGGCCAACTTGAGATAGGCCGGACCACGGCCCTGAGATCGCTGATTCGCCAAGGTCCCGCGTGAGAGTTGCCAACGCACCGCCAGCTGCGCGTCGGTTAGTAGGTCGTTCTCGCGTCCAGTCCTGTCAATCGGATCCGATCGTCGCATCATCGCGCCCGCCCTTCCAGTCGCCGAGATCCGCGTGCAATGGGGCTGGGCGGCAATGACCGTGCCGCCGCGAGGTTCAACGTGTAGCGGACTTGCAGCCGCGCGGCCGCGACGTCAGGACGAATCTCGTCACGGGTGCCCAGAATGTGACCGCTGGACCGAGCTAGCCGCGCCACCGGGTCCGTCGTCTCCCGATCCAATTCAGCACCACCCATCACGCCCACCCTCTCCATGCACTTGTGTCGACCCGTCTCGTCAAGCCAGATCCGGGCCCCCCGCACGCGCACCCCACTCGGCTGTGGATAGAGGGCAGGGGTCTCCGGCTCACATCAGCCTTAAGCACTGAAGACGGCGGTCGGCGGTCAGATCAACGTCGCGCGGGGGATCATCCGCCTTACGTGGCCAGCTGCTCGGTTCGGCTCGCCGCGTGCTAGACGCCCCGCGCGGCGACAGCGAGCAACGCGGGGACAAGGATTTGATTGTCAGGCCTGGCGCCAGACCTTGATCGAAGACGCGAGGAGGAGCGCGACCAGCAGGGAGGGGGATCAGTACGTCTTCGGGGACGGCACAGAGGAGAAGACCTCCGAGGATGGTGCCGATGATCGATCCGGCCGCCATGGCGAGCGCGAAGCCCTTGTTGGCGTGCAGGACTTCGAAGCTGCGGTCGCGGCTGTAGCGGGCGAACGCCACAGCATGGTGGGCAAGGAAATAGTGAGGGCGAGGCTGCCGGCGATCTTGATGTCGACCGCGAACAGCAGCACGACGTGGGGATGAGCAGCTCGCCCCCGGCGACACCCATCAAGGCGGCCACGATGCTAATGCCGACGTCGGCCGCTGGCCCCAGCAGGGTCCGCGGAACGGGATCCAGGAGGACCGGGTCGAGGTCGCCGAAGTGGTTCCAGGCGAGCGCGATGGCGATCAGCACCAGCAGCACGGCGAGTACCCGGTAGAGGGTTCGGGTAGCCCAAGTGGCACCAATCCAGGCGCCGATAAGGCCGCCGGCGAGCAGGTTGGCTACCACGAACCAGGAGCCGTTCACGGTGTCAAAGGGGACGGCCACCAGACGGGCCGGCCGGCCGGACACGACCAAGATCAGGCTCAGCGCCTTATTCATGATCACGGCTTCCAGCGTTGCGAAGCCAAACAGACCAATGAGCAAAGGAAGCCGGAACTCAGCGCCGCCGAGACCGATCAGGCCACCGAGGAGCCCGACCCCGGCGCCTGTGGCGAGGGCGGCCCAAAGCGACCTGGCCCTCGATGGCGCGGCGACGTCGCCGGTGGACGGACCTATCACAGCGACACGCTTGTCGGCGCTGCGCCCGCTCTCCACGATTTCCCCTTGAGCGTTCCTGCTACGGGACTCATCTCTTGACACTGCGTTTGCCAGATCGACTGCTAACTCATCACCGTCCGTCCACTTGGCCTCGTCTACACCGCCTCAAAATCCCGTGATGTCTCAGACCGCCGCACTCCCGTCCGACGTACCCCCTCGAACTCTCAAAGCTTCGAGTCGAACACACGTCATGCCCGACCGCTCACTCAGTGTTCCTGTCGCTCGGAGTACCGCCTGCCTAACCGCCATCTAGCCAGCCTTCTTGCGTTCCGGGTTCCCGCCGGAGAGATCTGTGGACAAGTCGCGTCCGTGGTGCGAATCAAACCGCACCCCCTAAGCCATCGTGTGGCTTCTCGGCGGTCATGTCCCGGATGACCCTGAGACAGGTGTCGCCGGCGCCCAGGGCGGCACCTGGAGATCTTCCATTCCGCTTGCGAAGCTCAATGCAGGGAAGCGGCGAGGTGGTCCACGTCGCGGGAGCATCGGCCGCGATTGGCAGCGCGGCTTTCGCGGCCCTTTCGGTCAGCGCCGCAACGGAGCAACCTGCGTCGTCCATACTGCTTTGCCGAGCAGGGGTTGAGTAAGACCGCAATGGTGGCCCTAAGGGGAGGAAGCTCGAACCAAACCTCCCGTTTCAGCCGGCTGGCAGACGCGCTACCTACCTTGCTGGGCCGGCGGCTGCGATCGAGGCACGTGCGGAAGCGGCAAGTACAGCGCCGGCTCACGCCGAAGGAAATCGAGCAGCTCCTTACCGAGTACCGAGCGGGCGACAGCATGCAGGAACTTGCTCGGAAATGGCGCCTGCATCGGACAACCGTGACAGAGCATCTGCGCCGATCAAGCATTGCGGTTCGACACCGCGGGGATTCCGACAGAGAGGCTCGACGAAGTGATCCGGCTCTACGGCGACGGATGGTCCTGCCAACGGCTGGCCGAACGCTATGGCTGCGACGATGAGACGGTGCGACAGAGCCTTAAGCGTATGGGCGTCCGCCTGCGGAAGCCGTGGGAAAGAGTATGAACAATCCTTAAGCCAGCGGCCTGAAATCGCTTGACACTTATTGCCGGGCATCGATCTTCTTCGGCGAGCTGAACGATCTGCTGGCCTCGGCCTTATTCCTGCCGGTGTCTGCGACGGTCGTCATCTCTTCGCATCCGACTACCGGAGCGAACGGAACGCCGCGCGCACTTCGTCGGTGAAGAGCTGCGGCTCCTCCCAGGCGGCGAAGTGGCCGCCCTTGTCGACCGCGTGGAAGTAGATGACGTTCGGGTAGCTCGCTTCGACCCAACTTCGGGGAGTCCGCCAGATCTCACCAGGGAAGGTCGTGAAGCCGAACGGGATCGTCGGCGATGGCAAGGGCTGGCGGCCTGCGGCGGGGGCGTCGGGGCCATACGCCTCCCAGTACGACCGGGCGGCGGACGCGCCCGTGCCGGTCAGCCAGTACAGCGTGATGTTGTCGAGGATGTGGTCGCGGGTGAGGTTTCCCGAGGGCTCCCCGTCGACGAACGCGCCGGCGATCTTGTAGTAGGCGTCGGTGTCGTGGTCGACCATCCAGGCCGCCAGCGCCACCGGTGAATCCAGCAGGGCGTATCCGATCGTCTGCGGACGCGTGGCCATCTCGATGAAGTAGCCGTTTCCAGACTGCTGGAAGGTGGCGAGCTTCGCGGCCGCGGCGCGTTCCTCGTCAGTGGCCGTCGGCATGGCACCGCCCAGCGCCGGCACCAGCAGGTTCGTGTGGATGCCGAGCAATCCCTCCGGCGCCTGCCGGCCCAGCGCGTCGGTGACGCCGGCGCCCACGTCACCACCCTGGGCGACGTAACGGGTATAGCCGAGGCGGAGCATCAGCTCGGCCCAGGCGCGTGCGATCCGGCTCAGCTCCCAGCCGACGTCGGTCGGCTCGCCGGAGAAGCCATAGCCAGGCAGGGACGGCAGTACGAGGTGAAACGCGTCCGCGGCGTCGCCGCCGTGAGCAGTCGGGTCGGTCAGCGGGCCGACGGTCTCGAGCAACTCGACGACCGAGCCGGGCCAGCCGTGCGTCATGATCAGCGGCAACGCGTGCGCGTGCGGCGACTGCACGTGGATGAAGTGGATGTTCACCCCGTCGATCTCGGTCGTGAACTGCGGCAGCGCGTTCAGCTTCGCCTCGGCCTTGCGCCAGTCGTAGTCCGTCGCCCAGTAATGGGCGAGCTCCTGCAGCGTCGCCAACTGCACACCCTGTGACCGATCGGGGACGAGCTCCTTGCTGGGCCACCGCGTCGCCGCGATGCGGCGACGAAGGTCCTCCAAAGCCTCATCCGGAATGTCGACCTGGAACGGACTGATGTCGCTGGCGGTCTCAACGGTGCTACTCATGACGCCCTCCCTTGGCGTAGTGACCGGAATGCGGCTCGGATCTCGACGGTCAAAAGCTCAGGCTCTTGTCTCGGTTTCGGCCAGCGCGTCGCCGGCGATGCGGCGGCGGAGGGTGGCTTGGTCCTCGTTCGGTACGTCGACGTGGAAGGAGCGGATCTCGGTCGTGCTGTCGATGCTTGTCATGTCGACCTCCGCCTAATGGATGTCGGGTCGACGACGCAATTGTCGAGACAGGCGCGTTACGGGGATGCGGCGACGATTCAACGATTCTCCCTGAGCTGCCGCTACCGGTCAACGCGGCTCACAGAATCGCGATGTCATAGGTAGTAGTGTGCCCAGCAGCAATAGCGACGGAATCCCGGATAGCGGAATTGTCCCGCACCGAACGGATCCATCGCTCCAATTGCCTGTTTAGACTGGTTGCACCGTTATCCCGGCCCGAAGTTCGGTCTCGACAGCAGGCGGCCCTGAACGCGGCACTCGTACCCTGCGGGGCGGTCGCGCGGTCGTAGTGTGGATGTGGCTCTCAGGCAAGCGCAGGTTCGGCTCGATCCTCGCCAAGCGACCCTCTAGCAACGGCGTACGGAGCCGGCGAGGCGACGAAAGTGCTGGCTGCGCGATTCGGCATCCATCGCGCAACCGTGACGGCCGTCCTACAGCTACAAATACGACGGCGGGCGCGAAGGCGACCCTCAAGCCATCGGCTTCTATCCAAGAAAAGATAGGCTAACCGTCTACCTTATGGACGGTACGGCCAGCTACTCTGAATTGCTGGCTCGCTTAGTCAAACATACTACGAGCAGGGTCTGTGTTTACATTAAGCGGCTCAGCGATGTGGATTTGCCAATCCTTGAGCAGATCGTGCAACAATCTTATGAGTACATAAGGAGGCAGCCATGAGAAAGATATCTGTCCAAGAATTCATTACGCTCGACGGAGTGATGCAGGCGCCGGGCGGACCCGACGAAGATAAGTCGAGCGGCTTCAAGTTTGGTGGCTGGACCGCGCCATATTTCTACGAAGCCGACGAAGAGGCCGGTGAGTTCATGGCCAAACTCATGGCGCCCGCCGATCTCCTGCTGGGTCGAAAGACCTTCGATATTTTCGAAGACTACTGGCCCAAACACGCCGAAATGTGGCCCGGTATCATGGACGTCACTAAGTATGCCGTCTGCAAGACCAGGGACAAGTCAGACTGGCAAAATACGAAATTTCTGAAGAACGTCGATGACATCAAAAAGCTCAAAGACTCAGAAGGCTCAGAGATCAAAGTTATCGGGAGCGGCAACCTGGCCCAGACCTTGTTCAAGCATGATCTGGTCGACGAGCTGTGTCTGATGATTTTCCCAATCACGCTTGGTACGGGTAAACGCTTGTTCGACGAGGGCACTATTCCTGCAGTCTTCACCCTGACGGACCATTTGGTCGCTTCAAATGGAGTGATCTTCACCATTTTCAAGCGAGCTGGAGCAGTTAAGACGGGCACCGTCGGAGCTTAAGGCAAGCCGATCTCCATCATCGTTCCCGCCCTCAACGAAGAAGACTATCTGCCGACGCTGCTCCAGTCATTTGTCGACCAGGACTACGACCGAGAATACGAGATCATCGTATCGACGGCGGTTCGAGAGACGACACGGTCTGTGTCGTGAAGCGCTTTCAGAAACAGCTGCCCAACCTGTCAATGCACTCCTGGAAGCGCGGCATCTCCAAAACAGCGCAATTATGGCGTCACCAAGGTGCGTTACGACCACATTATTTTCCTCGACGCTGATATGAAATTGCCCAAGAATACGTTGACCAGTGCCTTCTTCACGATTATCAGTCGGTGCGGTGTCCTTCTCCACGGCGTCTCTCACCAGCTTCTCCTAGACTTGCGAGCGTAGGGGGCACGATCTCCAAGATCATTTTCAGAGCCCGCAGGCGCGGACTGCTCAACCTCGGCGACGACCTCATCGCCACCGCAAACCAGGCTGTTGCCGCGGCCGCTCTACTCGACCGCCTCAGATGCGCCCCGACGCTGACGGTGTGAGCAGGCGAGCTTCCCTGAAGTCTCCAGCAAGCCACTCACGCTAAGCCGCGGCGTGTCGCAGGCCAGGTCGGCGGCCTCGAACCGCTGACAAAACGTCACGTTCAATTACCGCCGGATATGCGGAGTGGTCGAGGCTCGTTGTTGAGGCCTGTTCGGCACCGCAGCAGGCTGGAACGGCGCAGCATGAGTGTGCGGAGCTCGCGCCTCGGGCCGTTGGCTAGCCGAGCTGAAGCGACTCCATGCACCTACGCCCAACCGTCCGCTCACCTCAGCCAGAGCGGATCCGCCAGTGATGACCCGTCATACAACCGACTGGGCTGACGTACCCCCACTCGATTTCAGAATCTGATGTGCTACACACCTAGTGCACTGATGGAAGGTACCTCCAGGTCGGCGTGACCGCCGAGGCGGGCGAAATTGCCTTTCCTAGGTGTGACCATGAGCCTGCACAAGCTCACCGCCGGGTCCGGTTATGACTATCTGACCCGGCAGGTCGCTGCCTTGGACGCGACCGACAAGGGACACACCGGGCTCGCCTCGTATTACACCGAACGGGGCGAGTCGCCCGGGGTGTGGGTCGGTTCCGGAATGGAGGGAATCGACGGTCTGGACGTCGGCGATCCGGTGACGGCGGAGCAGATGCGCGCTTTGTTCGGGTGCGGGTTGCATCCGTTGGCCGAGTTGCGGCTCCGCCAGCTGGACGGCCCCAACCTCACTGGACAAGACTTCCAGGACGTTATGCGGTTGGGGGCACCGTTCAAGATCATCGACGATGCGACGCCGTTCCGGGTTGAGGTGGCCAAGCGGATCGCTGCTCTCAATGCCGCGATCGGGGAGCCGGTCGATGTCTCGGTCGCGGCGGCTGACCGGGCGCGGATTCGGACCCAGGTTGCCCGGGAGTTCTTTGTCGCTGAGCATGGCCGTGACCCGATTGATGCTCGCGAGTTGGCTGGGCAGATCGCGAAGAGCTCACGGCCACGGGCGCAGACAGTCGCCGGTTTCGACCTGACGTTCTCACCGGTGAAGTCGGTGTCGACGCTGTGGGCGGTCGCCGAACCGGCGGTGGCGGCGACGATCGAACGGGCCCATCAGGCCGCGGTCAACGACGCGCTGGGCTTCATCGAGCAGCATGCCTTGTTCACCCGGACCGGGCCGCAAGGGATCCGGCAGGTCAACGTGCGTGGCCTGGTCGCGGCCGCGTTCACCCACCGCGACAGCCGGGCCGGCGACCCGGATCTGCACACCCATGTCGCGGTAGCGAACAAGGTGCAGACCCTCGAGGGGCGCTGGCTATCCATCGACGGCCGGGTGTTGTTCAAAGCCAAGGTTGCCGCCTCGGAGACATACAACACCTCCCTAGAGCAGCACCTCCGCGACGCGCTGGGGGTGCGGTTCGCAGCGCGGCCCGGCTCCTATCCGGGCAAGCGGCCGATCAGGGAAATTGTCGGTGTCGACCCCCGGTTGAACCAGCGGTGGTCGACCCGGCGGGCCCATATCAACCTCCGCCGTGGCGAGCTTGCCGTCCAATTCCAAGCCGAGCATGGTCGACCACCCACATCGGTCGAAGCGTTACACCTGGCCCAGCAGGCAACGTTGGAGACCCGCGACGCCAAGCACGAACCTCGATCATTCGCCGAGCAGCGCAGCACCTGGATGAACGAAGCCTCAGCGGTGCTCGGTGGCCGCAGGGCCGTCGCCTCGATGGTCGCGACGGCAGTTACGCCCGCCGCCGAACCCCTGCGCATGGCCGATGCCCACTGGGTTGCGAAGACTGCCGACCGGGTGCTGGTCGCCATGGAGGAGACCCGGTCGACCTGGCAGATGTGGCACGTCCGTGCCGAAGCCCAACGCCACGTCCGCACCGTCGATATGCGTGCCGAGCAGGCGAACACGCTGGTGGATCTCCTCGTTGATGAGGTCCTCGAGCACCGATCAGTAGCGCTGGCCGCACCGCCAGACGGCATCGAAGAACCGGGCGCGCTGCGGCGGGTCGACGGGTCGTCGGTTTACACCATCGCCGGCGCCGACCTCTACACCTCCCAGCGCATCCTCGACGCCGAGCGACGCCTCGTCACCGTCGCCGGCATCCGCGACGGAACGGTCATCGACCGCACCATCGTCGATCTTGCCCTGCTGGAGATGGCCGCGAACGGCACCGCCCTGGATGTGGGGCAAGCCTCCCTGGTCCGGCAAATGTGCACCTCCGGTGCTCGACTACAGCTGGCGATCGCCCCCGCCGGCGCCGGGAAGACCACGGCCATGCGCGCCCTCACCCTGGCCTGGACCGAAGACGGCGGCCATGTGCTCGGCCTCGCCCCGTCCGCTGCCGCCGCTGCCGTCCTCGGTGAGCAAACCGGCATTCGCACCGACACTTTGGCCAAACTCGCCTGGTCGCTGCGAAACGGCGGACTCCCGGATTGGGCGGCGGGGGTCGGACCGGCGACGTTGATCATCATCGACGAGGCCGGCATGGCGGACACCTTGTCCCTCGACACCGCCGTCCGGTTCGCCGTCGACCGCGGTGCGAGTGTTCGGCTGGTCGGTGATGATCAACAACTCGCCGCGATCGGCGTTGGTGGCGTCCTCCGCGACATCAAGAACGTCCACGCTGCCCTCCGCCTGACCGAGCTACACCGCTTCACCAACCCGGCCGAAGCACAGGCCTCGCTCGCCCTGCGGGAAGGCGATCCCAGCGCACTCGGCTTCTATCTCGACCACGGCCGTGTTCATGTCGGTGATCTCGCCAAGATCACCGAGGATGCCTTCACCGCATGGGTTCAAGATCGATCGGCCGGACTCGACGCGATCATGCTCGCCCCGACCCGCGAGCTCGTCGCTGAGCTCAACCGCCGAGCCCGTGATCATCATCGCCACGGTGCTCCGGCCGGGAAAGAAGTCCGTCTGGGGGACGGAAACCGAGCGAGTGTCGGCGACATGATCATCACCCGCGCGAACGATCGACGCCTCCGACTCTCGGCAACCGATTGGGTGAGAAACGGCGACCGCTGGGCGATCACCCACGTCGCCAAACACGGTGACCTGACCGTGCGACACGTCCGCAGCCAGCTGACCGTCCGGCTGCCTATTGCGTATGTGCGGGAGTCGACCGGTCTGGGCTATGCCACCACCATCCATGCGGCCCAAGGAGTCACCGCCGACACGATGCACGGCCTGTTGACCGGGCAGGAGTCCCGGCAGCAGCTGTACACCATGCTTACCCGCGGACGGCACGCCAACCACCTCTACCTCCAAGTGGTCGGCGACGGCGACCCGCGCACCCTCATCCGACCCGACACCGTCTCACCGCGTACGCCGAGCGAGTCGCTGCAGCAGATCATCGCCCGCGATGAAGCGACCGTCTCCGCCATCACCATGCTGCGCGAGCTCAACAACCCAGCGGCCCGGCTTTTCCAGGCCGTCCAGCGCTACACCGACAGCCTCCACGTCGCAGCCGAACAGCTCCTCGGACCCCAGGCCGTCGCAGAACTCGACCGAGCCGACCAGTACATCCCCGGACTCACCGCCGAACCAGCCTGGCCAACCCTGCGAGCGCACCTGCTCACCCTCGCGGCTGAAACGAGAGAGCGGCCGCTCCGCCACCTGCTGACAGCCGCCGCCGGGCATGACCTTGGAACCGCAGACGATATGGCGGCCGTCCTCGACTGGCGCCTCACAGCGTTCACCTCAACCGACCCAGGTCCGCTACCCTGGCTCCCGAGCATTCCACCAACGCTCCATGCCGATCCCGTTTGGGGAGGCTACCTGGCAAAGCGATCCCGACTCGTCGCCGAGCTCGCCGACCAGGTCCAAGACCACGCTTGCCAAGCTGATGGCCAGCCAGTTTGGGCTGCAGCGGGAAGCCACCCGAGCACCGCCCTCATCCGCGAAATCGCTGTATGGCGAGCCGCCAACGGCATCAATCCCCAAGACCCGCGACCCACTGGAGAAGGAGGCCAATTCGAGACCGCCGCCGCCCTGTGGAAACAGCGACTCGACCGGCAGATCGCCCATTCCGCCGATCCATCAGACAACGCAAGGGCCGACGAACGACAGCGAGCACACACCGCACATAGACGCTGGCGCGACGACAGGCAAGGTCCATACAAAACAACCGGTCAACGTCCGAACGGGCCAGTCGCGCCCAGCCGATAGCACAGCTCAGTCGTCGGATCGCGGCGCTCTGAGTATCTGATTGCACTCCAGGTGACGATGGCGGGACAGGCAGCTGCCTTGAGGCAGGTTCGCTGTCTCAGACGTACCGGGCCCGGGTGGCCGAGCAGCGGGAAACGGCGTAGCCGCCATCTCGGCGCTCCGAGGGGCGGTTAACTGACATGGCCCGGCAACGACGGTCCATCGGGACGTTCGGTCCAGCATGCCCCTGGAGCGGGCCTACCGCGTGGCCCCGGACGAGGACCTCGGCGGCTGGTTCGAGTCCGACGGCGAGATGACGGTCTACGTGATCGACGGCGAGATCGAGCTGACGCTGGAGAACGAGGGCTGCTGGCGGCTGGGGGCCGGCGAGGCGGTCAGGCATCCAGCCGACACCCGGCACCGCTGGGCCGTCGTCGGCGACGGGGCGGCCCGGATCCTGCGCTCGGTCGCGCACGCGCACCCAGCCGCTGGGCCCGTTCCGCTACCGGCGCCTGACGGCCAAGCCGGTCACTCGATCCATTGATGCAGCCGACCATAACATTATGTGCGTCATACTATGATGGGTGGTTGGTGTGGGCAATGGCTTGCCGGGCGATTGGAGGAACCAGTGGCGCGCTATGACAAGGTGCACAAGCAGGCGACGCGGCAGCGGATCATCGAGACAGCGGGTCATCGGTTCAAGCAGGACGGCATCGACGGCTCCGGCATCGCGACGCTGATGGCGGACGCAGGGCTGACCAACGGAGCGTTCTACGCCCACTTCTCGTCCAAGGACGACCTAGTCGCCCATGTCGTCGCCGACCAGTTGGATACCCAGACCGAGAGTTTCCGCGCGTTGCCGCCCGGCCGAGCGGGACTTGAGGGGTTCCTCCGCGAATATCTGTCACCTCAGCACCGAGACAACCCCGCCGACGGATGCCCCTCTGCCGCCCTGCTCGATGAGATCGCACGCTGCCCGGCCGGAACCAAGCACGCCTACACCGACGGTGCGCAAGCCATCCTGGAGGAGATCGCCGCCAGACTGGCTCCTGAGGATCCGCAGTCAGCGCGCGCGAAGGCCCTCGGGCTCTACACGATAGCGGTGGGGACGCTGCAGGTGTCCCGCGTTGTGTCCGACCCGAAGGTCGCCGACGAGGTGCTCGAACAGGGCATCCAGAACGCCCGCATGTTCCTTGGCTGAGAACTGCCGATCACCCGGGCGCCGTCCTTGAGCTTGGCGATCTGCCCAGCCACGCTGCCGACCAAATTATGGTCGTGCTCTCATGGTGGCGTTGTGCTGGCGCCGAGGCGGCCGGCCCCTGGATCGATGACGCCTTGTCCGTGCAGTTGGGGGGCGACCACCGTTGTGGCGACCAGGTCGTCCTTGGAGTCGAAATGGGCGTAGAAGGCGCCGTTGGTCAGCCCCGCGTCCGCCATCAGCGCGGCGATCCCCGAGCCGTCCATGCCGTCTGTCTTGAACCGGCGGCCTCGACGATCCGCTGCCGCATCGCCTGCTTGTGCTCCCTGCTGTACCGCACTGCATGCTCCTTCACCCCGCCGGACCCGCTGGGTTCCTCGCCCCGCACGCTATTCAACATACGATCATAATTTAATTTCCAGAAAGTCTTGCCCGCGAAGCCGTTGCCACCATATGGTAGTACGAACGTAATTTAAAACTTTGAGGAGCCCCGTGATGACAGCAACTCGGCAGGTCGCGCTCGTAACAGGCGCGTCCTCCGGCATCGGCAAAGCGGCAGCGATCGCGCTCGCCGGCGCGGGTTTCGAGGTGATGGGAACCGCCCGCAACACCGCGCGAGTCACCGCGCCCGCCGGGGTGACCTTTCTCGATCTCGACGTGACCAGCGACGAATCGGTCGCCTCCGTGGTCAAGCAGGTGATCGACCGGTTCGGGCGCATCGACATCCTGGTCAACAACGCCGGCGTCGGCGCCAACGGCGCCGCCGAGGAGTTCTCCGTCGCCCGAACGCAGGACGTCTTCGATATCAACGTCTACGGCATCATGCGGATGACCAAGGCGGTCCTGCCGCAGATGCGCGCTCAACGGCGCGGACGCGTCATCAACGTCTCCTCCCTCAGCGGGTTCGTCCCCAGCCCGTTCATGGCCATCTACACCTCGACCAAGCACGCGGTCGAGGGCTACTCCGGGTCGCTGGACCACGAGGTCCGCGAGCACGGCGTCCGGATCCTGCTCGTCGAGCCCGGCCCGATCAACACCGCGTTCGGGGACCACAGCGTGCAGGGCGACACTCCCATGCCGCTCTACGCGTCGGGACGGCGCATCTTCGACGAGGTGCTGGCGAAAAATACCAGCGGTGGAGACGATCCTGCCGTTGTGGCCAAGGTGATCATCGCGGCGGCCACCGACCGGACCCCGAAACTTCGGTACACCGCCGGCTCGACGGCCGCGCGCATCAGCGCACTACACCGCGTCGTTCCGGCCCGGATCTTCGACCGCATTGTCCGCAGATTCAACCGGATGCCGAGCTGACGTTCACCTTCGCGCAGCCGGACACGGCTGCAACGCATGCCAACCCCTCGTTCCAGCGTCGAGCGTGTCGGGAATGCGGTGATGGCGACGTTGCGGTGCTCCTGGGTGGAGGACCACCAGGCTCGGGGGCGGTGACCCGATGTTACTCTCTACGGATCCGG
>Ga0307285_10000130_pt1 | contig 17238 bp, 16 predicted proteins | sample ER_DNA_139_FD_194476 | JGI IMG/M metagenome (GOLD analysis project Ga0307285, IMG submission 194476) | Bulk soil microbial communities from the East River watershed near Crested Butte, Colorado, United States - ER_DNA_139 | ecosystem: Environmental > Terrestrial > Soil > Floodplain | place... | reverse complement strand
TGCGACGGTGTTGTGTGCCTCCGCCGCGGTTCGCGCGGCCAGCACGGCACGCGCACAGCCGATCACGGCGTCCCGGCGATCGCTCAGCCTGGTGGTGCCGGCGTGATTTGCCTCACCCGGGATCTCGATCCGCCATCGACCATGCGCCCAGAGCCCGTTCCCAACGGCAACGGCTCGGCCCAGGTCGATCAGACCGCGGCCCTGCTCGATGTGCAGCTCGACGAATGAGGAGATCCGGGCAAGCGCCTCAGGATCGGGACCCAGCAGCTCCGGCTGCTGGCCGGCTGCCCGCATCGCCTCCGCCATGGTCACACCATCGGCATCACGCAGAGCCAGCGCCCGATCGGGACTCAGCACTCCAGTGATCACCCGCGACCCAGCGCACGAGACGCCGAACCGGGCCCCCTCCTCGTCGACAAAGTTCACCACCCCAATCGGCCGCCGCGGCCGGAAGCCGTCAGATCTGAGTCGATCAATCGCCAGCAATCCACTGACCACCCCGAGCGGCCCGTCGAACGCGCCGCCGTCCGGAACGCTGTCCAGGTGGGAGCCAGTCACAACCCCACCGGCAGCCGAGCTGTCAGGGTCACCCCACCAGGCCCACTGGTTTCCCATCCGGTCTTCGGCGAGATCTAGACCTCGGCTCGCGCACTCGCCGCTAAACCACTCCCGCATCCTCAGGTCGGCCTCGGTCCACGCGAAACGGCGGTAGCCACCGGTGATCGGATCCCGCCCAATCTCCGCAATTGCAGACCAAAGCTTTTCAAAGGCGAATTTGCTGATGTTGCCCTCCAAGAATCACGGGTCTTGTTTTAGGTTTGGACCCAACATTCTGAGCGGTCGACGCAAATGAGGATCCAATGGCGCGAGAGCGTGACTACCTAGTAACAAGAAATCCAACCCGACGTGTCAGGGTTCTGTTTGCTGAGAATCAAACAGTCGTATTCACGAGAAAGTATGTCAAGCACACCTTGCTTTCTAAGAAGACATACCCGCAGGGGACGACTGGCATCATTACGCATCCCCACAAGGGCCCTCTCGGTGGAGTCACACACGTGGACATCCGTCTACCGGAGGGTGAGTTCGTATGCGAAGTGCCCATCGATGTCTTGAAGGCCTAGTTTCCAGAGAGTCCTTCCTTCATAGGGATCCGTACGTCGCGCTCGGCGGCAACCACTTCAGCGCGGTCGTACCCAGCATCGACGTGCCTGATCACTCCCATGCCGGGATCATTGGTCAAGACCCGAGCCAGCTTCTGAGCGGCCAGCTCGGTGCCGTCGGCGAGCGAGACCTGGCCGGCATGGATGGAGCGGCCAATGCCGACCCCGCCGCCATGGTGAATGGACACCCAGGAAGCTCCCGACGCGGTATTGATCATGGCATTGAGCAGCGGCCAGTCCGCAATCGCATCCGAGCCGTCGAGCATGGCCTCGGTCTCTCGATACGGGCTGGCGACCGAGCCGCAATCTAGATGATCACGACCGATCACGATAGGCGCGCTGATCTTGCCTGACGCGACCAGGTCGTTGAAAGCCAGGCCGGCCTTGTCCCGCTCGCCATAGCCCAGCCAGCAAATTCGCGCGGGCAGCCCCTGGAAGCTGATCTTGTCGCGGGCACCACGCATCCACTTGTGCAGCCGATCATTGTCCGGGAAGAGATCTATCACCGCTCGGTCGGTGGCGTCGATGTCGTGCGGGTCGCCGGACAACGCAACCCAGCGGAACGGACCCTTCCCCTCACAGAACAGCGGACGGATGTAGGCGGGCACAAAACCGGGAAACTCGAAGGCACGCTCGTACCCACCCTGCCTGGCCTCGTCGCGAATCGAGTTTCCATAGTCGAAAACCTCGGCGCCACCGTCCTGAAACTCGACCATCGCCTGAACGTGACGCGCCATGCTGGCTCGTGCCCGGTCGGTGAACTCCTCAGGTTTCTGCTCTGCGTAGGTCGCCCAATCTTCGACGCTGATCCGCTCCGGCAGGTAGGACAACGGATCGTGGGCACTGGTTTGGTCGGTAACGATGTCGATCGGCACACCACGCCGCAAGAGCTCCGGGAACACCTCGGCGCAATTGCCGACGACACCAATGGAGGTAGCCCGCCGCTCAGCCTTCGCGGCCACGGCACGCGCCACTGCCTGGTCAAGATCATCAGCGATCTCGTCGAGGTACCGATGATCAACTCGGCGCTGCAGCCGGGAACGGTCGACGTCAACGATCAGACAAACCCCGTCGTTCAGCGTCACCGCCAGCGGCTGGGCGCCGCCCATCCCCCCGCAACCGCCAGTAAGGGTCAAGGTGCCAGCCAGCGTGCCGCCGAATCGTTTCTCCGCCACCGCGGCGAAGGTCTCGTACGTGCCCTGGACGATGCCCTGAGTGCCGATGTAGATCCATGACCCGGCAGTCATCTGGCCATACATCGTCAGCCCGAGCTTCTCGAGCCGACGGAACTCCGGCCAGGTAGCCCAGTCCGGGACCAGATTTGAGTTTGCCAAGATCACCCGCGGCGCCCACTCGTGGGTTTGCATCACCCCAACTGGGCGGCCGGATTGCACCAGCATGGTCTCGTCGGGTCCCAGCGTGGTGAGGGTCCGGACCATCGCATCGAAAGCCCGCCAGTCGCGGGCCGCGCGGCCCGTACCGCCGTACACGACGAGGTCATCGGGACGTTCCGCGTTCTCGGGATCGAGATTGTTCATCAGCATCCGCAGCGGGGCCTCGGTGGCCCAGGATCGTGCTGTCAGCGTGGTGCCGCGCGGTGCGCGTACGGGGCGGGCGCCTTCCATGTTGTCGCTTCCTTTCTTACGAAACCGGCCATATACAACAGGTTTCCGGCCGGATCGAGTGTTGGTGGTGCCCGGTTTCTCTCAGACTGGGCTAGGCAAAGGGGCCGGTCACCGACTCGACGGCGGCGACGACCGTCCCGGTGGCGACCAGGTCGACAGCGATATCGATCTCTGGCGCGAGCCAGCGATCGGTGCCAGGCGCAGGAGCGCCCGCCTGACGGAGGGCCGTGATCGCGGCCGCCGTAGCCGGTGCCGGCTGCAAGGGCGAGCGGAGCTCGATGCCACGAGCAGCGGTCAGCAACTCAATCGCCAGCACCCGCGTCAGACCGTCGATTGCCCGACGCAGCTTGCGCGCGGCCGACCAGCCCATTGACACGTGATCCTCTTGCATGGCCGAACTGGGAATCGAGTCGACCGAGGCTGGTGCCGCAAGCCGCTTGAGCTCGGAGACGATCGCAGCCTGGCTGTATTGCGCGATCATGTAACCGGAGTCGACACCAGGATCGGCCGCGAGAAACGCATTCAGACCGCCATTGCGGGCCCGGTCCAGGAACCGGTCGGTACGCCGTTCGGAGATGCTCGCCAGGTCCGCGACGGCGATGGCAAGGAAGTCCAACACGTAGCCGAGCGGTGCACCATGAAAGTTGCCATTGGACTCGACGCGGCCGTCGAGAGTGATCACTGGATTATCAATGGCAGAGGTCAGCTCGATCAGCGCAACCCGCTCAGCATGGTCAACTGTGTCCCGTACGGCGCCAGCCACCTGCGGCGCGCAGCGTAGCGAATAGGCGTCCTGGACTCGGGTGCATGCCTCAGTCCGGTGGCTCTCCCGGATCTCGCTGCCTGCCATGATCATGCGGAGATTGGACGCCGAAGCGCCTTGGCCCGGGTGCGGTCGAAGAGCCTGAAGATCATCAGCGAAGACGTCATCAGTGCCGAGTAGACCTTCGACACTCATCGCAGCCGCGATGTCGGCGATCTTGAGCAGCTGCCGCAGATCGGTGATCGCCAGCAGCAGCATGCCGAGCATGCCGTCGGTGCCGTTGATCAGCGCTAGGCCCTCCTTCTCGGCCAGCGTGACCGGAGCGATGCCGGCTACGGCGAACGCCTCGCGCGTAGGGGTCACGGTGCCAGCTGAATCGCGGACGATTCCCTCTCCCATCAGCGCCAGCGCGCAATGGGAAAGCGGGGCCAGGTCTCCGGAGCAGCCGAGGCTGCCGTATTCATAGACCACCGGCGTAAGGCCAGCATTGAGCATCGCGACGTAGCTGCGCAGGGTCTCGTCGCGGATTCCGGTACGGCCGGTGGCGAGAGTGGAGATCCGCAGCAGCATGAGAGCCCGCACCACCTCCCGCTCGACCTCCGGCCCGGATCCGGCGGCGTGCGAGCGAACCAGACTGCGCTGCAGCTGGGCCCGGAGCTCGATCGGTATGTGCCGCGTCGCCAGCGCTCCGAAGCCGGTTGACACTCCATAATGCGGCTCTTGATCATCGGCCAGAGCCTCGATGATTTCGCGGGATTTGCGAACCTCGGCCCAAGCTTCGTCGGTGATGAGGACCTGCGCGTCGTGTCGCGCCACCGCCATCACATCTTCACCGGAGATCGGGCCGATGCCGACCCTGACGCTGCGCTCGTACATACCATCCATTGCAATCGACCCACCCACCTGTTGGGCAGAGCCGTGCGCCAAACTGTGTCCCAAATCTGAGACATGAGGAGACCTGGTGTCGGCAGCACCGGCAGCTGACCACGTTTTGCAAATGCTTACGCTGCTCTCGCATCATCCCGAGCCGGTATCGGCAGGGATGGTCGCAGCGACTCTTCGGCTGCCGCGCTCTACCACCTACCGATTGCTCTCAGTGCTCCTCGACCACGGCTTCGTCCACTATCTTCCGGAGGAGCGGCGCTACGGGCTGAGCGTTGCGGCGTACGAGCTTGGGTCCGCGTACGCGCGTCAGGCTCCGCTGCAACGCATCGCTCGGCCTATTGTGCGTCAGCTGGTCGACCGGACGAAGCAGAACGCCCACCTTGCCGTGCTGCACGGACGCGACGTGCTCTATCTGATCGAGGAGCGAGCAGCGGGCCGACCGATGTTGATCACTGATGTTGGGGTGCGGCTCCCTGCTGTGGTGACGGCCAGCGGACTCGCCATGCTGGCCCGGCTGCCTTCGGCCCAGGTACGCGCCCTGTTTCCGAATGCAGCGTCCTTTGTCGAAACCGATCATGGACCGGCGACACCGACCGCGCTGCGACAGTTGCTGAGCGACGTCCGCAACCGGGGACATGCCACCGAAGCGGGTTCGGTGACCAGCGGTTTCTCCTCAGTGGCACAGGCGGTGCTAGATCATGCGAGCCATCCCGCTTCCGCCATCGCCGTCACTTACGTTGGCGATGAGGTCAATCACGAGAGCGAAGCGCGTCTCGTTGATGCGGTGAATGGAGCCGCGGCGCAGCTCTCGCGCCGGCTTGGCTTTCGACCGACGCCACAAGCGTGATCGAGAGCTTCAGAACTCGTGTGCGACGCCGCCACGCAAGTCCAGTACGCGGGTCGTGGTCAGCTCATTGAGCCGGGCGAAAATGAGGTTGCGGCCTCGATCACTGAGCAGCTCATCGTGGATCGGGAACCCTTCCATTGCGCCGACCGCCCGGACGAAGTCAACGGTCTCTTTCATCGCTGCCCAGGGTGCGTATTCCGGAACCGCAAGGATGTCGACACTGTCAGGAATTGTGTCGATTTCATCGCCAGGATGAAACAGCGTGGGCTGGCCTTCGGACCTCAGCACATAGCCGACGTTGCCAATCTGTGGCAATTCGCGATGGATGATCGCATGCCGGCCACCAACCGCTGTGACGAGGACATCTCCGACCGTCACCTGATGGTCCGGCGGCAAGGCGGCCGCGTTGGCACCAAGCGACGGCAGGTCGCCGGCGCTGATCAGATCCAAAATCGACGGCTCGACCAGTATTCTGGCTGCTGCGTTTGCGTGCACCAAGGCCGGCACGTTCGCCGGATCAAGGTGATCGGGATGCTGATGGGTCACCAACACTGCGTCAAGATCGGTCAAGCCGTGCCACGCGTCGCTGAGGTTGCCCGGGTCGATCAGAATTCGTGCATCGTCAGTTTCGGCCAGCACTGCCGAGTGGCCCAGGTGGGTGATCCGCATTTCCCCACCGTATGGGGTGATGATCGACTGGCTGAGCGCGGGCCAAGGCTGCTGTTACCCGGTCAAGAGTTTGCCAATCAGACGGCCGGCTGCCTCGCAGTCCTCAGCCGTCACGTCAAGATGGGTAACCACTCTGATCATGAAGGGCCCAAGAGCCGAGACGTGAACTCCACCTTGGGCAGCAGCGGCGGCGACCGACGCTGCGGGCACCGCACCGGTATTGATCACGACGACATTCGTCTCAACATCGTCAGGCCCGACCGCAGTCGGTGCCTGGCTGGCCACCTCTTCGGCGAAGAGGCGTGCTGCCGCATGATCATCGACCAGTCGTTGCAGATGATGATCAAGGGCGTACAGGCACGCCGCAGCGAGTACGCCGGCCTGGCGCCAGCCACCGCCGAGCCGCTTGCGCAGCACCCGGGCGCGCACGATGTTCTCCGCGCTACTCACCAGCACGGAGCCGACTGGGGCTCCGAGGCCTTTGGAGAAGCACACGCTGACCGTGTCAAACAGCCGCCCGTATGCCTCCAGTGGCACACCGGTGGCAACATGCGCATTCCAGAGCCGAGCCCCGTCGAGGTGATAGCCGATGCCGTGCTCGCGACACAGCTCCCCCACTGCCCCCAACTCATCGAAAGGCTGGATCGTCCCGCCGCCGAAGTTGTGGGTGTTCTCCACTGCGACCGCGGCTGTGGAGACCAGGTACGGGCCGGCCGATGGGGAGATGATCTTCGCCACCTCAGCCAATTGCACCTTGCCGCGAGGGGACGGAAAGGTACGCATCGTCGCGCCCTGCATCGCGGCATGCGCGCCCATCTCGGCACGAGCGATGTGGGCCTGGACGTCGCAGATCACCTCCTGGCCCGGCTCGACAAGCAGCCGAACGCCGAGCATGTTGCACATCGACCCGCTGACGCAGAACAGGCCGGCCTCATGCCCGAGCACCCGCGCCACCCGCTCCTCCAGCTCGATCACCGTCGGGTCCTCGGCGTACACGTCGTCGCCGACCGGCGCGATCAGCATCGCCTGCCGCATCCCTTCGGTCGGCTTGGTCACGGTGTCGGAGCGAAGATCGATCAAGAAGCTATCCCGCCTCGACTGTTGCCTCTTCTTCGGCCACCTGCAGTTCTTCCAGGATCGCTGGACGCGCCTGGGAGTCCCACGCACGGAACAGCACCGCGTTCGCGACGCCCATCGCCTCGCCCTGCATCGCGGTGAACGCTGAAATCAATGTGCGAGGGGCGGGATGGCCGGGAATCGCCGCCAGGTACTCCGCATGCGCCTCCAACGAGGCGATGCCACGCTCGAGCGGTTCACCACTGACGTCCACGCCGTGCGTCCCATTCTCCAAGCCGTTGGTCAGCAGCCATCGGGTCGAATGCGGCTCGAGTCCTTCGGCGAGCAGCTCGGGAAACACCCAGCGGTTGCCCGCATCGCGCATCGCGTCGACGGCGGCCAAACCGGCGACTCGGTGATCTGCCTGATTCAAACCGATGGGGAACTCGACGTCCCAAGGACTCACCACTAGTGCCTCGGGCCGGAACGACCGGATCACCCGCGCGATATCACGGCGCATCGACAGGCTGTACTCGAGCACTCCGTCCGGATACTCCAGGAACTCCACATGAGTGACGCCGACCTCGTGCGACCCTTTGATCTGCTCGCGTACCCGTAACTCCGCCGTGGCCTTCGGGTCCATCGTGTCGATGCCGGCTTCGCCGCGGGTCAACAGCAGATAGGCGACCTCGATTCCCTTCGATGTCCAGGCCGCGACTGCCGAGGACGTGCCGTACTCAACGTCGTCGGGGTGGGCCACGGCGCAGAGCACTCGAGAGAACGCGTCCGCGGGGAACCGCGCCGTCGGTTGGCGTGCCATGGAGGGAGGGTATCGGGTGAGCGGAACTCAAAATGTGAGCGGCACGTACGCCTGGACCGGGTTCGTCCTCTTGATGCCACCTCTGGTCAGCCGTTCCGCGACCAAGAACGCGAGCTCCAGCGACTGGTTGCGGTTCAGCCTTGGGTCGCACAGTGTCTCGTAGCGGCTTACCAGGTCCGCCTCGACCAGGTCGTCGCCACCACCAACGCACTCCGTCACGTCATCGCCGGTCAGCTCAACATGCACCCCGCCAGGCCAGGTCCCTAGCTCCTCGTGAACGTCGAAGAAGCCATTGAGCTCGGCCATCACATCGGAGAAGGCTCGGGTCTTGTAGCCATTGCGCGCCTCGAAGGTATTGCCGTGCATCGGATCGCAGACCCAGGCCACCTGCCGGCCACTGGCAGTCACCTTCGCCACGATGTCCGGCAGTACCTCCCGCACCTTCGCCGCACCCATCCGGGTGATGAACGTGATCCGTCCTGGTTCATGATCAGGATCGAGGCGGTCAGCCAGTTCCAGTGCGTTGTCGGTAGTGCTGGTCGGGCCGAGTTTCACTCCGAGCGGGTTACGGACATAGCGGAGCAGTTCGACATGGGCACCATGTAGTTGGCGGGTCCGCTCGCCCACCCACAAGAAGTGGCCCGAGGTGCCGTACGGCTGACCGGTCCGGGAGTCAATGCGAGTCAGCGCATGCTCGTACTCCAAGATCAACGCCTCGTGGCTGGAGTAGAAGTCAACGGTCCGGAAAACGTCGTCATCGATCCCGCAGGCCACCATGAAGGCAAGAGCGCGATCGATTTCGTTCGCCATGTTCTGGTACTGCACCCCGGCCGCGGAGTTCTTGACGAAGTCGGCGTTCCAGCTGTGCACGCTGCGCAGATGAGCGAATCCCCCGGTGACGAAAGCGCGGGTCAGATTCAGGGTGGCGGCCGAGGCGTTGTAGACCTCCAGCAGGCGTTGCGGATCGGGCTCACGGGCCTCAGCTGTGAAATCGAAGCCATTCACCGCGTCGCCCCGGTACGCGGGCAGTGTTACGCCGTTCCGGGTTTCCATGGCCGAACTGCGAGGCTTCGCGAACTGGCCTGCCATCCTGCCGACCTTGACGATCGGCACTTGGGCCGCGTAGGTCAAGACGACCGCCATGGAGAGCAAGGTGCGAAGCTTGCCCTGGATGTTCGCAGCGGTCACCTCGGCGAACGTCTCCGCGCAGTCACCGCCTTGCAGCACGAAGGCCTCACCGGCCGCCACGCTTGCCATCTTGGCGCGGAGCTTGTCGCACTCGGCGGCAAATACCAGGGGTGGGAGCGTGCGAAGCTTGCCGAGCACGTCAGCAAGATCGGTGGCTGACGGGTAGTCCGGCTGCTGCAGGGGGTTGAGTGCATGCAGCGCTTTGAGGGACGGAACCTGACTCGTCAGAGACACGCTGACACTGTAGACGCTGGCCCTCGGCCGGGCAGCTGACTTATCGGCGGCTGGACTCGCACTCCAGAATGGCTTCCATGCAGCAGCGCAGCTTCGTATTGGTTCCGGGCGCCGGCGGCAACGCAGGATACTGGCAGCTCGTTGAACCACTCATCCGTGATGCTGGCTTCCGCAGCGTCGCGGTGTCGCTGCCGAACTGGCCGGGCGCGACCTTCGCCGATCACGCCGACGCTATCGTCGCTGCGGCCGAGTCGGCCGAAGACGTCACCCTGGTCGCCCAGTCAATGGGTGCCTTTAGTGCGCCCCTTGCCGGTGAGCGGTTGCCAGTCTCCGAACTCGTGCTGCTGAATGCGATGATCCCGGCGCCTGGTGAGACTGCAGGCGAGTGGTGGGGAAATACCAACCAGGCCGAAGCCATGCGATGCAACGACGTGCGTGAGGGCCGCGACCCTGATGCCGGCTTCGACGCACAGAGCCATTTCCTTCATGACCTGTCACCCGAGGTCCTCGCGCTGCTGTCATCGTCGGGCGACGCGGAGCCGGTCGACTCACTCTTTGAAACCGGCTTCGCCCTCACTCACTGGCCAGACGTCCCCACCACGGTCCTCGCGGGCCGTGACGACCGATTCTTTCCCTACGAGTTCCAGCGCCGGTTAGCTCGAGAGCGGCTTGATCTGGACGCCGAACCGCTACCTGGCGGTCATCTACTTGCCCTCAGCCAGCCCGACGCGTTGGTAGCCCGGCTGCTACGCGATCTTTAGTGCCCTGGAAGCGAACTAGGGATTGCTGAGCGAACTGGACTCGCTGATCTGATAGTTCGCGGTGAAGTGCTCCGCGGTAGTAATCCACTCTTCGCCTCTCGACCCCCGGATGACCCAGTCACCCTCCGAAGCTGTTTGTTGGCCCTCAAGTGAGTTGATCACCTCGCCGGCCACCGCAGGACGCGCCGTCGCTCGACCGGTGCGCCGCCACCTGTCACCTGCGACGTGCTCATAGCTCCTGACAAAGATGCCTGGTGCCACCGACCATGATCGACCTGCGTCATTGGTGACCTGCCAATCGCCGGCTTCGGCCTGCATGTCCTCGCCAGACTCGTTGGTCCAGTTCCACGGAACGTCACGGCGTACCGCAGTTACCTCGCCGCGCCGGATGACCTCGACCCAAACGACTGCAGCGCCAGCATCTCCTCCCACTCCCGATGGGCGCAGCACTGTCGACCGGTAGCCGAGCCGGTTCAAGATCTTCAGCGCATTGGCCACACCCACTCGAGTCTTCTCCTGGTCGGCCGGCGTGAGCTCGCGCCACGGACGCAGTGATGGATGGATGCGCCGATGATCATCACGCTTGGCGCCGTAGCGCCAGCCGTTGTCCTGCAAGTGCTTCATCCACGACGTATGCTCCATCTCGGCCATGGTGTCCAGTTCCGCGGCAGAAACGTCCGCTGAGGTCACCAGGCCGTCAGACCTCCCGCCGCTGACGACTGGGCCCCAAGAGCGCCCCAGCGATTCGGCAGCTGCCAGCGCGGTGGTGACCTGGCGGATGTTGCTCTCTTTCAGGAATGGGTCCAATTGCTCCCATGCCCGATGAGACGGTTTGCTGGGATCCAGCTGCCGGTGCTCCCGGGTGATCAACCGGTACTGCTCGTGCACCACCCGTGCCGCTCGCTCCCAATTGTCCACCGGGAGCGAGCTCGGTGCCTCCAAGGTGAGTCCGAATGGGTAGAGCAGCTCCATGATCGGCTGGTCCGCGACGCCGCTCGTCGTCGCGCTCCAGTCGAAGATCGTCCACGTCGGATTGAGGGCCGCCAGATAGGTAGCCTGATGCGCACCGGTCACGGCCGGATCGTCGGCCAGGATCAGCACTGGATGTTGATCACGTCGCAAGGTTGCCCGAAGGTTCTCCGAGGTCGGCTGAGATCCAACGACCGAGAGCAGGCCAACATCGCTGCTATTCCCGAAACGCTCCTGACGGAGCCGATGCTGCTCTCGAAGTATCTCGGCCTGCGGGCCGTACAAGATCAAATCCGCGAGTCCCAGATGTGGCGCGGCTAGCAGCGCATCACCCTCCCGCTCTCGCTGGGCCAGTTCGGCACAGACCGCAAGGGCCAGCGCGGAACTTCCCACAATGACGAGACGATCAAAACTGCTCTCGAGGTTGGGATCGACGATTCGATCCAAGATCAATTCCGCGGTTACCTCGTAAACGCTGAGCGCGTCACTGATCCAACGGACCGAGGAGTCTGAACCCGGCGTCCGGTAGGCGTTCGTACGACGCCAGTACTCCGCCTGCCACGGATCGTCGATCCGGACGATCATCCGCGGCGCCATATTCACTCGGGCCGGCCGGCTGGAGTCGGCGACCTCCCGCAGCTGAGCAGCCCAGCGAAGGTTCTCTGCGACGTCGGCTGCGACTGCGTAACAGGATCGCACCTTGAACCGTCCCCGCGTGGTCAGCAATGAGCGAAGTGCCCCAAGATTCGTTACGTCGCAGACCGCGACCCGCGCACCGAGATTGCGAACACTCTTGATCAAGGGGTTGCCCGGGTCGCTCACCAGAACGGCTAGCGTTGTGTCTGCCTCGCGTTCGGTGCTCAGCCTGCGAACCAACGGCATGGCATCCTTGGTCAGCCCGACCAGCACGACAAGCGAGCGGCTCAGTCGTACCAGGATCCGGTCACTCTGCGCCCGAAAGATCGAGGCGACGATCCCGAACGCGGCAATGACCAACAGCAGTGGGCCGAGCAATCGCGGCAGTTGCAGCGCCAGCGGAGCAGGACGTGCATCGGGCCCGACAGAGCACTCTTGAATGTTGCCGACCAGCAGATTCAGGGCGAAGGTGAGCGGCGTCCAAAAGCTGCTTTCCTCTGCAGTCGATGGGCAACCCCAGTAGGCCACTAGGCCGATCGAGACCACGGTCGCCGCGAGTATGCCCGTCACTAGCACCGAGAAGTTGCGGACGTCGCGCCGCCGTGGCCAGTAGTAGGTCAGGAACGCAGCCGCGCCAAGGACGACTTGGACCAAGATCGGCCACCAGGCCCTCGGGTCGGCGTACGCATCGAGGCCGAGCGCCTGGACAACTCCTTCATCGAGGACAGATACGGCAAAGACGACCAGGCTCAAGAGGTAGAGGGCGAGCAGTATCCATGAGGCCACATTCCAGCGGCGGAGCGAGTCTGGATAGGTCGACGGCGCGGACACGGCACTAGGCCTGGGGAGAGACTTCGTCGATCTCTTGCGCTTTGGCTTCGCGCGCCGCAGCCGCCTTTGCGGCAGGCGCATACATGTCCACATACTCCTGACCGGAGAGTTCCATGATCGAGTACATGATCTCGTCGGTGATCGACCGCAAGATAAAACGATCTTCGCTCATGCCCTGATAGCGCGAGAAATCCAGGGCCTTGCCGAACTTCACCGTAGGACTGACGATCTTGGTGATGATCTTGCCTGGAGGGGCGATGATGTCGGTGCCGATGATTGCCGATGGAATGACCGGCGCGCCGGACAGCAGCGCCAGCCGTGCGACCCCGGTCCGTCCTTTGTAGAGCCGCCCGTCGTGGCTCCGCGTTCCCTCGGGGTAGATGCCGAACAACTCACCCCGCTGCAGCACTTTGAGCCCAGCTCGGAGAGCTCCCTCGCTTGCCCGACCGCCCGAGCGATCGATCGGTACTTGCCCGGTGCCGGCGAAGAAGCGCTTCTGGGCCCAGCCTTTGATGCCGGCGCGGGTGAAGTAGTCCGACTTGGCGACAAAGGTGATGCGACGGTCCAGCGCGAGCGGCGTGAACAACCAGTCAGCAAAGGAGAGATGGTTGCTGGCGATGATCGCCGCACCTTTGTCCGGTACGTTCTCGGCGCCCTCGTGGATCGGCCGAAAGATCTTGGTGATCGCGGGGCCGAGCAAGACGTTCTTCAAAGTCCAGTAAACAGCTCGGCCGGCACCGGATCCCGACTCGATCGCGACCCTTCCATCTCCATCGACCGAGACCAGGTCATCACTTAGGGCTTGACGCCGGGAAGGGCGGTCCACGGCCGGACCCTTGCTCACGCGCTCACGTCCATATGGATTGCTCCGCTCGCCACGGCTCGCTCCGCGCGGATCGCGCCTGGCAGCCGCCTACTTCGTCGTCACTCGGGGACCAAAAACATGTCCCCTCTCTCCTCCTCAGCACAGCGGCGCGCGATCCGAGACGGGCGGAACTTCGAGGCGCGGCACCGGAACAGGAACGGGCGGTACTGGCCGTCCGGCACCCGGACGGCGGCCGGCGCTCGTCGGGAGAGCCGTGCCAGCCTCGACAGCAGCCTTGGCGACGGTGCCATACACGTCCACGTATTCCTGGCCGGACAGCTCCATGACGGCGTTCATGATCTCGTCGGTGATCCAGCGCAGCACGTCGCGGTCATTGCCGGCCTGTGCATAGGCGCTGAAATCCATCGGCTTGCCGATCCTGATCTTGGGTCGCCGCATCGTTGGTATCTTGAAGAAGCGCGAAGGCACGAGCTCGGTGTCGATCATGCCGACCGGAATGACCGGTACACCAGCCTGCAGCACGAGCCTTGCGACACCGGTCTTGCCCTTGTAGAGGCGGCCATCCGGGGACCGCGTGCCCTCGGGGTAGATGCCGAGCAGATGCCCTTTGCGCAATATCTCCAGCACGCTTTCCATGCTGCTGGCACTGGCCCGCCCACCGGAGCGATCCATCGGGCGTTGACCGACCACCGTGAGGAACCAACTCAGCAGCCTGCCCTTGAGGCCTCGGCCGTGAAACAGTTCGATCTTGGCCGGAAAGGTGACGCGCCGCCTGATCATTGATGGCAGCAAGAAGGTGTCGCCAGCGGAGATGTGATTGCTGACCAGGATTGCCGCACCTGATGCCGGAATGTTCTCAGCTCCGCTAACCGAGGGCCTGAAGAGCAACCTGCACAGTGGCGCGAACGCCACATACTTGAAGACCCAATAGAGCAAGACCGACCTCCGCTTCGACCCCATCGTAGGGCGAAACAACACTAGCGGCGGCTCAGAGGATCTAGCTTTCGCGGTGCTGGGACAACGTGCCACGATTCAGTCGTGGTCTTCCTCGCGGCGCCCCAGTCCAGCTCGCTCAGCGGGCGGCTGAAACGTGTCACGCACTCACCGCCCGTTGCCGCGGTCGTGCAGCCAGGCGCCCAACCGTACGCGGGCGGCGATGGTCCAACGGGCGTCTTGCTTTGCCACGGCTTCTCCGGCTCCCCTAAGTCGATGATCGGTTGGGCAAAGCATCTCGAGGCCGCTGGGCTCCGCGTACTGCTACCTCGGCTGCCCGGACACGGCACCAGCTGGCAGGAGCTCAATAAGACGGCGTGGATGGATTGGTACGCCTGCGTCGACGACGCCTTCGCCGCTCTCTGTGCCGGCTGTGATCAGGTGTTTATCGCAGGCTTGTCGATGGGCGGGGGCCTGGCGCTCCGGCTGGCGGAACGGCACGGCCATCTGGTCTCCGGCCTGATACTGGTCAATCCAGTGATCAACATCAGCGATCCGCGGATGCGCGCGTTGCCGATCTTGAGGCTAGCGGTACCGTCACTGGCAGGCATCGTCAATGACATCGCCAAGCCAGGTCAGGACGAGTGCGGCTACGACAGACTGCCGCTGCCGGCGCTCTATTCTCAGACCTTCCTCTGGGCCGACGTACGCCGCAACCTCGAACGCGTGGATCAGCCGCTCCTGATCTATCGGGCAATCCATGATCATGTAGTCGATGGCTCCTCGGTGAACTTGATCAAGGCCGGCGTGAGATCTGAGGATCAGACCTACGTCGAGTTGCGGCGTAGTTACCATGTAGCCACCCTCGACTACGACGCGGAGCAGATCTTCGAGGGAAGCCTCGGGTTCTTCCGCCGACTCACGAAGGAGGCCGATGGCACTGCCGAGTGAGGATGACCGGGACGCGATCGATCGCGCTTTTGCGGAGCTGGTCGCTGGCTACCATTTGACCGCGGATCAGCCCGATCCGCGTAGCGCAGAGGCCTCTGACGAGACCGCCGCACTCGCCGACGGCCTTACATCCTGGGCGCCGGATGCCGCCGACGGCGGAACGAGGTGGGCGGCCGATCACTCCCTCTTCGGCTTCCTCGATAGGCCGGCCGACGCTGGGCCCTCCCGCAACGAAGAGCCAACCGAGGAACGCTTCGTACCGGAGCCGCTGCCGCCTATCCAGCGGCCTGGGGTACCGGCCCTTCTTGGCTGGTTGGGCATTGGCTACGCGATCATCATCGTCCTGGCAGCGACCTTCGGCTTGCGCTTTCCCGCCTGGGCCGGCTGGATCGCCGTCGGCAGCTTTGTCGGCGGATTCGGCATCTTGATGACCCGGCTCCCCCGTGAGCGACCGCCAGGCTCAGGTGATGGAGCGGTGCTCTAGCTCCGCGTACGGGGAGCGTCAGGACTGGGTGCGGGCTCGTACCGACTCCCTGCGTTGCCGTGGTTTCCTCGTCCGCCGCTTGCGTCGCCGCGGCCAGAAGCCGAACTGCGCTGACTCGGGCGGCTCGATCATGGCGTGCCTTGCCAGATCGGCAGCACCAATCAATCCCGCGTCGTTGCGAAAGTGGGCGAGCACCAGCCTGGCCTCCTCGCGGAAGCCGCGCCCGGTCAACGTATGGCTGAATGCCCGTCGCGCAGGCAGCAGCAAGAGATCGCCCGCGGCGCTCACTCCCCCACCGATGACGACCACTTCTGGATCAAGTGCTGCTGCGATATCCGCAATCCCTTGACCAAGCCAGGTCCCGACATCGGCCAGCAGCTCCACAGAGGCGGGCTCGCCGTGAATCGCCGCCGCAGTCACATCTTCCCCGGTGATCTTGTCCGAATCGCCACCCACGATCTCCAACAGCCGCTGAGCAGTTGGTGAATTGGTGCGCGCGAGCGCTCGGGCGTCGCGAGCCAAAGCATTCCCGGACGCGTATTGCTCCCAGCAGCCGCGGTTCCCGCACTCGCACCAGTGACCGTGTGGCACCGAGATCATGTGGCCCCATTCCCCGGCCATGCCGTACGCCCCGCGGAAAAGCCTGCCGCCAATCACCAGACCGCCACCAATGCCGGTACCCAACGTGATGCACACCATCACCGAGGAGCCGCGACCTGCCCCAAAGCGGTATTCGGCCCAGGCGGCGGCGTTCGCGTCATTGTCGACGATCAGTGGCAGCTCGATGCGCCCGCTGAGCCGGGCCTTGAGGGGTTCGGATCGCCAGGCAAGATGCGGGGAGAACCGAACCACGGCTTGGTCGTTGTCCACCCAACCTGCGGCGCCGATTCCTACGGCCTCGACCTGATGGCGCTGACGCAGTCGCTCGACGGCCCGCACGATCGCATCCTCGGCGGCTTGCGGGCTGCGTGATGGCGTCGGCTCCTGCCAGCGATCGAGGATGCGGCCGTCATCGTCGACTACGCCTGCCGCCACCTTGGTGCCGCCGATGTCAACGCCGATGGCCAGGGGCGGCGGTGGCGCCATCCGGGCCATGCTGCGACGGGTCGTCGTCCCTAGGGCGGTCAGCCTTCGACCCTATTCTTGAGGCCCTTGAGCGCACTGTCGATGATCGTCTTTTCCGCCCTGCGCTTGAACATCGAGATCATGGGCATATTGATGTCGACGGTCAACGTGTAGGTCACCGTGGTCCCAGCGCCATTGGGCTTCAGCACGTAGGAACCGTCCATGGCCTTCAGCAGGTTCCCCTCGATGAGTGTCCAGGTCACCGCGCGCGGCTTCCAGTCATAGGCCAAGACGTAGTCGTCTTTGACCAAGGTGTGATCAAGGACCATCCGGACGGTTTTGGGCTTTCCGGCTGCAGAGGTGAGCACCTCAGCGCTCTTCATCGAATCGACCCACTCCGGGTAATGATCGAAGTCGGCGATGACCGCCATCACCTCATCGGGCTTTGCCGCGATGTTGATGCTGGCGCTCGTCTGATCCGCCACAAGCCATAGCGTACGCGTGCGGGTGCAGTGTTTGATTGCTCACTCCGCTC